>JAABUV010007848.1_pt1 | contig 11016 bp, 12 predicted proteins | sample 5559971 | NCBI WGS metagenome assembly JAABUV01 (sample SAMN10711881, study PRJNA513362) | rock metagenome | isolation source: Antarctica rocks | place: Antarctica: Victoria Land, Knobhead nord | collected 2015-12-19
GACTCTGGAAGACAAAGACAGGCCCGGCACTCACAAGTGCCGGGCCTTCTCCGCCTTCTTCCGTCCCCTCCTACTTGTGGACGCTCTCGCCCTTGACGTCCTGGGCGGCCTCCATGACGGCCTCGGACAGGGTCGGGTGGGCGTGGATCGTGTGCATCAGCTCGTCAATGGTGGACTCCAACTTGATCGAGACGCAGGCCTCGTGGATCAAGTCCGTGGCGTGGGGGCCGACGATGTGGACGCCCAGAATCTCGCCGTATTTGGCGTCGGTGACGATCTTGACCAGGCCGACGTTCTCGTTGATCGCCATGGCTTTACCCAGCGACTTGAAGGTGAACTTGCCGACTTGAACGTCGTGGCCCGCGTCGCGCGCCTGCTGCTCGGTCAGGCCCGTGCAGGCGACCTCGGGTTCGGTGTAAACGCAGTTCGGGATCGCCTTCCAGTCCATCTTGCGGGCGTGGCCGACGACGTTCTCCGCGGCGACCTCGCCCTCGGCGGTGGCGACGTGGGCCAGGCCGCCGCCGTAGGTACCGTGGAAGGGCTGCTCGTGCGCGGCCACGTCGCCGATGGCGTAGATGTGCGGGACGTTGGTCCGCATGAAGTCGTCGGTGGCGATGGCCCGGCCGTCGAACTGGACGCCCGCGGCTTCGAGACCCACGCCGTCCACGAACGCCTTGCGGCCCACGGCGACCAGCAGCTTGTCCCACTCCAACTGCCCGTCGCCTTTGTCGCTGGTGTAGCTCAGCGTGCGGCCCGGCACGTCCACGCCGACGACCTTGGTGCCGAGCATGAACTTGATGCCGGACTTGATCAGAAGCTTCTGCAATTCGCCCGAGATCTCGGTGTCGAAAGCGGGCGCGTCGCGCGGCCCGTGCAGGATGTTGGGCCGGAATTCGACCACGGTGACGTCCGCACCCAGACCCCGGTAGACGTAGGCGAACTCGCAGCCGATGACGCCGCAGCCGATGATCGCCAGGCGCTTGGGCACTTCGGGTGCGGACACGGCTTCATTGGATGTCCACAGGGCCGTGCTGCCCAGCGTCCCCGCCGCCTTGCGCTTCTTCACCTCACGGTTGTCCACGAACACGTCCGAGTCGGCCCCGCCGCCGTCCAGGCCGGGGATGGGCACACGCGACGGGACGCTGCCCGTGGCGATGATGACGTTGGCGGCCGTGATCTTCTCGGCCTTGCCGTCTTCGGTCGTCGCCTCAACCGTGTGCGGGTCGAGCAGCTTGCCCTTGCCCTTAATGAAGCGGACTTTGTTCTTCTTGAACAGGAACTCGACGCCGCCGACCAGCGTGCCGACGACTTTGTCCTTGCGGGCCATGACTCGGCCGAAGTCGAAGCCGACCTCGCCCACACCCGTCAGGCCGAAGTCGGCCCCGTGCCGCGCCTGCTCCAAAGCGGCCACGCTGCCGATCAGCGTTTTGGTGGGGATGCACCCCCAGTTGAGGCAGGTCCCGCCGGCATTGTCGAAGTCGATACAGGCTACTTTCGCGCCCATCTTGGCCGCGTGGATGGCCGCGGGATACCCGCCCGGCCCGCCGCCGATCACCACCAAGTCAACGTCATACTGCGCCATGTTTCATGTCCTCTATGATATAAGATCGTCTGTGAAGTCTTGTGTGAAATCCAAAGGGTCGTGCCGCCGGTGCTTCGCATGGCTGTTGCGGACCGAGACTTTGCCCGCGCCCTGCCGCGCGGCCCAGGCGATCCAGCGGCGCATGGGAGCCGCCTCGCGCAGCCTGTCCAGCGTGTCCAGCTCGCGCTCCAGTTGGCGCAATGTAAACAGCGCGTGGACCTGCCGGTGGCAGTCGGTGCAGATGTGGGCGGTCACGCGCCCGTCGCACGACTTCGGAATCAGGTGATGCCGGCTGGCCGTCACCCCATCCCGCCCGCAAAGGGGGCACCGGAAACCGCCGGCATCGCCGCCGTTCTTGCTGGCCTTGCTCATGCCGTCATAACACGGCGCGGGCTGTGTTGGTGCCGGGGACGACCGGCCGGATGGAAAAAATGGAAAAAGCGAGGGGATGAATCCCTCTCGCTGGTTGGTCGTCTTTCGGACGAGAGAGAGTGCGGCCCTGCTCGCCCGAAGGACGCCCGTTCGGCGGGCGGGATTCATCCCCTCGCTCTTCCACGCTCCCATGCCCAGGGCGGGACTCGAACCCGCACGGGGTTGCCCCCAGAAGATTTTAAGTCTCCGGTGTCTGCCATTCCACCACCAGGGCGCGGCAAAAGTATAGCACAGGGCCGGGTGGGAAGTCAAACACAGGAACCACAGGACGCAGGAAACGGGGGCGGCGGGCGTGAACAGGCAGACCATGACGACGAAGCCGCGCGCCCTGCTCTCGTGGAGCAGCGGCAAGGATGCGGCCTGGGCGCTGCACGTGCTGCGCGAGGCCGGGGAGTGTGAGGTCGTGGGGCTGCTGACGACGCTGGATGGGGCGCAAGGCCGGGTCGCCATGCACGCCGTCGCGGGGACGCTGCTGGCGGCCCAGGCCGCGGCGGTCGGGCTGCCGCTGATGACCGTCGCGCTGCCCTGGCCGTGCCCGAACGGGGAGTACGAGGCGGCGACGGGGCGCGCTCTGAATGCCGCCCGCGCCGACTGGGGCATCACCCACGTCGCCTTCGGGGACTTATACCTGGAAGACATTCGCTTGTATCGCGAACAGCAGGTCGGGGGACGGGGATTAACCCCACTGTTCCCGCTGTGGGGCAGGCCGACGGGCGCACTGGCGCGGGAAATGATCGCGGGCGGCCTGTGCGCCCGCGTGGTCTGCGTGGACCCGGCCCGGCTGCCACCGGCGCTTGCGGGCCGGGCGTTCGACACCGCCTTTCTGGCGGACCTGCCGCCGGACGTAGACCCGTGCGGCGAGAGGGGCGAGTTCCACACGTTCGCCCACGACGGGCCGATGTTCACGCGCCCGGTCCCCGTCGTCCTGGCCGGGACCATCGCCCGCGACGGCTTCGTCTTCGCCGACCTCCTACCTCAAGAAGAGAATTGAGAAAAAACTAACCCACGGAGAAAGCCGATGTTCAAGCGTCGCACCAAAGAGCCGACCGCCGAGGACGCCCCGGACAGCCTCGCCCCCTGGCAGATGCTCGAAGAGGAAGAAATCGCGACTTACACCGCCCGCCTACGCGCAGAGCTGGCCGGGCGGAACCTCACGGCTTTCGCCCGCCGCCTGGACCGCGAGGCCGTGGCCGCCTTCGACAAGGGGCCGGACGGGGCGGGCAAGGCCGTGGTCGTGCGCGAGCCGGACGGGGCCGAGCGCCCCTTTCCCGGCTTCGGCGCGTGGTTCGACGCGGCCCTGGCGGACGCAGAGGGTTAGGAGGGGTGCCCGGAGGGCGGGGTGAGGGCTTCCTTCCCCTACCCCCGCGCCAGCCTCACGCCGCCCCGCCTCCGCCGCCGGCTGCCTAACCATGCGGTGGCGACGGCGGTGAGCAGCAGCGTAATGTCCGGGATGAGACGCGTGTACCACAGGTTGAAGAGAAGATACTCCATCCAGCGGGGGCTGCCCTGCGGGAAGGGTGTGTTGTGGACGTTGAATTCAAAGAAGTCAGCCATGTCCCACAGGAAGAAGCTGCCCATGACAAACGCCGTTCCCGCCACGGCGCGTTTTGGCGATGAAAGCCCGGTGACCGCCCCCATAAGCGCCCAGGCGGCGAGATTTCGAGTCACCCAGAACGTCACGTGATCCGGCCAGGAGGCGACAAAACGGTGCAGCAGGAACTCCACTAGATATGGCACGGTGTTAAGCGCGGCGAGAGTCACGAGAGCAGCCCCCAAAAAGCTCTTGACCGTACGTCTCTTCCCCCGTCGCCAGACCGCCACCGTCTCCGCGCCCACCGCCTCCGGCGTCCCGAACTGCGCCCGCACGCCCCACGCCGCCTCGTCCTCGGCCTGCCCCCGCTCCAGGCCAGCCGCAAGCGCGGCCTCTAAGTGCGCCCGCATCTCGCGCAGTTCTTCAGCGCGCCATTTTGTGGGCAGCGGCCCCAGGTGCGCCGCGAGTTCCGTCAGGTAGTTTTCAAGCAGGCTGTGCATGGCCGACGCCCCCCTGTTCCGTCTTGCCCTGTTCCGTCTTGCCCTGTTCCGCTGTCCCCGGACCGATCCTGCCCAGGACGGTGTGCAGCAGGGTCGCGTAGTCGCGCAATGCTTGTGTGCGATGCCCCATCTCCCGGTGCCCCGGCTCGGTCAGCGCGTAGACCTTGCGGTTCGCGCCCTTGGCCTGCGCCTCCCACGCCCCGACGATCAGCCCGTCCTGCTCCAGCACACGCAGGGCGGGGTAGAGCGTCCCTTCCCGCAGGTGCAGCGCCCCCTCGCTCAGCCGCTCCACCTCGCGGGCGATGGCGTAGCCGTGGCGCGGGCCTGCGCCCAGCACGGCCAGGACCAGGGCGGGCAGGTCCCCTTTGGCGAGTTCGCGTCTCATGTTCTACCTCCCGTTTCTATGTCCAAGTATACAAAGATTTGAGAGGTATGTCAAGGCCTGCGTGAATTGTTCCATAATGGCCCGAAGGCGGCCAGAACACGGGGAAGGTAGGTCTGGAAACTGGGAGAGGAGCGAGTCATGCCGGAAGGATGGGAGACGCGGGCCGAGCAGGTGCGCGCGCTGGTGCGCGGCGCGCTGGGCGAGGAACCGGCCGAAGTCGCGCACTGCCGCACCGGGGGCCGGAGCCTGACGTTTGACGTCGGATTGGCGGGCCGCCGGGTCATCGTCCGCACCAACGCGGACGCCCAGGCGTTCGCGGGGACCGAGCGGACCCTGATCCGGCTGGCCGGGCTGGGCCTGCCGGTCCCGCGCGTCCTGGCGTCCGACCTCTCGCGAGTGGCCGTGCGTCCGACCTCTCGCGAGTGGCCGTCCCCTTCGGATGGCTCCTGCTGGACCGGATACCGGGGCGGGATCTGCGGTACGAACTCGGGGCGATGACGCCGGCCCAGATGACGCGGCTGGCCGAGCAGATCGCCGGGTTCCAGAAGTGCGTCCTGGCTCTGCCACCCCCGCACGGCTACGGCTACGCGCCCCCCGGCGATGCGGGGCCGCGCGCCTCGTGGCTGCACGTGCTCCAGGGGGCGGAGTCGGGGCTGTCCGAGCCGGGCGCGGGGCGGCTGGCGGCCTTGATCCGGGCGCGAGAGCCGTACTTCCGGCAGGTCCCGCCCCTCTGCTTCCTGGACGACCTGACGACTAAAAACGTCCTCGTGCGGGGCGGCGAGTTGACGGGGCTGGTGGACTTCGACGGGGTCTGCTACGGCGACCCGCTGTTCTGGCTGGGGCTGACAGCGACGGCCGTGGCCGGCGATGTCGGCCTGCGGGAGTTGTTCTACGTGGAGGAGTTGTGCCGCGCCCTAGAACTGACAGGCGAGCAGCGGCAGACCGTCGCCCTGTACGCCGCCTGGATCTCGCTCGGCTTCGTCGGGAAGTTCGGCGCGGGGGAGACGGACGCCTGGCGGGCGCGGATGGCGGCGGCGCGGGCGCGGTGGATGGAAGCGGCGGGGAAGATCTGACTACCGGGCGGATCGGAACGTGTTTTGGGGCGTGTCGGTGAAACACGACCGGCTATAAATCGTATGCTAGGAAGCTAACAGCCGCTATTCATGGCCGTCACCGAGGTTGTCGCCGTAGTCACCGAGGTTCCAATGTTCTTGGGCCGGTTTTAAGGGCGGGGGCGGGAAGGAGGGCGGGGGCAAGCCCCGCCCCTACGCCGTGAGCGTCCGGGACCCGTAGGGGTAGGGCTTGCCCTACCCTCTTGTCCATCCTACGCCCGCGTTAGGCGAGCTTGACCGCGCCGTCGGTCTTCTCCCAGGCGAACTCGGCATGGCCGAAGTGGCCGTTTTTGGCGGTCTGCGAATAGATCGGGCGCGTCAGATCAAGCATCTGGATGATGCCGCGCGGGGTCAGGTCGAAGTGGGCGCGGACGCGGCGGCTGATCTCGTCCTCGGGGATGGTCGCCGTGCCGAAGGTTTCTACTAAGACAGAGACGGGTTCCGCCACGCCGATGGCGTAGGCGAGCTGAATCTCGACCCGGTCGGCCAGGCCCGCCGCGACGATGTTCTTGGCGATGAAGCGGGCGGCGTAGGCCGCCGAGCGGTCCACCTTGGAGGGGTCCTTGCCCGAAAACGCCCCGCCGCCGTGGCGGGCGTAGCCGCCGTAGGTGTCCACGATGATCTTGCGGCCCGTCAGGCCGGTGTCGGCCTGCGGCCCGCCGATCACGAAGATGCCCGTCGGGTTGACGTGGTAGGTGATGTCGTGGGTGACGTAGCGCGCGTAGTCGGCCAGCACGGGCCGGATGACGTGCTCCATGACAAGCTTTTGGACATCGGGCTGCTTCAAGTCGGGGTCGTGCTGGGCGGACAGGACGATGGTGTCGATGGAGCGGGGCTTGTCCGTCGAGGGGTCGTAGGCGACCGTCACCTGCGACTTGGCGTCGGGGCGCAGGCCCATTTCGCCGCCCCGCCGGACCTGGGCGTAGCGGGCGGTGAGTTGGTGGGCGATGGTGATGGGCAGCGGCATCAGCGCGGGCGTCTCGTTGCAGGCGAACCCGAACATCATGCCCTGGTCGCCCGCGCCCTGGGCCTTGTCGCCCTTCGCCCCGGCGTCCACGCCCACGGCGATGTCGGGCGACTGGCGCTGGAGGGCGACCATGACGCCCGTGGTGTCGCCGTCGAAGCCGTACTCGACCTTGGTGTAGCCCGCGTCTTTGACCGCCTGGCGGACGACGTCGGGGATCTCGACGTAGCCCTGGGTGCTGACCTCGCCGGCGATCACGGCCAGGCCGCGCGTGAGCAGGGTCTCGACGGCGACGCGGCTCTTAACATCCTGGCGCAGAAGCTCGTCGAGGATCGCGTCGCTGATCTGGTCGGCCAGCTTGTCGGGGTGGCCCTCCGAAACGGACTCGGAGGTGAAGAGTTTGACGTCGGGCATGGTGTCGCTTCCTTTGCTGGCTGATTGGCGCAAGGATAGCAGGCACGAAGGGGAGACTCAAGGTTCGTCAAGAGAGATTCCGTCAAGAACAGTGCCGTTAAGAACAGTGCCGTCAAGACGGTGCGGGCGGGGGTGAGAGACAAGAACAGTCGTCGTCACGCCGGCATCTCAACTCTTGCGCGCCTAGCCCGTCATCGCTTGTAAAAGCTTGAAAGACCATCGCGCCGGATTTAGCACCTGCCCAGGCGTTACCGCCGGGGTGGTTGTTGTGGTTTCATCGGGCCGTGTCCCTCCGCCACTCTTGAGTTTCGATCCTCGCCCGCCGGAGCGGGCGCAAATCGTGCGCTGCTATGCAGTTGTCGCGGTGATGATAGCATGGGGCGGGGCGGTTTGTCAAGGCAGACGGGCGAGGAACTTGCTCAGAAGGCTGCGGGCCTCGGAAAAGGGAAGTGCGGCGTAGGCCGGGCCATCAGGGTGAACAACCGCATTACGATACTCGCGCGCCTGTTGCACACCGTCGCGGATGTCGTTCGGGAGGCGCAGGAGTGCTGCCGTTCGGTTGATGAGGCCATAAGCAGACTTCGGCGGTGGTCTACCCTGGGGGTCGTTCGCCGTGAGGTAGGCCCGCAGCGTACCCTCGAACTCGGAGAACAGACGCGCGAGGTAGGTTGCCTCCAGCCCCCGCGCCGCGCGCGTCAGCCGCGCGTGGCTCGGGAGGCTGGGATCGCTTAAGGACTGGTCAACGGCCTGCCGGACGGCAAGAAAATCCTCTCCAACCGCAACCAGCCGCCGGACGTGGGTATGACTCATGCGTCACGGCCGCCTTAAGCCTTCAGCAACCCGTCCGCCAGTGTCAGGAACGTCTCCCGGCCCCACGGCTGCGGCCAGTCCAGGCCGGACTCCGTCCGCACCACCCATTCCAGTGGGCCGCCTCCGCCGCTCGACCGGTGCATCAGCATCACGCGAAAGAAGCTGGGGTAGGCGTAGAGGTCCACCCGCCCCTGCGCCCCCATCACCGCCGGCACTACGCGCGCGATTGGTTCCAGCACGAGGTCCCCGTGCGGCGCGTGGATCGTCACGATCGGCACCCGGTACGTACCGCCGACCTTCTCTTCCGAGAGTTCCTTTCCCTCACACTCCACGCGCCAGCCGCGTCCCGCGCCCTCCTGCTCCGCCCAAGCCTGCACCTCATCCGCCAGCGCGGTCGTGTCCCGCTCCCAGGTCCGGCGCACATCCGCCGCCTGCTGGGCCGTCAGCGTCTTCGGCAACGATTTGGTGAGCGTGAGTGTCATGGGGATAGTCTACCCTAAACCTGCTCCACCCGAGGTCAAGCTTTTCCCTCAGTCCTCACTCACCTGCATCAGCAATAAACCCGCATTCAGGTTGGATGCAGGTTTTTCCATTGCCGGACCTGAACCACTGACTCAAGCCTCACCCACGCTCTCCACGCGCGTCACTGCATCCCGCCGCATGACCCCCTCTATTCCCCAGTCACTCTCCGTGGCTGTCCGCTTCTATGGTAACCCGAGAAGCCCTTCAAAGGCGTCAAGCAGTGTCCTAAAAACAAAAATAGGCTGCGTCCGTGACGTTACCTGCGCTACTCGGCTACGACCACGGAAGCAGCCACGCGATATGATGGGACGCAGACCTATGAATAAGGACTATTGATTGGTCTCAAAGGATCCGATATATCTTCTTGCGTCACGGCCACATACCCCGCCACACTGAGAGGCAATCCTGGCGGCCTGAAGACCGCGCGCGTAACAGCCGACAATAACAAGGTGAACAGAAAAGGGGGGTGAACAAAAAGGCTGGACTCTTAGAAGGTCCAGCCCCGACCAGAAGATCAACAAGTCCGGTAAGGTCGAGCCTGTCCTGCCCCGTAAAAAAGACGGCGAAGCCCCGCAGATGTACCAGTAGCATTCGTCGGCAGACTGCCGACAATACCATAGTATCAAATAAAGGTGACGTGGAGACAGCTTGGCGGCAGGACTCCACGCCCTTCCCAGCCCCCGCAAAGGAACTAGAAAATGGCAAAACTTATGCCGCCGACAGGCGGCGCGCAGGCGGACGATTTGCTGGTCCGGCTGAACGCGGGAACAGACAGATTCGACGCCGGACAGTCTGCATTATCGGCAGACTGGGGTGCATCTTTAGGGCGCTTTCTCCAGAAGATACCCGCCCCCGATGAGGACACCACGCCAAAGGCCGTCGGCAAAGCCGATCTCAAGCGGCGGACAAAGAAAACGCCCCACAAGCCGCTGCACAGCATAGGCTTGGTCGTTCTGATGTTCCTCCTCTGTCACGGCCAAGAGCTGAAACTACCCCAGCACTTCAGGGCATATGTCGCTACTGGCTATTCGCTGGGCGGCCTCCCCGCCGGTCCCCATACCGCGCCCCGAAGCAATGCGTCGGCCGGTTCCTTCCCCCATCGAGTGACCCACTACAAGCGCCGCTACCACCGCCGCCTCTGGCTGGGCCGAGCAAGACCTCACCGCACAAAGCCCCACCGCACCCGCCGGACCAAGCAAGACTTGTCCTGTGGATGCACACAATAAAACCTTCCACGCGGCCCGCCAGCCTCATGCCGGCGAGCCGTGCCTTGTCGCATCAAGAAGAAACCCGGAGCTGGCCCTACTCCCCCATAGGCAGATTCCTTTCAGCCGCCTGTAGGTCTCCATCTTCCATCCCCAGCACCTTCACTAAGAATGCCCAGCGGTCGGCGGCTTCTTCGATGACTTTGGCGGTGGGCTTGCCCGCCCCATGCCCGGCACGGGTCTCGATGCGGATCAGGGCCGGGGCGGGGCCAGCTTGGGCGGCTTGCAGGGCGGCGGCGAACTTGAAGGAGTGGGCGGGGACGACGCGGTCGTCGTGGTCGCCGGTCGTGACCAAGGTGGCGGGGTAGGCCGTGCCGGGCGCTAGATTGTGCAGGGGGGAGTAGGCCAGCAGGTACGCGAAGTCTTCGGCGTTGTCCGAGGAGCCGTAATCGGATGTCCACGCCCAGCCGATGGTAAATTTTTGGAAGCGCAGCATGTCCAGGACGCCCACGGCGGGCAGGCAGGCCCCGAACAGGTCCGGGCGCTGGGTCAGGCACGCGCCCACCAGCAGCCCGCCGTTGGAGCCGCCGCCGATGGCGAGCTTCGGGGGCGACGTGTGCTTGTTGTCAATGAGCCACTCGGCGGCACAAATGAAATCGTCGAAGACGTTCTGCTTTTTATCTCGGCGGCCCGCGTCGTGCCACGCCTGGCCGTACTCGCCGCCGCCGCGCAGGCAGGCGACGGCGAAGACGCCGCCCATTTCGAGCCAGGCGGCCACGGCGGGGCTGAACGAGGGCGTCAGCGAGACGTCGAAGCCGCCGTAGCCGTACAGGTACGTCGGGTTCGAGCCGTCCAGCGTCAGGCCCTTCTTATGGGTGAGAAAGAGGGGGATGCGCGTGCCGTCCTTGCTCATGTAGAAGACGCGCGTGGTCTCGAAGGCGTCTGCGTCGAAGTCCACGGTGGGGCGGCGGAAGACGGCGCTCTGGCCCGTGGGGATGTCGTAGCGGTAGATGGTCGTCGGCGACGTGTAGCTGGTGTAGGAGTAGAACGTCTCGGTCTGGGCGCGCTTGCCGCCGAAACCGCCCGCCGTCCCCAGGCCGGGCAGGTCCACGGCGCGCTGGAGCGCGCCGTCCAGCGCGAACACTTTGACCAAGGTGGCGGCATCCTGGAGATAAGCGGCGATGAACCGCTCGCCGACGAGGCTGACGCCTTCCAGAGTCTCGTCGGCCTCGGGGATGACCTCGCGCCATTGCGCCGGGTCGGGGTTTGCGGTGTCGATGGCGACCACGCGCCCGCGCGGGGCATCGCTGTCGGTGCGGAACCAGAACACGCCGCCCTCGTTGCCGAGAAAGCTGTACGAGGCGTCGAAGCCGTCCAACAGCGGGACCACGGGGGCATCGGGCGAGGAGAGCGGCTTGAAGTAGACACGGTTCTTGCGCTCGGTCCCCTGCCGGATGGAGATGATCAAATACTGGCCGTCCTCGGAGACGTACCCGCCGAAGCCCCACTCTTTCTCGTCGGGCCGCTCGTAGACCAGTGCGTCGGCGCTCTGGTCCGTC
>JAABUV010007854.1_pt1 | contig 11006 bp, 10 predicted proteins | sample 5559971 | NCBI WGS metagenome assembly JAABUV01 (sample SAMN10711881, study PRJNA513362) | rock metagenome | isolation source: Antarctica rocks | place: Antarctica: Victoria Land, Knobhead nord | collected 2015-12-19
TGATAAAGCTTTTCAATATAACTGCTGCAACACAAGATGCAAATACTACTGCAGAGAAAATTGCTTCAAAAGCAATGAAGATATGCATTATCTGTATGCATTATCTCTTAGTTGTAGAAACTAATATCAATTTTAGAAGATAACAACAAATGAGCTGAATGTGAGCAAAAAGATATCAAAATTTATGATCTTTATAGTTTACTTAATTCAATAAAGAATTCTTTATCATGATGATTTGAAGAAGTTAAAGCAGACTGATGATACTAATTCTATGACAGCTTTTCAAAATTTTGCAACAGAATTCATCACTTTCTCAACTGTCAAAGAATAAGAAATTCAGAATTTGCTACATGCAATAAATTCTAATTCGAATGATCTCATCATAGTAGAAAATGATGATGCAGAGATATGCTATGAAGCAAAGAAGAATGAGAAGAAATTACAACATGATGAATATGAGATTATTAGTAGTGAGAAGAAAGAGAATAATGTTGATAATGAAAGTGAAAAGAAAATAATAAAGTTGTTCAACTAGCGAACAGCACTTATCTTACTTTCTAAGTTCTAATCATAGTCTATAATCTTATGAATTCATAGACTGAATCATAATGCATTATCTTGAAGAGTGTTCAATAGAAAGTCATGATGAAAATCATGAAGTCTTGATGATGAAGATTGTTTGATCAAGCTATTTACATCTATCTAATATCTTGTTGAATCAAGTCAAGTTTTTGAATCAAGTTGTCGAGTTCAGCTTTTCAACTTGACGCAAGTTCTTGAGTTTAACTTTTCAACTTGACGCGATTTGAATTCAAAAATCTTTCAACTCAACTTAACACTTTTTAAGTTGAATACTCAACTTGAACTCAAGTACTTAACTTGACGCGATCAGTCTAACTTAATATATGATCATGAATAGAATCTGAATGTGTATCTTGTTCTGTCAATCATGTAACTTCACGTAGAAAATGAATTCTACAATAGATAATCATTCATGCTGTATATCATTGTCACTGACGAGATTGTTGATTGATACTTTGCAAGTATAGTTCAAACTCTAAATCAATTATTGATTAATAATATAATAATAATTGAATAATATATCAATGATAAAATATTAATCATCTTTTAGTTGACTTGAATTCATATTCATAATCATAACTTCAAATTTTGAGTTATGAATATGATATCATTTAACTTCAATACTCAATCGTTTCTGAAATAAAGAAAAAACGATAGAAAAAATAAATTGATAACATTTTGAAGTTTGAGTATCTGTAAAGACTTGACACAAAGTGACAACTAAATATTGATTAGTAATTAATCAAGAATTAATCATATATCAATAAGTAATCAATAAATGATAATAATAATAATAATAATAATAATAATAATAAATTCATACACTCTTGTGACATCGATTAGACCGACTCATGAAAAACTCTATGCTATCTGTATCGAGTGAACAAAACTCTCTGAGGTAGAAAATCACTCGCAGTCTACACGACTGCTTCACGCAGTTGAAACAGTGAGTTTTGAGACTATGTATCAAATTTGTTCGCGTTGATTGCACGTTAGAGAACGAGTGTTCTAGCCACTTTAAATTGCTTCAAGAGCTTCGTTTTCATCATCATCTTCGCTACTGCTCTGAGACTCTTCGTGATGATGACGATTATTCAATAGTTCGAGAAGTCAGCATCTTGTAGCATTCTTGATCGCAGATGCGATCAGTTTGAGCAGTGCATGAGTACATGCTTCGCCGTCTGATGACTTCATTCGCAGTCGCATCGCGAACTATTCATGCCTGAAACGTTTCTAGAGTGCAGATAAGCATTCAGATCTATGCGTTTGATTCTGATGTGCATTGCAAGAGTGCTATCAATAAATGATTACTTATCTTTTCTCATCGATTAATTAAACATTGCAAAAACAATTTCATTAACATTGCGAGTTTATACTCTTTTAAAAGACATGTCAACTTCAAACAATTTCTATTTTATCAGAATTCAAGCTTGTTCTTCATAAAAACAGACTACAATTTTATGTTGCTCGAAATAATTCAGAAATTGAATATATTATTTCTGATTAATTAATTATTAATCAAGAATTATTATGAGATTGATATCTTACTGATTGAGAGACATTTTCATGATATGTTCAATATTCTCATTGTACTTCATTGAACTTTTGTTCAGCAGAAAAATGTAATAATCTCTGTTTATATATGATTGCAGATATTCAATTCATATTTGATAAAAACTCATGAATTTTGAAAATGTGTTGACTATGATATTTACTGCAGAAGTCGTTCAACAATGAACTTTGTAAAAATTTGACTATTAATAGTTTAATAATCTTAAATTGATGATTTATTATTAAAGAATTGATCTTTGAATAATAATCACTTACATGTTGTTAGGCTTGAATCTCGAATTTTGACTATTGTTTTTAATAAATCTTTTCATAATTCTAAAAATAATCGATTCAATGATGCTGATAAATGAGTATAAATATCATGAGAATAAAAGATGAAAGAATCACATTCTGTAGTATTTTTTGAAATGAAATAATTAAATTTCACTTCACAGAATACTGACATCAACTCGTCAGATTCAGTAACATGATCAATGTCTATTTTCAATCAGCAATCAATCAAATATTGATAGAATATTGATAGTTGAATAATATATTATCAATTATCACAATGTTTTCTTCTGATATTCACTTGTTTAACAATGTGACAGTTGTTGATGAGAATATTCATTACTTGTAAATTATTAAACTGATTTTTAAGAAAATCAATATCAATATCTTGTTGATTCATAAGAGACTGATAGTGTTACGATTCTAGTCTTCATTTATTCTTCGTCTAGTCTTCGTCTGATTTCATTCTAATCAAGTCTAGCGAGAATCTGATCTAGTTATGTTGTCATCAAGACTCTGCTTCATATGTGTAAGATGTCAACTCTATCGAGTCTAGCACAGAGCTGAGAAAACATACATATAAGAATTGAGTTCTTTTCTGTAGATACTTTTCTTTCTTAGCATTTATCTATTAGTTAAATGACACTTTTATGACTCGCTCTAGATCAATTTCTAACAGTAGATAAATGCTAATCAACTACTTTGCTATCAACGAATAAACGATATGAAACAATCTATTCAGTAAGAAAAATTTGCAAGAAATTCTTCAAATTTGCATCATCATTTTAGATTGCAAGAGATTCTTTGATTCTACACTCATTTTCATCATTCTATTTGCAAGAGATTCTTTGAATAAAGCACTTAATTATTATCTGAAATTCACAAGAAATTCTTTGAATTTTCACTCATCAAAAAACATCAATTCAAAACATCAATTCTTCATTTACTCTTATCTCAACAACTTTTATCTTCTCTCATCATGACATGTGATGTCAAGTCAGTTGAGCTTCAAACAACTCGCTTGCTTAGAAGCATTGTCAATAGAAGAGTTTCACTTCTATTTATTAATGCTTCAGTTGAAGCTGAGAAAGCTGTCATCTTATGAAACATAAACATCGAAGAACAACTGTTTCATTGAGTCAGCAATCAATTTGATGAAGTCATCAATATGCTGAATGAGTTTCAAAGTCAGTGAGACTTGACTTTACAACTCAATGAACACTGACTTCTTATACAAGATGATCACAAAAAGAGAGCAAAACAACTAAAATTCACTTTTGATAAAAATGATGAGCTAGAGAAAAAGATTAATCAGCTACAAGATGAGCAATTGAACTTCAGAGCAAAACAACGTCAAGCTGATCAATCTATGTCTCGTCAAGATACTCAGTCAGCTGAGCAATGAGTCAATCAGAAAGAAGCTTTTACAATCTCAGTTTCAATTCGTTGCTCTGAAGTTGAATGAAGCTTGACTTTTGAAGCTCACTCTCAATGAGAATCTTCTACTCTATCTGATAATGAAAACGAAAACAATCATCACAAGTTCATCAAGCTTTTGAATTCACTCATCTTCATTGAAATAAATGACTTTATCTGAGAGACATGAAATATCAAAATAGCTGACAAGCTTGATGTTAATGCGAATCATTATTCTATTGAAAAGATTCATATTGTTTATGTGATTTTCAGACTAGAAGACGATGCTGATCAGCAAATTTATGCAAAGCATCGTGTTGATGCTTTCTTACTCTATTAATCACTATCAGAGCTACTGAAACATCTGAAAGAAATTTACGAAGATCAGAATCTGATTTGAAAGTGTTGTTGCAAATACATTGCTCTGAAGCAGCTCAACAAGCTCTTCAGCTCTTTCTATTCAGAATTCACTAGAATATTCAGCTTTCTGAACTACAATGATGTCACTCTGATGAATGACATTCAGAATAAAATCAACAATCATTTTCAGAATGTGTTGTCAGTTTGTCTCATAGAGTTTAGCTTGCTTGATAAGCTCAAGATCTTTCTTCAAGATGTGAATAACAAACAACAAGTCAATTATCAGCTACGTGATGAGCAATGAACAGTCAAATTGATAGCAGCTTCGAAAAAACGTTTTGTTTCTTCGTCAACATCAGCTTCAGCCTTGATTACTAGCTATGTTCAACTCGCTACTTTTTTCATCTTTGAATCTGAATGATCAAGAATGTCAATCATCTGCTTCAACTGCAAAGTATTGAGTCATCTTTCAAAGAATTGCTCTCAGCTGAAGACTAGTACTTCAACATCTTATGCATTCATTTCTCGTCTCAATAAGATCATCATGTCGAGAGAAGAGAAGAAATTATTTACAGAGAAATCGAAGAATGAGACAAAAAACTAGTAACTTTCATCAAAGACGTGATGAAAGATGTGTTAATTTCTTCAATGACAAGCATGTCAAATGATTCTTTTGCTTCTGAATCTTTGACTACTAAATATGTACTTTCTAGCAATGAAATTAGCTACTCATTGAAGTCATTGATTGACACTGAAGCTGCTGACTATTCATTCATTAATGAAGTGATTGCGTGAATTGTTTGTGATCAGTTACAAATCAAGTCTCTGACTTTGATCAAAGCGAAGTCAATACAAGAATTTAACAATCATTATGCAAAAAAACTCAGTACTCATGTCATTTATTTGAATCTGACAGTTCAAGATCATACAATTGACATCACTTTTATGTTAATCACTCGATTAAATCAACATCAGATGATTCTTGAAAAAACATGAATAAACAAAATCAATCTAGTAATTGATATGCGAATTAATTTTCTTCAATTTTCGAATTTTAACTCTACTAGTCAAAGATCAATTGCTCTACTCTCAAGCAATAAATTAATCACAAAATAGAAAAGCTTGACTTCTACTCATATACTAAAGAAATCTTTCACTTTCGTTACATCTCAATTCAGTCAGAAATCACTCTTTTTCAGTCAAAAAAAGAGTTCAATCAAACAGTTAAAATCGCGTAACGCGAATTTAACTAACGTCAAAGCTTCTAAATCAACGTCAGATTCAACAAACATTGCAATGATAAAGACTGCAACTTATAGAATGTTAGTCAAACAATCAGACGTGAAGACTTTTGCTGTTATCATCTTGAAAATTGATTGACTCATAACTAGAGTTGAAAATAAGCTCGAAGAAGTGAATCTGCATGAGCTTTCACACGTCAAGATTCTTGAAGAGATCAAAGTCAAGCTTTTCTTCAAGTATCATGACTATCTAGACGTGTTCAATCGAGCTATGATTAATCAGCTATCATTTCATCGTTTTTATGATCACAAAATTAAGTTGATTGATGAAGAAACACTCTCTTGAAGCAGACTTTACCAAATGTTTGATCACAAACTTTAGAAGATAAAGAAGTATCTGATCAATCATTTAAACAAAGAGTTCATTTTCTTCAACTTTGCATCATACGTCTCGCTCATTTTGTTCATCAAAAAGAAAGATGAAAGTCTGCATTTCTGCGTTAATTACAGAAAGCTCAATGCTTTAATCAAATGAAATCGCTATTTTTTGTCATTGATAGACGAGACTTTCACTCATATACAAGAAAGCAAGTATTTGAATCAATTGAACATCATTATGTCAGAATCGTGCCTAGATGAGTCAATCAGCGAAAGTCAGGGTTGAATAGTGCTTGATCTTTAGAGATAGCTATAACTGAATATTAAGAATACAGAAGAAGATTGATACAAGAGCTTCTATTTATGTAATGTTCAGAGACTGCGCTAGGCTCGAAAGAAATGTGTTTGTGACACGGAAAGAATGTGATGTAGATGAACAAGATGTTGGTGAAAGAAAAGAGTGTTGAGAAAGAAAAAGAGTGTTGAGTCATATCTGAGTCATATCTGACTAGCTCGCTGATTAGTTCTAATCATTACGCAGAGAACTCGCTAGCGTTCACTGCGAATTGATTAGAGCTTCAGTCTTGTTCAGCCTTGACTTCAGCCTTGTTCAGCCTTGATACGCTTGTAACATTACTCTCTTCTTCGAAAATTCATGTTTGCATGAATGTAGTTTCTTTGCTCGCTTTTGTTGATAGTTATTCCGATATTTAGCGCGATTTGTTTGAATATAGCTTATGAAATTCGTTCAAAACTTTCTCTGAGTCATCGAATTTCTCTTTATCGACATAGTATCATTCGTCATCTCTATTTAGATCTGTTCATTTGACTTTGTACTGTATTCGACCTCGATAGCGTCTGAAGTTCAATATATCGTCTATCTTTCAGTGTTCATCGTCTTCGATAGTGATTGACCTGAGTGATTCTGAATGCTGTTCTGATAGAAGATCTTCTGAATATGATCGCAGTAGCTTCGAGCTGAACATTGAATGCAGATGCTTCATGCTGACTGATAGACGAAGATGATAGAAGATACTCACTTTCGCAGTGATTTGATAGAGACTCAGCTGTTTGTCTTTCAAATCTTTGCAGAGTCTCGTTGTCTTGACGTTTCTGAAAGATAGTCAAACTCAGTCATCTACTTCATAGATGACGTCTCGTCTATGTTTATTGATCTGAACTTCGATGATCAGCTTCGTCTTTTTCAATTGTTGACGGTCGAAGCTCAGTAGCTCTTTCATTCGAATGACAATATCGTCTGCTTTTCTAGCTTCAAGTCGTTCACGAGTTGTTTCGTAGTCAGTCGTATCTGAATCGAAACTCATTCGAGGGTGAAATTCTTTATTGAAGTAGAAGAGAGTCATTGAAGTGATCGAGAAGATATTGAAATTGTCGCTGAATTTCATCATAGATATTCATTTGACTCAGTCGTTCTGCATGTAATTGCAGTAGATTCTAAGTTCGCGTTCAACGTCTTGATTGACTCGTTTCAATTGATCATCGATCTCAGAATGATAGACTGTGAATAGACTAGCTGTGATTCTCAGTCGTCTGCAAAGACTCTTTCACATAGTCAATATGAATTGAAAGTCTCTGTTCGAAACAATAGAACTGAGTAGATCATGCAGTTGATAAACGTTTCATAGCATGATTCAAACCGTTTCTTCGACTGAGATGTCATCGTCTTCTCAATGACAGGAAACATAGTGACGTTCTTTGATGAGATGACATATGATTGTGCAAATGACGTTATAGTCTTCTGATAGAGATAGCTCAGTAATGAAGTTCATAGTTATATCTTTTCAGCGTTTTTGTGAAAGAAGTAGAGAATGATGAAGTTCATTGATGCTATCTCTAGAGACTTTGCTTCGCTGACAGGCATGACAGTTTTGAATGTACTGTCTGACTGTGACTCAATGACCTGATCAATAGTAGAATCGTTGAATTAGATCAATAGTTCATTTATTGTCGAAGTGAGAGATTGAGGGCTGATCATGAATTTTCTGCAGCAGTTTCGTATGCATATTCTCAAGAACTCACAGTAAGCCTTTTCTAAATAGAACGTCGTCAATGATTTCGCAGTCTTTCAATTTAGTGGTAAGGAATTTGAGCTTGTTTTCGTTCATAGCTTGCCTATATTCGCTGCAGAGCTCATCAGTTTGATTGATCATACGTACTCGTTGATAGAGATTTGCTTTCGGTTCAACAGGTAGAACATCAACTCTATCGAGAGTCAGAATAGTTTGAAAATGATCTTCAAGACGCTGAGCTGATTCAGAGACGTTTGCTAGAAGCATTCTGATTAGAGCATCGACTTTAGTGTTCATTTTGCCTGATCTAAAGATGATCTGAAAGTTAAACTTTGATAGAACGTTCAGATAGTTGACTTGTTGTCGACTCAACTGTTTGTTTTTCATGAAGATCTTCAAAGTCTGATGATTGATGAACATCTGAATAAATAGTTCAGTGCATTTCAGCTCGAGTCGTCAGTGTTTGAAGCATCGAATAATGGCTAGCAATTTCTTGTCATAGATGTGATAATTGATTTCAGCGAAAATTTTGCTTTTGCTGTAGAAGATCATCGAATGAAGAACTCTCTCGTCATCATACTGAGATAGTATTTCACCTTTTACATAGTTCGAAGCATCAATCTTCAGAATAGCTTGTCGTTTGAGATCGAAGTGACGAAGTACTGAGATCAAGCTGACTTGTTTCTTTAAATTGTCAAAGACTTGAACACAGACATTGTTTCAAACAAAAGACGTGTTCTTTCTAGTCAGCTGAGTGAACGATTTGACTAGCTTCGAGAAGTTCTTAATGAAACGGCGATAGAATTTAACAAATCTCACGAAGCTCTGAATTTCTTTTAGATTGGTCGAAGTGATTCAGCTGACTATGACTGTCACTTTGCTGAGATTCATACGAAGATCTAGTTCTGATACAATGACTTCTAGAAAGACAGTCTCTTCTACATTGAATTCGCACTTTCGAATATTCATCTGCAGTTCAGCTTCGCGTAGTCGACTCAATACTAGTTTGACGTGATCTTTATGTTTCTTTTTCGTTTTGCTATAAATGAGAATGTCATCTAGATAGACTTGGCAAAAGTCGTTCAGAAAGTCTTATAGAATGTCATTCATATATTGCTGAAATGAGGTTGATTCATTAGTCAGTTCGAAGAGTAGCATCTTATATTTATATGCTTCTAAAGCAGTGATAAAAGTGGTGTAATTCTCGCTATCGAGATGCATTCAAAGTTTGTTGAATGCTGATATGATATTCAATCTCGTCAGATGCTTGCAACTCACTATCTTTTCAATGATCTCGTCTATTAGCGATAGAGAATATCTATTTCTTTTGAAAATGACATTTAGCTTTTGATAGTTCACGCAGAATCGAAGATCTTCATTTGCTTTAAGAACGAATAAAACGAGAGAGAAATAGAGAGTCTGGCTAAAAGTGATGAATCTCTTCGACAGATTCTCGTTTAAGTACTTCTTTATCTTCAGAAGTTTGACAGAGAACATTTGATAGACTCGACAGCGAGAGAGCGTTGAATCACTGATGAGCTCGATTTTATGATCGTAGAAGCAATGAGAGGGTAGTTTATTCGATTGAGCTCGATCAAAAACATCTAGAAACTCATGATATTTCGATGACAGCTTCGCTTTAATATCTTTCAAATCCTGAGTCGTTTCATTGATTGAAGAGACGTTTAGAGCGTTCAAATCGCACTGAGTATTGTACGCGATTTTCCTATTGATGTCTGTCATGAATAGAGCAAAGACTTCAGTCTGATTCTTCTTTGAACGATTCAACAGTGTTTTGAACGAAGCTGCATCTATGCTTCGAATTGAGAATGACTCTTTCTGAGCAGTGGTTGAAACGAGTCGTTTGAGCATCATAGAAGTCTTAGTCTGAGTGATTGAAGAAGGCGAAGTTGATCGCGATCAACTTGAGTGCTTTGAATTGAGAAGAATCGAAAAAATCAAAATAGAAGTATTCAATTGATTCGAAAAAACAATGACGTCGTTTCGCATATTCAGTAATATTCCGTTTTTGTTCATTCAGAGCTTACTCAATATGACTTCATGATGATTGATATCAGCTATCAACATTGATACAGTCAATTTCTTATGACTTTCAATGATGAGGTTGAATAGAATTTTATGAGTGATGATCTTCTTAGATATCTTCTCATCATAATCTCTTATTAGCTTCTCTTTTGCCAGAGATATAGGTTGAATTTCTAGTTTCTCGCATACTCTATTGACTAGGTTAGCGTGTATGAGCGTATGAGCGGCTGAATCACTGTTTATTAGCGAACGAAGGCTGAAGAATTGATTCTGCAAGATGAGATGAGCATCAATTAAAAACGACTTTTCAAAGTAATTTTCTTCTGATAGAATTTCGTCTAGTTTGCACAAAGATATAATCTCTATTTCTTCAATGACTTTTGAAGAGATGACTAGTTTTTTGAATCGGAATTCGAATCAAAATCGAAGCGATCATATTCATTGTTCACTGCATTGATTCTAGTAGATCGATCAAGGCACTCTCTAGAGCTATGACCTGATTTGTGACATATGAAACAGATTTCGACTAGAACGTCTGCTTTCTTGACGCTAGTTAAAATCGCGTCACGCGACTTTAGATGATCAGGTTTTGAATGATCGACTGACTAAGTAACAACAGCTCTATGAAAGATGATCTTTGACAGATTGTCAACATGTTTGATGAGATTGACTTTGTTCTTGATTTCTCGAATGACTCGCTGATCATTATTCAAATGAATCAGATAGAAACGAATCTCTTTGAGAAAATCGAGTTGAACTAATTGATCTATTCAAACGAATCGAAGACAAGGGTTTATTTTATCTTTCAGATCGACGATCAGTTGCTTTTCGTGATACTTCAGATAGAAAGATAATCGTTGAAACTGAGTGTAGAACTCGCTGAACTTCTTTAATTCTTGAATCAAGTTGTAGTATTTTCTACGAAAGTTGACTTTCTTATCTGAATCATTGAACAACTCAGCTAGTTCTTTCAAAAGATCATCAATGATCTTATAAAGATTGACACAGTCACGTTCGCGTCTAGATTGAGCGACATCAGCTGCGTCATTGAATAATCTGAAATGTACATAGCTCAGTTTGACTCGTTCATTTGAAAAGAGGTCGACGTTGA
>JAABUV010007855.1_pt1 | contig 11004 bp, 10 predicted proteins | sample 5559971 | NCBI WGS metagenome assembly JAABUV01 (sample SAMN10711881, study PRJNA513362) | rock metagenome | isolation source: Antarctica rocks | place: Antarctica: Victoria Land, Knobhead nord | collected 2015-12-19
GAAAAGAATCGACTATCTATATGACTCAGAAGAACATAAGCTAATTCTGAATAGAGTTGACTTCGAAACAACTCAATAGCCTAGTGACGAGCGATCGGCGATAGCCAGGAACATAGTCATCAACATAGTCATCAACATAGCTATCAACATAGATGCGTAGCTAGAATCGTAACAATTCTTAAGAAAGCTGCATGCTCATTCAATTATGTAGTCTGAAGTTCTTTTCATTTTCAGAATATGCAGAAGTCTGATGTGCAAGACTTGATTGAATGCTTCAATGATGTTTAAACTTAGCATGAACATTACATATTTGATTTCGCAGTCTCATACTGTGTGAATCTGATCTACTAGTAGATTTAATGTCGAGATCACAAATTGCTTGCATCTCGCTCTCATTTGAGCATCAGATAGCATGTGATGAGTCTCAGCTATATCGCTCAGTCTTTTAGTCATGATCAACTTCAGAGCTTTGCTCATGATATCAAGTAAAGCAATGAATCAATATGTTTTTGAATCAGTATAATTGCTCTTTTTCAATTTGCATAGTACTATCATTTGAGCTTTTTTGAACTGCTTCGAATGATATCTGTGTATTACACATGCATTGAATAAACTCGTCAGTATCAAGATCAGTTCTGCAAGATCTGTCTGCAACGCTCTGTTCAAAATGTCTGAGATGTCTGATGCTTTGTCTGCTTTTACTCTTTTAATTGTCTGTCTCACTTCTTTTTCTGAAATGTGTAAGTCAAATGTCATTGTCAAAAGTATAAATGAGTTTGCGATGTTGTTGATATCTGTCTGAGAAAGTGAAGAAAAGAATTTTTCTTGCAATATCTCGATTTTTTTCTTAAACGTTGTTGTCATTTGATCAATGTCACTTCGCTTCAATGATGAAAACTGAGATAGTTTTTTAAATAGCTGACTTTCAATTCTGACTCATTTTGCGAAGCATCATATCAACTTAAATGCATCGCTCAACTCATGCATTTGTGATCTGAAATGTGCGCGCTTTGCTTGTTGAATGATCTTGTTTTTATGATCATTGTGTTTCAGATATTCATTTCACGCATCTAGTGTGCTCTGTGTTTTTCATACAATTCGCAGTCATCTTAATTTCATTACTATCTTTGAGCAGTTTGAATTTCAGAAGTTCTTTGCTTGACTTGATGACTTTGTCAAGAAAGTAAATTTCTCAATGATCTTTTATAGTGTTTTGATAACTTTGCACACTCTTTCGTTCATCATTATCTTGTTGTTCAAAGAACGATTCAATGAAAGATGCATATGCAGATACGCGCTCAATGCTTCTGTGTTCATTTGTTTTCATAATCATCAAGTTGAAGACTGTACTGAAGTTGTTTGTAAACATAGTTCTGTGACAATTGAAAGATGATTCAATTCTTGATGCAGATCAGTGCATACTTTGCACTTGCATGTCATGAACTGTATTTTCTTGCTGCTAAAGACTAGATCAATAGTTGTAAATTGATTGTAAGTCTTGCGAGTAACAGTGTTTAATTTCAGCAATAATTTCAGCTTAACATTAGTAATGATGTCAAGTAAACTGTTGATCGCTGCATGTTGAGTGAAACATCTTCATTTCTCTCAGTGAGAGTGATGTAGATTGAAATCTTTCACGATCAGTTGTTTGCAGTCATTTTTGAGTAGCTCGCTCAAATGAGAAATGATTAAAGATCTCTTTATAGATGTAAAGAACAGTGAACATGAGTTGTAAATGTTTATAAGTTGCAACGTCTGCGTTTCATCATCTATATTATGAGTTAATATTCTGATTAAGCAGATGTCTAACTCAACTGTTTCTATCATTCATTGATCAAGTCTTAAGTATTTATTCACATATATGCATGTTCTTGACTGTGATGATGTATTTTTCACTAGGTAAAAGAAGTTGTGAGCTGAGTTAAATGATTGAATGTTGTTAATGTTGCAACTCTGCTTCTGTATGACTATGATATCAAAATCACGAACTTCTCTGTTGATTAAAAATAATTTCTGAATTTTCAATGATTTTCTGATATTATACTGCAGTATTCATAGAAAAGATTGTTTTATCATAAAGTTATTTGTAGCTGTAGTTGACTCTGCAAAGAGAAGACTCTTTGAATGCTTTCAATCATCATGAGTCTATCTCATCTTCTGATTTGTCGTTTCTGACTCTGCTCGAGCGACGTCTCATCTGAGTCGTTACTCACGCAAGAGAAATGATCAACGCGTCTCTTCTTGACTTTTATCATCTGTCATGTTGATTCATGAGCGACTAGACTGCGTGTTTTCAGCACAACTGTTGTTGAGCTCAACGAGTTTGCTGAACTGAAAGAGTTCGTGAACTTCAAAGAGTTCATTCAACTCAAAGAATTCATTGAACTCAAAGAGTTCATTGAATCTGCAGAGCTTGAAGACAGCGAAGAGCTCAAGAATTGTGAGAATGTGCAATTGTATTTAAATGCTTCTGAATATTTGAACGATCTGTTTCTATAGATTTCAAACGCTTGTTTTATCTGCTGTTGTCATTTGAGACAGATGCATCTTCAGAATTCATGATTTTCATTACAGTCAATGCAACATCTTTTATTCAAAGACATCATGCATTTTTTGATGTGATGTTTGTTTGCACACTTGACGCAGCATTGATTTTTCTTGCAGAATCTGATCATGTGATCAAATTTCTGACATCTGAAGCACTGTGTGATGCAACAGTTCTTCTTGAACAATTCACATTCACATTCATGATATGCATTTAGCATACTCACGTTCATCAGTTGATTTGTCATTGCTTCGATTGTTATCTTCACGATGAGCGACAAATGAGTCTTTTCACTCTCTGCTACTTTCTTGAGTCAGACTATTCTTAGAATCTTCAGATTCTCATGAAGTCTCATGTTATTCTTTATCAGCTTTCTAATGACTTTCTTCTGATTGCTCATGTCGATTGTAATGCGCATCTCATATGTCAGCACTGCGAAGATTCGTCGCGATATGCGCGTCAAGTTTGTAATTTCTTTTGCTCATCTTAAGTCTTTTTCAGATTTGCTCATGCATCTGAGCTGACTGCGTGAAGAAAGATGTTTTTGCTACTCAGCTTGCGAAGAAACATGATCAGATTTCGTTGATTCATTGACACGTCTGCTATTTTCTGAAGAATCTGCTTGATGATCTTCTTCTGCATCTTCTTCTGCATCTTCTTTGTCTGCTATCTTTATCATGACTTCGCATTTCTTGCAAAGTGATGATGACTTCTCTCTGAGATGTTGCTTTCTCGTTGATAATTCTTCTCTTGTCACGTTTGCTTATGACATGACTTTCAATGAGAAACGCGTATTTTTCTGCATTTGTAACTGCTTGCTTAGCAGTTGAACTGATGTCTTCAGTTTCTGCACATTCTTCGCGATGAATATGTTCTGAGTTGTGTGATGTTTTTCTTCTGAATCGAGTCGAAGATAACACATCAGCTTCAATGCTATTTCTTTTCATAAATAATCTTTGCTCATCTCTTTCTCTAATGTTGATGTCTTTATTAGTAGATCAATAATGTCAGCTATCTTCTCTTCATCGTTGCATAAGCGTTGCAATTTCGCATCGCTGTTTACTTGCAACATGTTAATATCATTTGCAATCATCTTTGAACTTGCATTGCTGCAACTCATGCAATTCATCGTCGTTTGATCATTCTCTAGATTTGCTCTGCCTTGCATGTAGTGCTCTTTTTCAAGATTTGTTATGCGTGTGTTGTGATTGTTTTTCAATAAGAGCAACATATGTGAAAATATCATAAGTTCATAATTAATCATTTATTGATAATGAATTGATCAATTATTATTTGTTGATCAATTATTGATTAATTATCAATAGAATAATGAAAAGTTAGTTAGAAAAACTATTACTCATAAGATTTTACTTAATTTCATGATCAAAAGTCATAAGAAATTGACTATGTCAATGCTGATAGCTGATATTGAGCATCATAAAGTCATATTGAGCAAACTTTGAATGAACAAAAATAAAATATTATTGAACATGAAACATGATACTATTGTATTTTCTGATCAATTAAATATTTCGATTTCGGTTTTTTCAATTTCATCAAAAATGAAGCACTTAAGTTGATTATAATCAACTTTGATCTTTTCAGCAACTCATAGCAAGATCTTTAAAATGCTTAAGCACTCAGTTTCATTCATTCAGAAAAAGTCATTCTTGATTTAAAACATAAATGTCATCTCTTTTTAAGCACTCATAAAACGAAAAAAGAAGAATCAGACAAAGATTTTTGCTATGTTCATTGAAGACATTGATGGAAAAATTGTCTACAATACTCAATGCAAACTAAATGTCATAAACATCTTTTCAGTCAATGAAATGACTCAGAATCTAGAAGATATTAAAGTCAAGCTATCATCAAAATATCAGAATTTTCTAAATGTCTTTGATTGAGTTCAAGCAGACAAGTTATCATCTCATCATTCATATAATCATAAGATAAAGCTTACTAGTGACGTAACATCATTTTGTTATTAAGCATATCAAATGTTTCTTTATAAACTTCAGAAAGTTAAGAAATATTTAAATGAAAATCTTTTCAAAAAATTTATAATTTTTAGCAAAGCTTTGTATTTCTCACTCATTCTGTTCATTTTGAAAGCAAATAAAGATTTATGATTCTGCATTAACTATTGAAAACTTAATGCTAAACTTCATAAAATTTGTTAACTTTTATCATTGTTTCATTAAGAACTTCTTGAAGTTAGTTAAATTATTCATTCAGCTGACTAGAAAAAACACGTCTTTTGTATGAAATGAAGTTTGTGTTCAAGCTTTCAATGATTTAAAGAAACAAGTCAGCTCAATCTCAGTACTACAACATTTTGATTTCAAACAATAAACTATTTTGAAAATCAATGCATCTGACTACATCAAAGATGAAATACTATCACAGTACAATGATGAGAATGTTCTTCACTCAGTAGCATTTTATAGCAAAAGTATGATTTTTCTTGAATGCAATTATCACATTTATGACAAGAAATTGCTAATCATTATTCAATGTTTTGAACATTGAAGACTTAAGCTTGAATGCATTAAGTTACTCATTCAGATGTTTATTGATCATCAGACTTTGAAAATCTTCATGAAAAACAAACAGTTAACTTGACGTTAAATCAATTATTTAAACATTCTATTTAAGTTTAACTTTCAGATCATTTTTTGATCAGGTAAAATAAACATTAAAGTTAATACTTTAATCAGAATATCTCTGATCAACATTTCTGAATCAACTCAGCGTACTGAAGATTGCTATCAGATCATTCTGATACTTGATAGAATAAATATTCTAGCTATTGAATTTGAAGTTGATTTTTATCAATGAGTAAAAAATGTCAACAAGACAAATGAGTTTTGCAATAAGTATAAACAAGCTATAAGTGAAAACAAGCTTAAGCTACATAGCATTGAATTGAAGCACTGCAAGATTGTTAATGACGTTTTGTTCAGAAAAGATTTACTGTGAATTTCTGAGAATATGCATATGAAATTACTAAAGAAAATTCATAATCAGTCTTTCATCTTTCACTCTGACAATCAAAGAACTATTAATTTAGTTCAACGTTTCTACTATTGATCAAATCATTAAGCAACAATTAAACATTACATTCAAAACTGTCATGTTTATTAACAAAGCAAGACATTTAAAAATAGTATCAATGAACTTCTTCATTCTCTTTTAATTTCACAGAAACGCTGAAAAAATATAATTATGAACTTCATCACTAAGCTATCTTTATCAGAAGATTATAACATCATTTGCATAATTATATGTTATTTCATCAAGAAACATCACTATGTTCTCTGTTATTGAAAAGATGAAGACATTTCAGTTGAAAAAACAATTTGAATCATGCTATAAAATATTTATTAACTTCATGATTTATTTAGTTCTATTGTTTTGAACAGAGACTTTTAATTTATATCAACAATGTGACAAAGTCTTTGTAAGTAACTAAGAATCATAGCTAATTTATTAACAGTTTATCATTTTAAGATTAATGATTAATTGAAATGAGTTAATTAAGATATTGAACGCAAATTAAGAATCTACTGTAACTACATGCAGAACAATTGAGTGAAATGACTTTTCATGAAGAAATTCAGTGAGAATTTTAATATCTTTTTAATCATCTCAATGATTTCATTTTACTTCAATAAAAGTTTTCACTCTTGAATGAGTTGATCGACAACGAGATTCATCTGTACATGATGTTGACTACGAATCTTTTGATTTTATTCTTTAAATAGAAGTCAAAAGAGTCAAGAGATTTTAATTCAATGCAGTTTGAATGATGTTAGAACGTTGCGTGATCAGAAAAGTCGTCATGCAAAGTTTTCATTCATGCGACAACACTCTTTCTAACAGTCACAATCAATCTACGAAGAAGATTAATGACATGTCAATGTCAGTAAGAGATGAAAAGATATCTAGTGAAAAAGTCGATCTCAATATGAAAGTCGTGACTACAAGTGATTGAAGAATTTGCAACTCGTTGACTGCGTTGATATACTGAAACATCTTTATCACATCAACAATGTTGTCAAGTAATTGATGAAAAAATATCAGATAGAATAGTTGTTCTCAGTCTGAAATTCGTGACTACAGTGCTTGAAGAAGTAGTGACTTGTTGATCATGCTGATATATTGAAGAAACTTGAACTCATCTTCTTTACTTGACATCAAGTCATACATTTATCTACGTGAAAAATTAAGAGCTCAAAAGAATGATCAGAACGCATTCTCTTTCATTGATCAGAGTCAAACATTGAACGATTGTGATTGCATGTTTATACTAACAATTCATTCAACGTTTACGTGACACAAGTCAAATCAAGAGAAGAAAAGAATTACTCAGTACAATCACACTTTATCTTTTCATCATGTGCATCTTTCTTTCATCACATATTTCTCTGCGCAATGAATGACAATCATTGAGTAAAAGAACACAGCTCTACGTATGTTATAATCATGAGCATCATGAATGCAAAGAAAACATCTTTCATCTTCGAATCAAGAATTGAATCAAAACATCGTTGTATAAAATATCATCAATGAAGAGCAGAACAAAGACGATGTGTCATAAATGAATAACACAGACACTCATTAAGAGTTTACTCAAGCGTCATGCGCTGAATAAAAGCTATAGATGCAAACTTGATACATAGTCTCATGATCATTATTTCAACGACGCAAAGTCGTTGTATAAACGACAAGTGATTTTCTCTCTCAGAGAGTTTTGTTCACTCAATATAAATAGCATAGATGTTAGAGGTCAGCATAGAGCGAGTCATATGAGTGTAATGTAACGAGTATATAAATGCTAAGGAAGAAAAGTATCTAGAAGAGAAGAATCGACTATCTATATGACTCAGAAGAACATAAGCTAACTCTGAATAGAGTTGACTTCGAAACAACTCGATAGCCTAGTGACGAGCGATCGACGATAGTCAGGAACATAGTCATCAACATAGTCATCAACATAGCTATCAACATAGGTGCGTAGCTAGAATCGTAACAATAGAGTTCTTCATGAGTTGAGTCTAATTCAATGTCACAAGAGTGTATGAATTCAAATCAAATCAAATCTTGAATGAGTTTTGATTCAGATATAACTGACTACAAAATAACTCATGAACATCTTGAAGCTAGAAAAGCAGATGATATTGCAATTCAAATAAAAAAGCTTCTTATTTTCAATCATCAGTAATTGAAAAAAACAAAGCAAATCATCAAAGCTCAAATCAATAAACATAAATGAAACATCATTTATGAAGTAAATGACTGAATTTGATTATTCTTTAAAAACATAAAAACAACTAAATCATGTAAAGATTTGAAAAACAAACAGTTAAAACTTTATTAAATCACTGTCAAAGTTGAAATCTTTTATCATCTTCATTTATTAATAAGCATGAAGCAGCTACATTTAATGTTCAGCTTGAAGTTATTTCATTCTTATTCTTAAGATTTATTATCAGAACAGCATTTGAAATCTTTTAAATCATTAACAATTGAAAATGATGATCATTAAAAAATAGATGACATTTTGAACTTTAAATGCTATCAAGATCAAATACAATACAAGATTAAATGAACAAAACTAGATTAAGATAACAAATGATACTATGTCAATAAAGAAGAATTCAAAAGCTCAAAAGAAGTTCTAGTTAAATTTCATAAGCTTTATTCAGACAAGTCACACTAAGTTGAAAAATAGTGAAAGTTTGCATTTCATTTGTTTTATTTATGCGAACATGAATTTTCAAAGAAAGAAATAATGTTACAAATGTATCAGAATTAATTAAAACTAGTCAATGATTTAGTTGAGATTTGATCTAGATTTGACTCAGATTTGACTTAAATATGATTCAGCATCTTTTTTCTTCTTTAACATCTTTTAATCAGCTTTTATTGTCTTTTAAATAAATATACTTCTTTATGTTACAAGTGATCAACAGATTTCTATGATAAACACATTTCTTTGTGTCATAAACATCTTTCAAATCAACATCTTTCTTGTGTTTCAACACGTTTTCTTTGAGACTAGCGTCAATCTGAGTAACTACTATATAAAGAATGTTCTTCTTGTTCTTTATATTTTCTTTCTTCTGTATTCTTAAAGTCTTAGTTATAGTTATTTTTATTGAATTAAACATTTCACTTATGACATGATTAAATTGAACATTTAGACATGATCTCAACACAAACTATCTTTGAGAAACTAGAAATTTTCTTACTCATAAGCACAGCATATCATTCTCAAATCAATGATTAAAGTGAGTGATTCAATCAAATTATGAAAATCATTTTACGTTTTTTACTATTCAATATCAATGATGCTCTTTGATCATCTTTATTAACAAGTTTACAAACTAACTTCAATAACTTCACTTTTGTCAACATCAATAAATTCTCAAATGAGATTATTTATGAATTCAGAATTACAAACATTTCATCACTTATTTAATCTGAAGATCATTTCAACTATGTCATGAAGCAATCTATAAATGTATTTAAAGCTGCTGACATTATTACTTTCGCGAAAGTTAAAGCAAAAACATGATATAATTGTAATCATAAGTCAATGACTTTACAAGTTAAAAAATATGCTTTCTTAAAATTGCATCATGATTATCATTTATTAGAACACTCATTTAAAAAACTCAGTTAACAATACTATGATTTTTTTCTAATTATTAAATGACTTGAACAGTTAGCATCATCAACGTTTCGACAAAGAGCTTAGATAGCTTGTGAGCTAGTGAGCAGAGTTCATTCAATACTAATGCGCTTGAGACGCATATGCTAGCTACTAAATGAGACGTTTGCTACAAGCTAGCTGTCAGCTGAGTTTGCATTGTTGATTAGCTTACATGCTACATAAATCAGCTACAAGCTAATTTAGCTGATTTAGCACTACTTTTTACTTTACTCTTCATTCTACTCATTTATCTACTCGCTCATTTACTCTTCATTCTACTCATTTATTTACTCGCTCATTTACTCTTCATTCTACTCATCTATCTACTTGCTCACTTACTCTTCATTCTACTTGTTTATTTACTTGCTCATTTACTCTTCACTTTACTCACTCATCTACTCTTCATTTTACTCGTCTATTTACTCGCTCATTTACTCTTCACTTTACTCATTTATTTACTCGCTCATTTACTCTTCACTTTACTCGCTCATTTACTCTTCATTCTACTTTCTATCAAACGCGTTGATTGAGTGCATAAAACACATTAAACAATGCTTTAAACAATGCTTTCTACATGACTTTCTATCTACTCATCATTCTACATGCTCAGTTATCTACTCAATAATCTTCGCTTCAAGCTTTATAAAGCTGACGCTAGAAAGTTTGAAGTTTTCACCTTCTTTTTCCCTTTATAGTTTCTACTTTCTAGAACAATAACAATCAAAATATCAAAATATTCAACTATCAACTCAGCTATCAACTCAGCTATTTACTTGTTCATTTACTAGTCAATCTACTCGCTTCAAAACATGCTTCAAAAGACGTGTTGATTAAGTGCATAACATGAGTCAAACAATGCTTCAAACAATGCTTTCTACTGAGCTTTTCACTGAGCTTTCTATCAATCTTTCTATCAATCTTTCTACTGAGCTATTTATTGAGCTATTGACTGAGCTTTCTATCAAATGCTTTATCAAACATTTTACATGTTAGAGATCAGCATAGAGCAAGTCAATATGAGTGTCATTTAACTAGAAGATAAATGCTAAGAAAGAAAGATAGCTACAGAAAAGAAGCTGACTACATATGTGTGTTTCTCAGCCGACGCTAGACTCAATAGAAACTAGTCAAGATGACGAAGCGAGAATAGATTTGACAAGACTAGAATCATGACATTACATGCTTCAAAATACGCGTCGATCGAGCGCATAACATGAGTCAAACAATGCTTTCTACATGATTTTCTACATGACTCTCTACATGACTCTCTATCAAGCACTCTTCATGTTTTTCTATCAAGCACTCTTCATGTTTTTCTACCAAGCGCTCTTCATGTTTCTCTATCAAGCGTTCTTCATGTTTTTCTATCAAGCACTCTATCAAGCACTCTTCATGTTTCTCTATCAAGCACTTTATTAAGCACTCTTCATGTTTCTCTATCAAGCGTTCTTCATGTTTTTCTATCAAGCACTCTATTAAGCACTCTTCATGTTTCTCTATCAAGCACTTTATCAAGCACTCTTCATGTTTTTCTATCAAGCACTCTTCATGACTTTCTACATGATTTTCTACCAAGCATTCTTCATGTTTAAATAGATGGTTAAATAGCTACTTAAATAATCAATTCATCAAATGATTTATTTGATTATATACGAATCTTGAATGTAGAAACATACAAAAAGCAAACATGTATTGCACATTATATCTTTTGAGCAATTGATATCTTTTGAGCAAATAA
>JAABUV010007859.1_pt1 | contig 11003 bp, 14 predicted proteins | sample 5559971 | NCBI WGS metagenome assembly JAABUV01 (sample SAMN10711881, study PRJNA513362) | rock metagenome | isolation source: Antarctica rocks | place: Antarctica: Victoria Land, Knobhead nord | collected 2015-12-19
GCGTCGGTGCTGAAGCCGCCGGAGACGGCATTGCTGGAACGGATGAAGAGCCGGAGTGGGGAGGTGACGGATCGGTTCTTGGTCAATTTCGTCGAGCACCAGATCAGTAGGATTGAGGTATGTTCTTCGGTCATCACCATCCGCCCTGGAGAAAGATCGAATGCTTGCTGACTCTTTGTGCTCCAGACCTGCATCTCCACGCTTGCGATCCGGAACATGATCCGCCCGTTCAAGGACGGCATGCTGACCCAAGCGTGCCCGATGCACGACGTCCTTACTGAGCTGACGTCGCAGCTGGACGAGTTGAAGAAGTACAAGGAGCAGGATGAGGACATGACGCTGGCGGATGCTTGAAGGTTCAATGGCCTTTTTTTTGGTTTGGTCTTGTGGTTTGTTCTTGAGCGTAGCATGTGTTGGCTGGGATCTGTCTCGTCGCACTGGCGTTGGGCATGTTTTTGGGAGAGGTCCGTGTACCAGTACCGGGTGGACATGGGACATGTGAGGCTGCTGAAACGATGTCACGCCGTCATGACTGGCGTTCTTGTGGGAAGGATCTGAGCCTTGAGAATTGGATACTTTTGGCCTTTAGGCATTGTTGTGGCTTCCGTCACTGAATTTGTTCCAATGTGCTCGGCGTGCTGGGCCCAACGTCGTGCCCGTCACTCCACGACTCCGAAGCTTCCTCCTCTCACTTCGCTTGCATCGACGCGTACGCATATGAGAGACTCGAACATCACCTGCGAGAGCTCGTGCCGAGAACGCCACCCAATGAAGCATCCCATGCAAAGCAAACAAACATCGTGCTCGGTTCGCTGCTGCTGCCCAATGATGCAGGTCTTCAGCCTCACCAAAGTGGTACAACCGCCGGTAAAGGCTGCCTCGTGTACGACAGCCCACCCTCGTACCATTGACAGAGCATTGCCCCATGATCACTATGGTCTGGGACGTCACTTCGCTTTCACAGCTTATGCTAATCTGCTCAACCTGAACTACGTGCCAGCCCGCTGAGTAAACACAACCAAGATCTAAGGCAGTGAAATACATTTGCTGTCCCCATTGACCAGCAGTCAAATCCACCTACAGCTTCAACCATGGCTCGACCATACCCGTCACACTACGGAGACTCTCGGGACGAATCTCATCAACGGCCATCTCTTTCGAGCGAGCAACCCTTCAACCACTCGAGAAGGTCGTGGACAGACAATGGCGTTCACTATACCGTGGAGACAGGCACCTTCGCTAGCCCTGGCCTGTCGTTCAGTGCAGCCAGTGGCAGTGCGAGCGGACTGTTAGGTGCTTTCGCTGGATCTGAATCGCGGAGCTCGAGGCACGCGTTCAGTGGCCTCAGTGAAGGTCTGTTGGGAACAGCGGCTGGCTTGCTAGATGCCATGAGTGGCATGCAGCACGCTCGCAGCTTCAGCGCTGTCGATAGATCATGCCAGGTCCGACTCGACGAGTTCGACGAGACGTCGGGAAGTGAAGACGAAACGGCATATGGTGAGGAAGCAGGCTTTACTGGGACTCGACCAGGCTCTATGTTCTCTCGTTTCAGAGACAAGCTTCACGGAGACCGCCAGCGAGCTCGCGGGGCTCCATACGGCCCCGGGGTATTACCAACGCAGAGCAGACAGCAATCGCCGTACGAGACTTATGATAAGCCGACTGACTCCTACTTTGACGTTGAAGGCATGGAGCACGAGGGGTATAACAAGCGGCATCATGATAATAGAACGAGCCGCACGGATCCTCCTGCTGGAGACACGCTCTCGGCCTTGCGGCGCAATGTGGAGCACTACCGAACTCAGGTAAAGAGTAGTAGAAAGGTTCTGGAACGTGCCTCTCGCCAACGGAGCGTGAACATCCGATCTCTGCAAGCTCTGCTGAACGAGGTAAAGATGCTTGAGCGGGCATTGGCAGCAGCGGAGCAAGACTTGCAAGAAGAGGAAGGCCGCGCCGGACGAGCGAGTCATCAGGGACGACGACAGCATCACCGGCAGCCTTGCCGGCACCATCGAGCACCACCGACACTACCGGACGATGACGACGAACACTTCTCAGCAGCCGATTTCGGCTATGTGCCTATCCACATACATCAAGCGTGTCCTTTATTCGCGGGATTCGATGAATTCCACGGGCATGATCCTTTCGGCCACGCCATGTTCGGCGCCTTCGGAGGCTCGTACCTTTTCGATGCCAACTTCAACCGGCTCTTCGGAATGCCACCGCAGTTCCCAGGCCCTCGAAGTAAGCGGCCGCGCTTCAGCAGCGCCAACAGCGGACCCCGACCTCAGGCCACTCCAGGCTTTGCAGCCTTCACGCCTGCATCGCCTCCTGCGCCACCCCGGACTTGCCTGCTGCCCGATGAGGCGAAGCGGCTGTTCAAGATGTACAACGACCGATGGAACGCTCTATCCCCGACAGATCCTAACATCCCGTACCCGGCTCGAGGACTGCAAGCGTCAGCGCTCCTGGATCGCCGAACGATCTGGGCGCCAATGGTGGACTCGCCACCCACAACCTGGTCTGAGGAGACCGTCATGCAAGCGAACGCGCAGGCCTTCTACCTGGGCCTCGTTGACATGAAGCCTCAATACAGCGAAGCTGGCGGCAAAGTCTCAGTGGCTTATGATCGGACCGGAGCGACTCCAGCACAGATTAAGCAGCTGGTGGACTTGCTGAAGAAGGAGAAGACGAGGTGGCATTCAGATCGTTTGGGTAGGAGGAACAGGGGTGTACCTGGTATGAATGAAGCCTTGCAAAACGATCCGCGGTCGAGGGCGGTATTTCATGCGGTTTGTGAGCTTATGGAGATTGCTCAGTGAAGCACTGGAAGCCGTGAATGCGATACGATCGGACGAAGAAAAAAGAAGAGTCGGATGTGGTCAATTGGGAAGCGATCCAGCGCACCCAGGACTGATCTGATAGCCCATATACCGTGCTTTGATTGAGAAAACCGGCGCCAAAGTACTGGAAACGGTGCAGCGAGTTCTCAATGCCTACCTCACAGCCTCGCCTCCCCCTTAATAACATCCCTAAGCAACGTCAAAGCCTCCACAGCAAACCTCTTCATATTCCCCACCCGATCCGTCCCCAATCCCGTATCCAACTCCCTCACAAAAGTCCCCTGCTCGCAATCCACTGCGAGCGCCACATACCCAGGCTTCCGATTCGGCGTCGCGCCTCCCGTCGGTCCCGCAGTGCCCGACTCAGCAATCGTATACGTGCTCTCCAGATCCTTCCTTACATGCCTCGCCAGCCCTGTGACAATCTCCGTCGTCGGGCCTTTGTAGTTGGATATGGTTTCCTGACTCCAGCCTGCAAAGGCTATGCGGGATGGGAGAGTGTAGAGGGTCAGGCCGCCTTTGTAGATGCTGCTTGCGCCGGGCGTGCTGAGGATCGAGGAGCTGATTAGGCCGCCTGCGGCTGTTTCGGCGATGGAGACGGTTTCGTTGCGGGATTTGAGGAGGGTGGAGATTTGGTGGAGGATGGGGCGGAGTTCGGCGGGGGGGAAGTCGTGGTCGGGTTGGGTGGACATTGTTGTGCGGCTGGAAAAGGTTTTCGTTTGGGGGCGGGTAGGGCGTCGGAAGTGGGATGGTTGGGTTGTTGAGGTTTGGTTGTAGTAGGAGCGATTGCTTAGAGTGTTGCTGGAGGGATGTCGTGGTGTTGAAGTAGCGAGTCGTGGCAATGGCGACAGTGCTGCGGTCGCCTTCATGTAGGTCGTAGTGCATGAGTCGGGTACATGTATGAAGGTGATGCCACAGGGTGTCGTGCCTGCCAAGCTGGGATGCGGGGCTGCCATCGCGGGGTGAAAGCCCCACATAGATTGGCAGTGATCTTCGCTGCTGTCACTACATGTACACCCACATTATTCACCAGTACCATTCCGACCACGAGGAAACGTGAATGAGACGAGGGACCTAGACCATGATGCCATGATGGGTCTGGGCCTCGAGCGGGTCACCCCTCAGCACCCGACGCCGGGCCAGACTCTGCTACTCGCCTACACGGCTTTCAGCGTCGTCGATACGCTTCGGAACCCCCAATGATTCACTGGTCCACCGCAAAGGCTCCGGATGGAGAGGATTGGCAAGCCGTTCCTCACCAGCGCCATGGCCATGGCCGACGTTTCGACAGTACAGGCTATGGCGTCTCATTTATCAGCGAGGTCGTAGTAGTCTCCTCATCCGAACGCTAGGATGCAGAAGACGATTACAGATCTGTACAGCCGTACCACTCACGCTCGCGCCGAACCTGCGCAAGCCATAATTGGCGGTCAAGTCGCGGTCGATACTGAATGCAGAGAACCATCATCGTCGCACACACGAGTGGCAAAGTGGAGATTGGCTGCGTCACGAACGAGGGGCGGATTCAGACCGCGCTGCTGCATCGGACTGCCATAGCGATGATGGGAGGCGAAGCGAACTCCAGAGGGTATGGAGGGATGCTCGGTGTATGCCTGGGTGCGTGTGCGTTTCTGTGTCCTCTTTGAAACCCTCAACGTGGACAGCTTAAAAAGGTAACGAGCGATCTCGTCGGTCAAGTCTGGTCCCGTGCGTCCCAACCCGCTTGCACAGACGTTGTGTACGCTCTCGACGGATCTAGACCAGTCGAAGGAGCGGGCGCGCGGCACCTCCTTGCTGTCCTGAGCGTGGAGTCCATTGTCTTCGACCTGTCGACGCAAGAAGTGCAAGACAGCACAAGGAGCCCCATCGCGGCGTGGCCATGACAGCGGTGCTCTCATGGTCCACCAGCCTCCGTCAGTCACTATTCCGTACAACCACAAAAACGCGTGCTACGGGTGTACCTTGCATTAGCGGCCTCAGCCGCGGCTCCGCTTGGCATTATTACGCCATTTTCCCCACGTTTCATTTCCGATGTGAAGGGAGTTCAACCAGTGACTCCACACTTGATCCCAGCCTCAACGCGCGGTCTACGGGCGGCTGTCTCGGTGCGGCCGCGAGTCGACGGTAGTGCTGATGGCACCGAGGATGTGGATAGCTCAACGGGCTCCGCCTCCGTCGCGGAGAAGGGCGGCGGGACCACGACTTTGTGAGGTAGCTCGTGGGGTGCTGGGTTCGTGTCGCCCCTGCCAAGATGGTTGAAGAGTACTGGCGACGGCCCTCCAGGCTGGACGTCGAAGCCAATGCCAGCAGAGCTTCATGAGCAAGACAGGTCGCGATGACGGGGACCCCAGCAATGAGGCTCAAGGGGCCTCCGAAGCTGAGATACCTGAAGGTGTAGCCGAAGCGGGCCACTAACAACACAACGCGCCATCGTTGGCGTTTGACGAGAAGAAAGGGATTGATGACACAGTCGGCTGTCGGATACGAACGGTTGGCCGAGATGGTGTCTGACTGTCTGACTCCTGAGGCAAGCGCCGCCGCTCGGGGGTGCGCCCGGCTGTGATTGGGTGGCAGGTGGGGATTGAGCCGTTTGAGAGTTGGGCGGTACCTGCATCCGAACGTCGTCCTAGTCGTTGCTTGCTCTTGCCTACAAAAGCACCCCTCCATACATGTTCCTTTTCTAGTTTTCTCTTCCTCCGTTCGACCAAACACACCAACACTCGTTCTACATTCACCTCCAACTTCAACACACACTCTCTCTCTCTCTCATTAACGAGACTCGATTCAATCCAACCACAACCATTTAATACCCAAACCAACACCTCACCCAACATCAAGATGCGTTTCACCATTGCTGCCGTCGCCGCCCTCGCTGGTGTTGCTGCCGCCGCCGACAATGCCACCGCTTCTGACGTCTACGTGACCGACGTTGTCACTGCGTACACCACATACTGCCCTGAGGCTACCCAGATCACGCACGCCGGCCAGACCTGTACGTAATCCTGCACTGACCTTAGCAATTCGAGTGGTATACTGACCGCTTCCAGACACCGTCAGCCAGGCCACTACATTGACAATCACCAACTGCCCAGGCGGCTGCACCATCACCCACCTGTCGAGCTACAGCAGTGCCCCCGCTGTACCGGTCACGACTTCGACCCCAGTTACCCCCGTCACGAAGAGCTCCAGCTCGAGCGCGGCTGTCGTGCCAACGCCATACAGCTCGTCAGCCAGCATCCCAGCAGTTGCACCGATCCCAGTCCCGCACTCCAGCTTAAGCGCGGCCGTGGTCCCGACTCCATACACCTCATCGGCCGCCGTTCCGACCCCATACACCTCGTCAGCCAGTATCCCGGCGGTTGCACCAGTCCCGGTCCCGCACTCCAGCTCAGTCGCTTCCGCACTGGTCCCTTACCCATCCACCAACGGCACCACCCCGACATCTCACCCCGTGGGCGCCGCGTCACCGACGGGATCAGCTTCCGCCACCAAGCCGGCGGCTTACACCGGCGCTGGCAGCAAGTCGTACTCCGCGACTGGTGCCGGCATCTTGGCCCTCTTCGGCCTCGTTGCCCTGCTTTGAGCGATCTGATCAATCGACGTGTGCGGGTTTGAGGGGCGCTAATGGGAAAGTCACGGCTGCGGTCAAGTCACAACATGGCATTTGCAAGCATATGAATAGTTACTCGAAGCTGCTTCTGCTTCTGTGTACTCGCCCTTCGCGGCGCTAATGATGTGGTGGGATATGGCGGCGCTTCATCATAGGCATCTGATTCTGAACCCTTGCACGGGTGGCGGTGGATCTTTCATTCAGATATGGCGTCTAGGCGTAGCTACATGTAGCCGAATACAAAGGGAGATATTTGCTACGACCGAACGTTGGACGACTTTCGCTGCAGCTCAAAATACAATCGTGTCGCTGTACTGTTTGCTATTGCGCTCCGGAGTGATGAAAGTAAGGTACCTTACGGCACCCACTTAGGAAGGTACGATCCACATCATCACCTCATCCGACAGGACAGAACTCGGTCCACACGACAGATCATCGTTTGATGACGCGAGAGCCTTAGATCGTTGTAGGCCGTCATGCAATGTTTGGATTGGCACAATACACAACAGCGGTAGAGGTGAAGTCAAACGTGAAGCAAGGGCGACAGATGTTTCAAGAATCATTGAAGCACGACGTCTACTGCAAGGGATGGACACCATATCCACAAGCGGCCGGAACTATTCACCAATACCAATTGACATTGTGGCCACTCGTCGCCATGAGTGAGTGGTGAGTATGCCGTCCGAATCGGGAAAGTACAGCCGCAAACATGAAGCAACCAGACGTGCATTGGACCGCGGTGACGATTTCGATTGCAACTTAGCCTCATCACCGTCTACATACTCTACTAGACCGTGCCTTACACCCTCTCCCTTCCCTCACACGCCCGCACACAAGAACTCACCCATCTACGACAAAACCTTCTCCCTCAACGTCCCCAGAAACTGCGCCCAACTCACCCCCTGATCCGCCCGATCCTCCACCAACAGCGTCTGTGCCCACAACCGCAAACTCGGCTCCCCATCCTCCCGCACCAAATACATCGGCGGGCGAATAATACTCCCCGCGCCCAAGCCCCTATGATCCGCGCTCTTCTCCACCACGGCGCGCACCCGCTCGTTCATATCCGTGTCCAGAACCGGGAGCGTCGTCTTCCCCTGCTTGAGCTGGGCCTTGTCGTCCGTGCCGAAGACGTCGGCGATGAGGGCCGGGACGGCGTCGCGGCCGAGCCAGAGGAATTGCGTTTGCCCGTCGTCGAGGAGGTAGAGGCCGAAGGGGACGAGGTTGCCGGAGGAGAGATTCAGGGCGGGGGGCATGGTGATGGCGCCGGTTGTTGGGGAGGGCTGGCCGGCGTCGTCGGGCATGTCGTGCAGGCTGTAGAGGCGGGGGTAGATGTATTGCATTAGTAGAGGTAGGGGGAGGGTGCTGAGGAGGCAGAGCGCTGCGGAGCGGAGATCGGTTGGGATTTGTGCGCTCTTTCGTAGACCGAGCTGCGGAGAATATTAGCATGGCGAACGTCATCAAGTGTTTCCGTGTTAGAAAGCGACTCACGTTCTTCATCAAGCCTAAGAAGAGGATCGGCAACCCTCTCATGTTGACCGGAAACTGCAGCCCTCCACCACCCATGTTACCGCCACCAAGCTCCTTCTTGTAAGTCTGTAGGAGCTCGATGACCTTGGCCTGCACCGCATCTCTTGCCGCATCCAGCCCGCTGCTCAGCGCCCTCTCGACAGCCTTGTGGCTGAAGTACGCCGTGATAGCCAGCTGGTCAGCTGACGCATACACTTCCGCCAGTATTTGCGTCGTCGGTATACTGAGGGTGAGGACCCTGATCCGTCGCTCGCCGTTGCACGTTGTATGCAGAACACCCACTTGCAAACACACAAAGGCCTTGGTTATGCTCTCGTCGATCGCAATCTCTACCACATACGCCTGGTCGCGCGGCATGGCCGGGAAAGCGCACAGATCGCTCGAGCGGTTGAAGAAGTTGCCGTAGAATGCACTCGGCCGCAGGCCCGTCGTTGTGCGTACACGTAGGACAGCTTCGAGGCCAATCTCGGAGCTCAAGTACTCGCTGAATTCGGAAGCAAACTTCATCGCGTCTTCGGTGCGAGCTGCGTTCCATGCCGGGTAGAAGTAGGTTTGGCCACCAGTGTAACGAGGCAGATTCGAGAGCGAGGCGACATCTTGGTATTGGGCGGAGAACAGGAACATGTCGATGCTGACCTGTGTTTTGCTGCACTCCACCGCGAACGACTTGTAGAAGGCGTTTTGTGTTTGCAGTAGAGAGCTCTCCTTGGACGTGCCGAGCAGCTTCTTGTCTTCCCGAGTTTGCAATTGGCCATATCCGATGTTGGGCAGAGATGCGGAAAGCACCGTCATCTTGCCGCCGACATGCGAGATCAACTTGTGGCCTGCTCGGAGCGCAGAGCCCATAGCGGAGGACGGATTGGTGGTATTGGCGAACATGCCCTGCAGCTTCTCCAGGAACGTCTCAATGTTGGCCCGGCACTCCGAGAGGTTGACTAGTAAGTCCTCCGGAGTAGGAAGGAACGGCTCGTCCAGATCCGAGACTACTAGCATCCTCGCCTCATTGCTCTCGCTGCCATCCCGTGGCACTTGGAAGTAATGCAGCGAGCTGTCGACGGCCATAAACCCAAGACGCGTTCGGCGGTCGGTGTTCGGTATCCTTTCCAAGCTCTCCAAAATGCATCTCGCGGCGGTAGCGAGCAATCCCGAACTCACGCCCGCATAGCTTACATCGAACAGAAACAAGTATATTAGCGGCTGCGGTGCTCGCACCATGTACTCTTGCGGCGCAACGAATTCGCTGACGGAGTAGTTCAGCTCCGGCCTTTGCCACCGGTCCACACTCTGCTGCTTGATACTATCCCAGTCGAAGCTTTGCGGGACATCGTTGGTGAGATTGCACATGTTGCACCGCCATCTGTGCGAGTGGTCGAGGAAGCTTGCAAAAGGATTGATGTATGTCCGACATCTTCTGCAGCGCGCAATGACCTGATCGTACTGCACGGGCACATCGTCTTCGGCGTCATGGAGGGTGGCGTACGGCTGGATAACAAGTGCGAATGGTAGTTTGCTCTTCTTGAGAAGCGAGGCTGTGGTGGGCATGGCATTGAGCGTTGACCTCACATACTTCGGTGGGCAATTTGCGTGTGGCGAAGGTGTGACGGATGACTTTGCTGTTCGTCAGTTTCAAGCCACGATGAATACGACGGTCTGTGCTTACATTAGGCGGCAGTATGATTAGAGGCGGTGCCTGATCCAGATCGCTAACGTGGAAAGGTTGGCCTTGCATGCTGATGTCAACAGGTACCAACGGGTTCAATCGCATAGCAGGTTGCCCTGGCGGCTGCTGAGGTTGTGGCGCACTACCCACGCCCATCTGCTGGAACTGCTGGGTGACGCCCTGTACACCCTGCTGTATCAAACTAGGAGCACCTTGAGCAGAGTAGGCAGGCTGAGGCGGCTCGTATCCTCCTTGCGGCGCACCGTACTGAGGCTGACCGTAGCCTGGCTGCTGTCCAGGGGCCTGTGCATTTGGATCGCCGTACGCCGGTTGCTGTGGCATGCCATATGACGGTTGAGCGGGCTGCTGCTGGCCAGGAAAGCCATATCCTCCTGCCGCTGGTGCCGGCGAACCCTGAAACTGTCCGCCTGCTTGCTGCTGGCCCCCTAGACCGGCATTTGCACCCGCTCCAAACTCATATGCCTGACCTGCATACCGGTCGCGCTTCTTCTTCCCACCCGCAGCAGGTGCAGGCGCGGACTGTTGCTGTTCGTATGCGCCATCCTGGTTGATTTGCCCGCCTTCCGGGTCCGGCCCTCCATCGTCGTAGGGTTGCTGTGGGCTCGCCATATCGGCGCTTCTACGGAGCGAAGTGTGCCCGCGCTCCCTGAGCTCGCTCTTGTATTCACTGCCGCTGATCGAGGAATGTCGAGGGTAAGCGAGGTCGCAGGTCGCCGTGTTGCAGCTCCTGCAGTCCGAACAGGAGGTATGACCAAGGTGCAGATGTGCGAGTGCCACTCACAAGGCGCAGTACGAGTTCTTGGGCTCAAAGATGCTGGTCTTGAACGCCTGCCGTGATGCTACTGAACCTCAATGCCTGTACTAGTTCTTGCCCCGGCGGGTTATACGAGACTGGTTGCAAACTTCGTGAGGTCGTCAGGGAGTCGTCAGGAAGTTCGAGGGTACTGGTAGTCGCCTATTCTCAACACAGCAATTGGGAGATGGAAGTTCCAGTACCTTGTGGTGATCTGGTAAGGCCAAGTGTTGTAGAAGGTCGAATTCATTGGAAGCCTGAGGCATGAACCATAGAAGCAACAAGGTGCAACAGCGTTGAAGTACGATGCTACAATTATCTATACAACTTCTAATCTCTCTTGTGCCCAACCATACCGATACCTCTCAGGCCCCACAAGCAGATGACGACGGTGAACACGATGCAAGCGAAACTGTACCACCATGTCGCCCTGTACCCGTCCATCAACGCCGCCGGACTCGTTTTGTCGGCTATCCGGGACTCCGCCGTGACAGTGGAGGCAATGACAGCCACCAGTGCAAGTCCAACAGCCTTGCCGATCTGGCT
>JAABUV010007863.1_pt1 | contig 10995 bp, 9 predicted proteins | sample 5559971 | NCBI WGS metagenome assembly JAABUV01 (sample SAMN10711881, study PRJNA513362) | rock metagenome | isolation source: Antarctica rocks | place: Antarctica: Victoria Land, Knobhead nord | collected 2015-12-19
AGTAATTAGTGGGGGGATTAGAAGCGGATGATCGAAGATCGGCTGCTGACGGATCGCGCCCAAACGGCGCTGGCGCGTGAGGAGGCGCGGCTGTTCGGCCACGACGCCACCCTAACGTTATGAATAGAGGGAGAGCGAGCCGTCATGGCCGTTGAGACCCGCGCGACCCCCTGGCGGCGCCTGGTCCGGCGCGTGGCGGGACGGGAAGGCGCGTACCGGCGCGGCCACGGCCGCGTCGCGCTGCTGTTCCTGCTGCCCGACCTGATCCCCTTCTTTGTGTTCACCGTGCTCGGCGTGCTCGCCACCGGCGGCCTGAGCTTCACGCACTGGGACCTCGTGTCGCCGCCGGCCCCGGCGGGGCTGCGAAACTACCAGGACCTATTCTCCGACGATGTCTTCCGCCAGGTGCTCGGCAACACGGCCGCCTACACGCTGGGCGTCGTACCGCTGTCGACGGCGCTGGCGCTGCTGGTCGCGCTCGGCCTCGCCCGTAAGCTGCCCGGCGCCATCCTGCTGCGCACGGCCTACTTCGCCCCCTATATCACGACGCTCGTGGCCTCGGCGCTCGTCTTCCAGTGGATCTACGACCCGCGCGCCGGCCTGATCGACAGCGCGCTCTACGCCATCGGCGTCCAGAACCCGCCGGGCTGGCTCAACAGTACGACCTGGGCCCTGCCCGCCCTGATCATTTTCGGCGTCTGGCGGCAGATCGGCTTCAACATCGTGCTGTTCCTGGCCGGCTTACAAGGAGTGGACCGCTCGTTGCTGGACGCGGCGGCGGTCGACGGCGCGGGCCCGTGGCGGCGCTTCCGCTATGTGACCCTGCCGCTAATCAGCCCCACCACGTTCTTCGTGGTCGTCGTCACCACGATCAGTTCGTTCCAGGTCTTCGACCAGGCCTACATCATGACCAACGGACGCTTCTCGCCCGACAACGCCACCAACACGCTGGTCGGCTACCTGTTCCAGAAAGCCTTTGTCTCGGCCAGCGCCAACATCGGGCTGGCCTCGGCCACGGCCGGCGTGCTGTTCCTGCTCGTCTTCGCCGTGACGGTGCTACAGTTCGCGGTGCAACGCCGCTGGGTGCACTATGAGTAGCCGCGTCGTGGCGGCGCCGCCGTCACGCAGGCGCGTGAGCGGGCGGCGGTTGGCCGGGCGGGCGCTGCTGTTACTGGCGCTGCTGGTAGGGGCATTAGTGGTTTCCCTACCCTTCATCTACATGGTCGTATCCTCACTGGAAACGAACGGGCAGATCGGGCAACTGACGCCGCAGTTCGTGCCCAACCCTGTGCAGTGGGGCAACTACGCGCAGGTGTGGCAGCAACTGCCGGTGGGACGTTTCTTCGTCAATAGCTTGGTCGTCGCCATCGCCGTGACCGCCGGACAGGTCGTCACCGCCTCAATGGCGGCCTATGCCTTCGCGCGGCTGCGCTTCCCCGGCCGCTCGATCCTCTTCGCCGTCTATCTGGCCACGCTGATCGTGCCCTTCCAGGTCACGCTGATCCCCAACTACATCCTGATCCGCCTGCTGGGCTGGCACAACACCTACCAGGGCATGATCGCGCCCTTCATCTCCAGCGTCTTCAGCACCTTCCTGCTGCGCCAATTCTTCCTCACCATCCCGGCCGACCTGGAGGAGGCGGCCGTGCTCGACGGCGCGGGGCACTGGACGATCTACTCGCGGGTTATCCTGCCCCTGGCGCGGCCGGCCCTCGCGGCGGTAGTCATCTTCGCCTTCCTGGGCGCGTGGAACAACTTCCTGTGGCCACTGGTGGTGGTGGATAGCGAGAGCCTCAAGACGCTGCCGCTGGGCATCGTGGAGTTCGAGGGCCAGTTCACCGTGCAGTGGAACCTGCTCATGGCCGGCGCCTCGCTCTCGCTCATCCCAGTGCTCGTCGTCTACGTCCTGGCGCAGCGCTGGATCGTCGAAGGCATCGCCCTGACGGGCCAGGGCGGCCGCTAATAGGCTTTCGCGAACACCACACGCTTGCCGATGCCTGGCTTGCCGTCGACGACGCAGACGCCCTCTTCCTCCGGCGCGTCGAAGGGGATATTGCGGATCGTGGCCTTGGTGTCCTCTTTGACCTTGGCCTCGCACGCGGGGGCGCCGCACCAGTGCGCCTCGACGAAGGGCGTGGTGTCTTCGGGACCCGTGTCGAACGCCGCGACGAGCGCGGCGTAGTCGTCCAGGCGGCGGGTGTTGTCCAGCCGGAAGGCTAGGGCGCGCTCGTAGAGCGCCCGCTGCACCGTGTCCAGCAGGTCGGTCACGCGCTCGGCCAGCGCGGCCATGGGCATGAAGTCCTTGGCGCGCGTGTCGCGGCGCACCAGCACGACCTGCTCTTTCTGCACATCCTTGGGACCGACCTCCATGCGCACCGGCACGCCCTTGAGTTCCCAATCGTTGAACTTATAACCAGGAGTCTCCTCGCGCCAGTCGACCTTCACGCGCACCTCCGGCGGCAACTCCGCGAGTACCTTCTCGATGGCCGCAGCCACCACGGCGCGCTCCTCGTCCTTGCGAAAGATCGGCACGACCACGACCTGGTAGGGCGCCACGCGCGGAGGCAGGATGAGCCCGCTCTCGTCGCCGTGCGTCATGATGATACCGCCGATGATGCGCGTGGAGAGGCCCCAGCTGGTCTGCCAGGGGTTCTTGCGCGTCAAATCCTTGTCCTGGAACTGGATGTCGTAGGCGCGCGTGAAGTTCTGCCCCAGGTTGTGCGAGGTGCCCGACTGCAACGCCTTACCGTCGCCCATCATGGCCTCGATGGAGAGCGTGTAGTCGGCGCCGGCGAACTTCTCGGCATTGGTCTTGCGCCCCTTAATGACGGGGATGGAGAGCCACTCTTCGGCCAGCGTGGCATAGACGCCGAGCATCTTGTCGGTCTCTTCGACCGCTTCCTCGGACGTGGCGTGGAAGGTGTGCCCTTCCTGCCACAGGAACTCGGTGGTGCGCAGGAAAAAGCGCGTGCGCATCTCCCAGCGCATCACGTTGGCCCACTGGTTGACCAGCACGGGCAGGTCGCGCCATGACTGGATGTAGTTGGCGTAGGTTGAGCAGATGATCGTCTCGGACGTGGGGCGCACCGCCAGCCACTCCTCCAACTCCTCGCCGCCGGCGTGCGTGACCCAGGCGACCTCGGGGGCGAAGCCCTCGACGTGCTCGGCCTCCTTGGTCAGGAACGAGCGCGGGATCAGCAGGGGGAAGTACATGTTCTGGTGGCCGGTCGCCTTGATCATATCGTCGAGGGCGCGCTGCACGTTCTCCCATAGCGCGTAGCCGTAGGGGCGAATGATCATGCAGCCGCGCACGGGCGAGTAGTCGGCCAATTCGGCCTTACGCACGACGTCGATGTACCACTCGGAGAAGTTCTCGCTCTTGCGCGTGATCGCCTGAGGGCTAGCCTGTGCCTGGGTCTTTGCCATGAAGTGTCCTTTGTGTGTAATGATTGTGGCCTGGGCCGAACATTTTTGGCGCTCGGGATAGGATTCGAACCTACGACACCTGGTTCCGAAGACCAGTGCTCTATCCACTGAGCTACCCGAGCAGTCCTCTTGCATAGCATACCGCGTCGTGGTCCATCATCAAAGTCTGGGGCGCCCAGAGTCCACTAGCGCGCGCAGCCGTACGACGTCTTCCTGCTGTCGCGCGAAGGGTCGGTGCAGTTGGGCGCGCGGGCCGGGGTGGTAGAGGGGCACGAGCGTACGGCCGTCCCACGATACGCCCGTGGCGACGTCGCGGCGCAGCGCGATCGTGTGCGGGGCGATCAGCGCCAGCGCGTCGAGCGCTACACGGCCCAACGCCACGACGTAAGGCGGGTCGAGGATCGTCAAGAGGTCGCGCAGGTGCGTGGAGCAATTGCGTATCTCCACGCGCGCCGGCGCGTCGTTGCGCCCCTGGACGTCACGCGGGTTGCACAGGATGGCGTTGCTCACGAAGACCTCGTCGCGCCGCCAGCCGGCCGCCTCGAGCAGGCGCGCGAAGTTGCGTCCGCTCTGGTCGCTGACAAGCGGCACACCCGTGCGATCCCCGCCCAGGCGGCCGGGCGCCTCAGCCACGAAGAGCACGCGCGCGTCGAGCGGCCCATTGCCCGCGCCCAGCACGCGCCGCCGCCCCTCCATGCGCGGACACAGGCGGCACGCCTGCGCCCGCGCCACCAGCGCGTCGTACGCCGCCGCGCGTGCGGCTCCGTTCGTCGATTCATTATTATTGGCTCGTTCCACAACATTCATTGTAACCGTCGCTATACTGCCTGTACATCCGACCATGGTTAGGCACAAGGCATAGATTGGGGGCAGACGTGCGGCTGACTATTGGAGACGCGCGACGGCGGTCCTCCCCTATAGGCGCGAAGACCGCGCGTAGGGGAGGGCAGTGGGTCCGCCTCGTCGCCGCCCTGCTGGCCCTCGCACTGACGCTCGCCGGCCCCTTCACCGGCAGGACCCCAGCGGGGGCTGACGGGTGCGCGGGCGACGGGCCCGCACCCTATCTGCACACCTGCGGGACACAGATCGTCGACGCCAGCGGCGCGCCGGTCACGCTCCACGCCGTCAACTGGTACGGCTTTGACTCCAACGATTTCGTCGCCGGCGGCCTGCGCTACCAGTCGTATCAGGCTATCGTCGACCGCATCAAGGCCCTCGGCTTCAACGCCCTGCGCATCCCCTTCTCCGACGAACTCATCGAGCGCGACCCGGTTGTGAGCGCGCTCGGACCGATCTGCGCGCACCTGTCGTGCCTGCCCAACAGCGGCGCCGACGCGCTCGGTCCCAACAGCGGTCTCTACGGGCTCGACGCCCTGACCATCCTGAAGACGATCGTCGACTACGCCGGCGGCCAAGGCCTCTACGTGATCCTGGACGACCACCGTTCGCAGGCCGCGTGGGGTCCGCAGGAGAACGGCCTCTGGTACACCGACAAGACGTGCGCGGCGACAGCGGAGCCCTACAGCTGCTACACCCCGCAATCTTGGCTCGACGATTGGCGCAAGTTGGGCGCCTTTTTCGCCGGTGATCCCTACGTCACGGGACTGGACCTGCGCAACGAGCCGCACTCGGCGCATCAGCCCTCGACCTGCGCCGGCTACCTGGCGTCCGGCCACTGGGGCGCGTGCGGCGGCGCCAACAACAACGACACCGACTGGCAGCAGGCGGCCAGCGCCGCCGGCGCCGCGCTGCTCTCCATCGACCCACACTGGTTGATCGTCGTGGAAGGGGTATCGACGTTCCCGCAGGGCGACGGCAGCTTCCCCGACGACGGCTGGGGCGAGAACTTGCAGGGCGCGGCGGTCGACCCCGTCGCGCTCACCGCGCCCGGCGGCGGCGACCACCTGGTCTATTCGCCCCACGACTACCGCTTCAGCAACAGTAACAACAACGTGTCCACCGACACGATGCGCGCCGCCTGGCTGCGCGCCTTCGGCTACCTCGTCGCCACGCCGGCCCACTCCTATAGCGCCCCGCTGTGGGTGGGCGAGTTCGGGACCTGCACGCACGCTAACAACTGCATCGTCGACACGGCCTTCGGCAGCGCCGGCGCCTGGTTCAGCGCCGTCACGCAGTATGTGAACAACGGCGATCCGTCCAACGGTATCCCCGGCGCGATCGGTTGGAGCTACTGGCCGGTCAACGGGACCTACTCCGACTCCTGGTCCTATGCCGGCAACCACTGGCAGACCTGTTACGGGCAGCGCGAAAACTACGGCGTGCTCGGGAGCGACTGGAGCACGCTGGCCGCGCCGTTGATGCAGAGCGTCCTCTTCCCACCATCACCGACGCCGTCCCCAGTCGCCACGGACAGCCCGACCACGACACCGACAAGCGCGCTGTCCGACACGCCGACGACCACGCCATCCGGCACGCCGACGACGGCGACGACGGCGACGACGGCGACGACGGCGACGACGGCGACGACGGCGACGACGGCGACGACGGCGACGACGGCGACGACGGCGACGGCAATCCCCACGCGCACGCAGGCCACCTCCGCGACGCCCTCCGCGCTGGCGACCGCGCCCGCGACGACAACCCCCAGCTTGATGTCGGGGACGGCCACGGTGTCCGCTAGCGCGACGACGACCATCCAGGGAACAACGACGCCCACGCTCACCGCGACCAGCGGACCGGCGGCCGCGACACCCGCGGCGACGATGAGCGCGTCCGCGACGGCATCCCCGACCGCGACGGACGCGGCGACGGCGGCGCCATCGCCCACTCCATTACCCACGTCCACGGCCGTACCACCAGCGCCGCGCCAGTGGCCGAGCTTCGCCTGCGCGCCCTACAGCATTACGCCAACGCCGTCCGCGACGACGACACCGCCGATCACCATCGCGCCGCTGACCCTCCGTCAGCCCAGGGCGACGGTGACCGCGATCGCGCATCTCAGAAAGGCGACAGTCATCCGGCGCGCCTCCACGCACCAATCATCGCGCCACGTACAGACAAAGCCGTCCAGGAAAACCCCGCAGGCGCCGCCCCTGATCAGGGTGTATGGGTCGGCCCTGCGCAAGGCTGTCCGGCTCGACGTGCAGGTGCGACGCGACGGGCGCGGGCGGTTGAGCGGCTGGCTGCGCTACACCGACACGCGCAAGGGCAAGCGGCTGGACCTCCACGAGGTTGGGTGGCGCGCGGCCTCAACGAGTTGCGGGCGCTTGCACATCGCCCTCGTTCAGGCCCGCTTGCGCGACGGCGACGGCAACAAGAGAAAGACGTACGACGCCGCGTTCAACGTCGGCGTGGACACACGCTACACCGTGCATGTCTTGTTGCGCCTCGGCCGCGCCTATAGCCTGACCACGACGCTGACCGGCGCCGCCGCCATCACCTGCCCGTCACGTCCATCGACGCGTAAGCCGGCCTATAAAGCGCCCACCCGCACGGTATCGCACAAAACGTTACGCCGCGCGACCATCAAGCGCAAGCCGGCGGTGCGCGCGGCGACAGGGCAGCAGGCGCCGCGCAAAACGCCACTCCCCACTCCCACGCCGGCTCATCCCAAACGCTGACCAAGCCTCGAACGAGCGCGCCGCTTCGGAACCCCGTTTACGATAGGCGCGACATCACCTCCGCCAGCGCCTCGCGGTACGCGGCGAGGTCGGCGTCGCTGAAGAGCACGAACAGCACGCGACGCAGGCTCCCCTCGGGGTCCGCGCGCAGGGACGCCGCCACCGTTTGTAGGGCCAGCGGCGCGGCCAGCGCGATCGGGTAGCGGTAGGCGCCCGTGCTGATCGAGGGGAAAGCAATCGAGGCCAGGTCGTGTTCCTCCGCTATGCGTAGTGAATGACGGTAGGCGCTGGCGAGCAACTCCGGCTCACCATGCGCGCCACCGTTCCACACAGGACCAACCGCGTGGATGACGTAGCGCGCCGGCAGGTTCCCGGCGGTCGTGATCACCGCCTCGCCTGTCTTGCATCCACCGATCTTACGGCACTCCTCCAGGATGGCCGGGCCGCCCTTGCGGTGGATCGCGCCATCGACCCCGCCCCCACCGAGCAGGCTGGTGTTAGCGGCGTTGACGATGGCGTCGACCGCCACCGTCGTGATGTCGCCACGCACTAATTCGATTGTAGTGTTGCCAGCATGAACGCAATCTATACTATCCATCACGGCTATTGTACTACTGCGGTTGAGAAAACACGAGCAGTTGTCAGTAAGAAGGTATCGGGTATGTCGTCCATGTCGTTCGTGATCACAGTACAGTTACAAGGCAAGTCTCAGACTGTAGTAATGATAGCGAATGCTGCATCAGGAATGCGCTGCGTCCTTTACGGCAAGTCATAAGCACTTTTAACGTACGTATTCCTTACTTCGATGGACTACTTGGGGCAGATTCCATGATTACGCAATCTATTAAGCAATCCAGTATTTTTGCTTGCTGGAGATGGATAGGACAGTCCTGCCCAATAGTCAAGCAATTCTTGCCATTTATCTCGTGTCGAGCCCAAATGTTTTGTCGTCCCGTCGAAGAACTCCTCAATGATGGGAGATGTCTCCATAGCTTGACTTATTTGGCCGTTCTCAATGACTGCCTCTATCACGTCTATGACCTGATCAGGTGATAGGTGGGCGGCCATCGGCAGTAGTACGTTCTGCCCAAGCTGACCCGCATCCCGGTAACTGCGCGCTTCCGCATAGAGTCTTACAGCAGCGCCAGCGAATTCGGCATGCGGACTTGTCGATATAATACTTCTCTTTTCAATGTCGGATAGCTCTGCAAATGCATGGAGTAAAGGTGACTTGAGGTCGTCTATCAACAACGCATCGAAAGCATTGGCCTTAATTAGATCGCTGGCAGTATATTTTCCTATTATTGTTTTGAGGCGTACCTTCGCTGCGTCGCTCAGCCATAACCAACACTCATGATCGGCACCAATGAGTGAGAATAATGCGGGGAGACGGCTATCGTCTAGAGTTGGCCCCACTTCACCTAACGTTTCCCTCATCTGCTCCTTGTATAGAGCAGGATGAATGTGCGATATAGCAACTAGCGCGTTTAGGACGGAACTTTCGTACCCCAACACTTCCGGGACATCCCCTCGCAATACGGCCTTCACAAGAATGGAAACTAACCTACGGATTACCGGCTCTTTAACCCGATCCAGATACTCGCGCAATGTTCTGACTGCATCCTCGATCGCATTCGGGAAGGACGGACGCGTTATTGCGTTGGTTATTTGGGCGATCGCGGTATTCCCCTGAATTGGTAAGCGTTGAAGTAGATGTACGATGGCATGGACAATATGTACGCGTACAAGATCGGGGGTCGGCTGAAACAAAGTATTTTCTTCAGCAAAAGCGGGGTGGGCGCAAAGATTACGGTCATCCTTGAGACGGCTCAAATCAACATATTCCTGGCTATTGATAAACTGAAACTCAGACCTTGCTTTGTCGAGCAGTTCGTTCTCGATGGCTTGTAGCTTCTTTAAGCTGGCGGCTTTAGTGTTAGCATCGTTGTATTCCTTGAGGGCTTTCCTGTATTGGTTAGCAAAAGCAGTTGCCCTCCCGTCACCCTGGTTGGCCAACTCCGTTATCTTAACCAGAACATCGTAGGTGACAGCGACCCAAGTTGACACGATAGCGGAACGATACGCTCCCCCTCGGTATGCATTAATCGCCTCGCGAATGTACGCCTGCGAGAATTTATCCCGAACTGATTGTGCTAGCTCGTCCAAATCGTATAAGTGGCTTTGATACATCATCCCTCCTCACTAGCCGACGGCTACGCCGCCGTTCCGAGGTTTCGCTCTCTCACCCCTTGCCCCTCTCTTACGGGCGGGAGAGGGGCAGGGGGTGAGGGGATCTACGACGTCTGCTCCTCCGTGCCGTCCTGCGCCCAGCGCATGTGGAAAGTACCGGACTTGTCGATGCGCTGGTAAGTGTGCGCCCCGAAGTAGTCGCGCAGCCCCTGGATCAGGTTGGCCGGACCGCGCTCGCGCCGATAGCCGTCGTAGTAGGCGAGCGACGAGGAGAAGGCCGGCGTCGCCACGCCCTGCTCCACGGCGAGACTGATGACCCTCCGCCAGGCGTCCTGCGACCCGGTCACGGCGTCCGTGAAGTACGGCGCTAGCAGGAGGTTCTTCAGGTCGGGATGCTCGTCGTAGGCGTCCTTGATGCGGCTAAGGAAGCGCGCCCGGATGATGCAGCCGCCGCGCCAGATCGTGGCCAACTCGCCGGGGCGCAACCCCCACTTGTACTCCGCCGACGCGGCCGACAACTGCTCGAAACCCTGCGCGTAGGCCACGATCTTAGAGGCGTAGAGCGCGTCGCGCACCGCGTCGACCAGCGCCTGGTCACGCTGACGCGGGTCAGCCTTGGGGCCGGGCAGCACATGGGAGGCCGTCTGGCGCTGGTCCTTGAGGGACGAGAGCACGCGCGCGAAGACCGCTTCGGTGATGGCGGTGATGGGCACACCCAACTCGAGCGCCGACTGCACGGTCCAGCGGCCGGTACCCTTCTGCTCAGCCTGGTCCTGAATCACGTCCACGAGCGGCTTGCCCGTGGACGCGTCTTTCTTGCGCAGCACCTCGGCCGTGATCTGGATCAGGTACGAGTCGAGGTCGCCCTCGTTCCACTGCTCGAAGATGTCGGCCAGGTCCTCGGCGGAGTAGCCACACGCGTTCTTGAGCAGGTCGTAGGCCTCGGCGATAAGCTGCATGTCGGCGTACTCGATGCCGTTGTGCACCATCTTGACGTAGTGACCGGCGCCGTCGGGGCCGATATAGGTGCAGCAGGGCACGCCGTCGACGTGCGCGGAGATCGCGGTCAGGATCGGCGCGACTACGTCATAGGCGTCCTTGGGGCCGCCAGGCATGATGCTGGGTCCGTTGAGCGCGCCTTCCTCGCCGCCAGAGACGCCGACGCCAAGGAAGCGGATGCCCTTGGCCGCGAGGTCCTGCTCGCGCCTGCGCGTATCGGTGAAAAGCGAGTTGCCGCCGTCGATGATGATGTCGCCTTCGTCGAGGTGGGGCACGAGCTCGGCGATGACGGCGTCGACGGGCTTGCCGGCCTTGACCATGATCATGATCGGGCGCGGGCGCGCGATGGCGGCCACGAACTCCTCGATCGTGTGTGTGGCCGTAATCGGACCTTCGTGCCCGAAGTCCTTGTAGAATTGATCGGTCTTCGCGGTCGTGCGGTTGTGCACGGCGATCGGAAAGCCGTGATGCGCCACGTTACGCGCGAGGTTCTGTCCCATGACCGCCAACCCGGTCAACCCAAAACGGCTCTCTCCCGCCATTATCTTCCACTCCTCACTGTCTTGTCGTCTCTATTCGTTATACACCATACATGATGGGGGACAGGTACCGCGAACCTGTCCCCACGGTCCATGAAAGGTTGCCTTCTCTCGCCCCCCCCGCCCCCCTTTTGAGGGTAGGTTAGCTACAAAGCCATAGTGAAGGAGGAGACGAGACAGATAGCTTTTGTATGATGGAAGGTGCTGAAACCACCATCACAGGAGGACCATCATGTCTCGTCAAGGGGGAGTATCACAAT
>JAABUV010007864.1_pt1 | contig 10993 bp, 5 predicted proteins | sample 5559971 | NCBI WGS metagenome assembly JAABUV01 (sample SAMN10711881, study PRJNA513362) | rock metagenome | isolation source: Antarctica rocks | place: Antarctica: Victoria Land, Knobhead nord | collected 2015-12-19
ACCTACGACGCGGGGGACACCTTCGACCAGAGCATGGCTCGCGGCTTCGTCGAGCTGTGGGGCCTGCCGTCCCGGATGGCAGCCGCCCGCGACGCCCGGATCGGCAACGGCGGCCCCGCGGCGTGAGCGGTGCCGCCGATCGACCCGGACCTGATGCGGGACCGGCCACCGGGGCCGGAACAGAGGCCCTGTGGGGAGCCCGCTTCGCCGGCGGGCCGTCGGATGCGATGGCCGCACTGAGCCGGTCGGTCCAGTTCGACCACCGCCTGGCCGTCCATGACCTGACCGCGTCCCAGGCCCACGCACGCGTGCTGCACCGGGCCGGCCTGCTCGACGAGGCCGAAGTCGCCGCCATCACAACGGCACTGGCCGCGATCGCCGCCGACGTGACCGCGGGCACCTTCGGGTACCAGCCCGGTGACGAGGACGTACACACGGCGCTGGAGCGGGCACTGGTGGAGCGGACCGGCGCGGTCGGCGGCAAGCTGCGGGCGGGGCGCAGCCGCAACGACCAGGTCGCCACCGACCTCCGGCTGTACCTGCGGGCGCAGTCCGGCGCGGTGGCGGCCGCCGTTCTCGACCTGGCCGGCGCCCTGTTGGACCAGGCCGAGCGGCACGCCGGCACGCCGTCACCCGGGTTCACCCACCTGCAGCACGCCCAGCCGATCACCCTCGGCCACGAGCTGGCCAAGCACGTGCACGCGCTGCACCGGGACCTGGACCGGCTGCGGGACTGGGGCGTGCGTGCCTCGGTCAGTCCGCTGGGTGCCGGCGCGCTCGCCGGGTCGACGCTCCCGCTGGACCCCGCCGCGGTGGCCGCCGACCTCCGTTTCGACCGGGCGTTCGCCAACTCCGTGGACGCCGTCTCCGACCGGGACTTCGTCGCCGAGTTCCTGTTCGTCGGCGCCCTGCTCGGGGTGCACCTGTCCCGGATCGGTGAGGAGTGGGCGCTGTTCGCCTCGGCCGAGTTCGGCTGGGCCGGGCTCGACGACGCCTGGTCCACCGGAAGTTCGATCATGCCGCAGAAGAAGAACCCGGACGTGGCCGAACTGGCCCGGGGAAAGGCGGGGCGGTTCATCGGGAACCTCACCGGTTTGCTCGTCACGCTCAAGGGGTTGCCTTTCGCCTACAACCGCGATCTGCAGGAGGACAAGGAACCGACCTTCGACACCGTCGAGCAGTTGCTGCTGCTCCTGCCCGCGGTCACCGGGATGGTTGCCACGACCCGGTTCCGGCCCGACGTCCTGGGTCCCACCGCGGCCGACGGTTTCGCGCTGGCCACCGACGTCGCGGAGTGGCTGGTCCGGCGGGGGGTGCCGTTCCGCCGCGCGCACGAGATCTCCGGGGCGATGGTGCGCCGGTGCGAGCAACTCGGGGTCGACCTGCCGGACCTGCCGCCCGGCGAGCTCGCCGCCCTGTCCGCGGAGCTGGAGCCGGCGCTGCTCGACGAGCTGACCGTGAGCGGTGCGCTCGCCGCCCGCTCCGCGCCCGGCATGACCGCGCCGGACCGGGTACGTGAGCAGGTCGGCGCCCTGCGGTCGGCCCAGCTGGGGTTGCGCGCGCTGACCGGCCGGGTTCCCGGCGCCTGACCGGGTGCTCCCGCCGCTACTGGACCGCGCCGAACTGTCCGGGGACGCGCCGTCCGCGGCGGTGCGGCTGCTCGGTGGACTGCTCGTCGCCCGCCCGGTCGACGCAGATGACGAGCAGGTGGTCCTGCGCCTGACCGAGGTCGAGGCCTACGGCGGGGAGGGCGACCCCGCATCGCACGCGGCCCGCGGTTGGACCCCGCGGACCGCGGTGATGTTCGGGCCGGCCGGGCACGCCTACGTCTACCTCAGCTACGGGATCCACTGGTGCCTCAACGTCAGCTGCGGCCCGAGCGGTCGGTCGTCCGCCGTCCTGTTGCGCGCCGCAACCGTCGTGTCAGGTCTGGAGACGGTCCGCCGTCGCCGACCCGCCGTGCGCGACGACACCCGACTGGCCCGGGGCCCGGGGGTACTGACGCTGGCCGCGGCGGTCACCGCGGAGCTGGGCGGGGCCGACCTGCTCGCCGGGCGGGCACGGGTGGGACTGCGCCGGCCCCCCGAGCCGGTGGACCCGGCGTCGATCCGGTCCGGGCCACGGGTCGGGGTGTCGGGCGCGGCCGACGTGCCGTGGCGGTTCTGGATTGCCGGCGAGCCGTCGGTGTCGACCTACCGCAGGTCTGCGGCGGCCCCACCTGCTGTCCGAAGCCCCTCCCGACCGTCCGGCAGGCTGGACCCCCGCGCCCCGGGTGTCGGGTGACCGCGGAAGCGACGAGGGAGTGAGCCGTGGGCGAGACGTTGGCCGAGCTCGAGGAGCGGGGCCTGGTAGCCCAGTCCACCGACCGGGCGGCCCTGGCCGCCGCGTTCGCAGCCGGGCCGGTGACGTACTACTGCGGTTTCGACCCGACGGCGCCCAGCCTGCATATCGGCAACCTCGTCCAGCTGCTGACCCTGCGGCGGATCCAGGACGCCGGGCACCGGCCCATCGCGCTGGTCGGTGGGTCGACCGGGCTGATCGGCGATCCGAAACCGAACGCCGAACGCACCCTGAACAGCCGCGAGACGGTCCACTCGTGGTCCGAACGGGTCCGGGGACAGGTGGACCGGTACCTGGACTTCGGCGGGACGAACGCCGCGCGGGTGGTGAACAACCTGGACTGGACGGCGCCGCTGACGGCGCTGGACTTCCTGCGGGACGTGGGGCAGCACTTCCGCGTCAACCGGATGCTGGCCAAGGAGGCGGTCAGCGCCCGGATGGCCGGGGACACCGGGATCAACTACACCGAGTTCAGCTACCAGCTGCTGCAGGCGCTGGACTACCTGCAGCTCTACCGGAAGTTCGGCTGCACGCTGCAGCTCGGCGGCAGCGACCAGTGGGGGAACATCACGGCCGGTGTCGACCTGGTCCACCGGGTGGAGCACGTCCCGGTCCACGCCCTCTCGACGCCGCTGGTGACGAAGGCCGACGGGACGAAGTACGGCAAGACCGAGGGCGAGGGGACGGTCTGGCTGGACCCGGCGATGACCAGCCCGTACGCCTTCTACCAGTTCTGGCTCAACGTGGAGGATGCCGACGTCGTCACATTGTTGCGCTACTACACCTTCCGCGAACAGGCGGACATCGAGGGACTGGCCGAGGAGGTCGCGACCCGCCCGGGTGCCCGGGCGGCACAGCGGGCGCTGGCGGCCGAGGTGACGACTCTGGTGCACGGTCGGAGGCAGTTGCAGGCGGTCGAGCAGGCGTCGGCGGCTCTGTTCGGACAGGCAGACGTGCGCGAGGTCGATCCGGCTGTCCTGGGCGCGGCACTGGCGACCGTGCCCTTGACGACCGTTCCCGCCGGAACGAGCCCGTCGGTCGCGGAGCTGTTCGTGGCGACCGGGCTCGCGCCGAGTCTGTCCGCGGCGCGGCGGACGATCACGGAGGGCGGCGCGTCGGTGAACAACGTCCGGGTCGAGGACCCCGCTGCCGGACTGGACCGGGCAGCGGCCGTGGGCGGCCGCTGGTTGGTCCTCCGACGGGGTCGGCGGGCCGTCGGTGGCGTGGAGCTGGTGGGTGCGAGCGCTCGCCCGTGGGACGGCTGATCCCCTGTGCAGGCAGCGATTTGACACCCCCCCGGGGCAGCGCCTAACTTCTCTCTTGTCGCAAGGAACGGCCCGGGGGCACCAGCCCCCGGAAGCGCGATCCCCCCCGGGGGCCATCGCCCACCAGCAGCTGGACGCCACCAGGTGTCCGCCGCACAGCCTCCTTGGACCACCTCGCACAGCAGTGCCGAAACCGGGTTGCCGGAGTCGATGCTGAGATGTACGTTGGTGAAGTTGCCCCGAGCGGAGTGGAAACGCCGAGTACGGAGCGCGTCCGATCCTTGAGAACTCAACAGTGTGCCGAAAGTCAATGCCAGAACCCCGTGCCGGCGGTCATCTCGACCGACGGAACGGATTTCTTTGAGACGTGACCGGGTCAAGCCGGTCACAAGTAGTGCCACGATCAATTTTCGTGTCGTCGACCGCTTTCGGGCGGGAAGACATATGACATCAACGGAGAGTTTGATCCTGGCTCAGGACGAACGCTGGCGGCGTGCTTAACACATGCAAGTCGAGCGGTGAACCTCTTCGGAGGGGATCAGCGGCGAACGGGTGAGTAACACGTGAGCAACCTGCCCTTGGCTCTGGGATAAGCCCGGGAAACCGGGTCTAATACCGGATACGACCACCGACGACATCGTCTGGTGGTGGAAAGTTCCGGCGGCCAAGGATGGGCTCGCGGCCTATCAGCTTGTTGGTGAGGTAACGGCTCACCAAGGCGTCGACGGGTAGCCGGCCTGAGAGGGTGACCGGCCACATTGGGACTGAGACACGGCCCAGACTCCTACGGGAGGCAGCAGTGGGGAATATTGCGCAATGGGCGAAAGCCTGACGCAGCAACGCCGCGTGAGGGACGACGGCCCTCGGGTTGTAAACCTCTTTCGGCAGGGACGAAGCGAAAGTGACGGTACCTGCAGAAGAAGCACCGGCTAACTACGTGCCAGCAGCCGCGGTAATACGTAGGGTGCGAGCGTTGTCCGGAATTATTGGGCGTAAAGAGCTTGTAGGTGGTCCTTCACGTCTGCTGTGAAATCTCAGGGCTCAACCCTGAGCTTGCAGTGGATACGGGAGGACTCGAGTTCGGCTGGGGAGACTGGAACTCCTGGTGTAGCGGTGGAATGCGCAGATATCAGGAAGAACACCGGTGGCGAAGGCGGGTCTCTGAACCGATACTGACACTGAGAAGCGAAAGCGTGGGGAGCAAACAGGCTTAGATACCCTGGTAGTCCACGCCGTAAACGTTGGGCGCTAGGTGTGGGGGACTTTCCACGTTCTCCGTGCCGCAGCTAACGCATTAAGCGCCCCGCCTGGGGAGTACGGCCGCAAGGCTAAAACTCAAAGGAATTGACGGGGGCCCGCACAAGCGGCGGAGCATGCTGATTAATTCGATGCAACGCGAAGAACCTTACCTGGGCTTGACATACACGGAAAACTGGCAGAGATGTCAGGTCCGCAAGGGCCGTGTACAGGTGGTGCATGGTTGTCGTCAGCTCGTGTCGTGAGATGTTGGGTTAAGTCCCGCAACGAGCGCAACCCTCGTCCTATGTTGCCAGCGGGTAAAGCCGGGAACTCATGGGAGACTGCCGGGGTCAACTCGGAGGAAGGTGGGGATGACGTCAAATCATCATGCCCCTTATGTCCAGGGCTTCAAGCATGCTACAATGGCCGGTACAAAGGGCTGCGATACCGCAAGGTGGAGCGAATCCTCTAAAGCCGGTCTCAGTTCGGATCGGGGTCTGCAACTCGACCCCGTGAAGTCGGAGTCGCTAGTAATCGCAGATCAGCAATGCTGCGGTGAATACGTTCTCGGGCCTTGTACACACCGCCCGTCAAGTCACGAAAGTCGGTAACACCCGAAGCCGGTGGCCTAACCGCAAGGAGGGAGCCGTCGAAGGTGGGACTGGTGATTGGGACTAAGTCGTAACAAGGTAGCCGTACCGGAAGGTGCGGCTGGATCACCTCCTTTCTAAGGAGCACCTGGTGCCTGTAGGGCATCCAGACCTCCGCTCCGGGCATATGCCTCGGAGGGAGAGCTCAATGGGTGGAACATTGACCAGTCGGCCAGCAATCCGAATAGCCGTGGTGTCTTCATGAACCTCGCGCGGGGAGGAGAGCTGGCCCAGGCACACTGTTGGGTCCTGAGGGATCGGTCATCCGATCACTCAGTGCCAGCCGATCATGGTTGGCGCCGGACAGCAGACACCTCCGAACCGCCGGTTCTACCGGTAGGCGGGGGTGTAACTGACTGTTCCGACCGCATCTTGAGAACTGCACAGTGGACGCGAGCATCTTTTAAGTAGCTGGCAAGTTATAAAGGGCACACGGTGGATGTCTAGGCATCAGGAGCCGATGAAGGACGTAGGAGGCTGCGATAAGCCCCGGGGAGCTGTCAACCGAGCTGAGATCCGGGGATTTCCGAATGGGGCAACCTTTTACCGTCGTCTGAATACATAGGGCGACGGAGGGAACGTGGGGAAGTGAAACATCTCAGTACCCACAGGAAGAGAAAACAACAGTGATTCCGTAAGTAGTGGCGAGCGAACGCGGAACAGGCCAAACCGAGCACGTGTGATAGCTGACAGGCGTTGCGTGTTCGGGGTTGTGGGACTGCTCAGACGGGTCTGTCAACCCGACAGGGAGTAAGAAACCAGTGGTGAAGACGAAGCGCATGCGAAAGGCGCGGCACAGAGGGTAACACCCCCGTAGTCGAAAGTCACTGGCTCCCGAGCACAATCCCAAGTAGGACGGAACCCCTGAAATTCCGTTCGAATCTGGCGGGACCACCCGCTAAGCCTAAATACTCCCTGATGACCGATAGCGGACAAGTACCGTGAGGGAAAGATGAAAAGTACCGCGGGAGCGGAGTGAAATAGTACCTGAAACCGTGTGCCTACAAGCCGTGGGAGCTGTCCTCGTGACAGTGACTGCGTGCCTTTTGAAGAATGAGCCTGCGAGTTAGTGGTACGTGGCGAGGTTAACCTGTGAGGGGAAGCCGTAGCGAAAGCGAGTCCGAATAGGGCGATTCAGTCGCGTGCTCTAGACCCGAAGCGGGGTGATCTACCCATGGCCAGGTTGAAGCGCGGGTAAGACCGCGTGAAGGACCGAACCCACCAATCGTGAAAAATTGGGGGATGAGCTGTGGGTAGGGGTGAAAGGCCAATCAAACTCCGTGATAGCTGGTTCTCCCCGAAATGCATATAGGTGCAGCGTCACGTGTTTCTCGCCGGAGGTAGAGCACTGGATGGTCGATGGGGCTCACAAGCTTACTGACGTCAACCAAACTCCGAATGCCGGTGAGTGAGAGCGTGGCAGTGAGACTGCGAGGGATAAGCTCCGTAGTCGAGAGGGAAACAACCCAGACCACCAGCTAAGGCCCCAAAGCGTGTGCTAAGTGGGAAAGGATGTGGAGTCGCAGAGACAACCAGGAGGTGGGCTTGGAGGCAGCCACCCTTGAAAGAAAGCGTAATAGCTCACTGGTCAAGTGATTCCGCGCCGACAATTTAGCGGGGCTCAAGCACACCGCCGAAGCTGTGGCTTTCATGCGTAAGCATGGAGGGGTAGGGGAGCGTCGTGCCACGTCGAAGCAGCGGAGGAATCCAGCTGTGGAGTGACACGAGTGAGAATGCAGGCATGAGTAGCGAATGAAGAGCGAGAAACTCTTCCGCCGGATGACCAAGGGTTCCAGGGCTAGGTTAATCCTCCCTGGGTAAGTCGGGACCTAAGGCGAGGCCGACAGGCGTAGTCGATGGACAACGGGTTGATATTCCCGTACTGACAGTGATTCGCGATGGTGTGACGCGGACAGGTAACCCAACCGTGGCGATGGTAGACCACGGCCAAGGGCGCAGGACGAGGCATAGGTAAATCCGGCCTCATCAGTCCGAGACCTTACGGGGAGATCGTTTCGACGATCGAGTGGGCGATCCTATGCCGCCAAGAAAAGCCACCTAAGTGTTATGAATCATCGTCACCCGTACCCCAAACCGACTCAGGTGGTCAGGTAGAGAATACCGAGGCGATCGAGATAACTACGGTTAAGGAACTAGGCAAAATACCCCCGTAACTTCGGGATAAGGGGGGCCGGAGACGTGTAGGGCCTTGCGCCCGAAGCGTCAAAGGCCGCAGAGACCAGGCCCAAGCGACTGTTTACTAAAAACACAGGTCCGTGCGAAGTCGTAAGACGCTGTATACGGACTGACGCCTGCCCGGTGCTGGAACGTTAAGGGGACCGGTCAGCCGCAAGGCGAAGCTGAGAACTTAAGCGCCAGTAAACGGCGGTGGTAACTATAACCATCCTAAGGTAGCGAAATTCCTTGTCGGGTAAGTTCCGACCTGCACGAATGGCGTAACGACTTGGGCACTGTCTCAACCGTAGACTCGGCGAAATTGCACTACGAGTAAAGATGCTCGTTACGCGCGGCAGGACGGAAAGACCCCGGGACCTTTACTATAGCTTGGTATTGGTGGTTGGTTTGATTTGTGTAGGATAGGTGGGAGGCTGTGAAGCTCGGACGCCAGTTCGGGTGGAGCCAACGTTGAAATACCACTCTGATCACACTAGCTGTCTAACCTAGGTCCGTGAATCCGGATCAGGGACAGTGCCTGGTGGGTAGTTTAACTGGGGCAGTTGCCTCCTAAAGAGTAATGGAGGCGCCCAAAGGTTCCCTCAGCCTGGTTGGCAATCAGGTTTCGAGTGCAAGTGCACAAGGGAGCTTGACTGTGAGACGGACACGTCGAGCAGGGACGAAAGTCGGGACTAGTGATCCAACGGTGGCTTGTGGAAGCGCCGTTGCTCATCGGATAAAAGGTACCCCGGGGATAACAGGCTGATCTTCCCCAAGAGTCCATATCGACGGGATGGTTTGGCACCTCGATGTCGGCTCGTCGCATCCTGGGGCTGGAGCCGGTCCCAAGGGTTGGGCTGTTCGCCCATTAAAGCGGCACGCGAGCTGGGTTTAGAACGTCGTGAGACAGTTCGGTCCCTATCCGCCGCGCGCGCAGGAGACTTGAGAAGGGCTGTCCCTAGTACGAGAGGACCGGGACGGACGAACCTCTGGTGTGCCAGTTGTTCTGCCAAGAGCACGGCTGGTTGGCTACGTTCGGAAGTGATAACCGCTGAAAGCATCTAAGTGGGAAGCATGCTTCGAGATGAGGTCTCCCCTGTGATAAGGCCCCCAGTAGACCACTGGGTTGATAGGCCGGAGGTGGAAGTGTGGCAACACACGCAGCTGACCGGTACTAATAGGCCGAACGACTTGTCTTCAACTTCTTGCTCGCGTCCACTGTGCGGTTCCCGGGATACGGCCGGTTCAGGCGGTTATCTCCACAGAGTTACGGCGGTCATGGCGAAGAGGAAACGCCCGGTCCCATTCCGAACCCGGAAGCTAAGCTCTTCAGCGCCGATGGTACTGCGCGGGAGGCCGCGTGGGAGAGTAGGTCACCGCCGGACATCTTCACGGAGCCTGCGGCCACCCCTCACGGGGTGGTCGCAGGCTCTTTGTCGTCTGTCCGCCCTGCACCGCCCAGACGAGAGGACGTTCCTATGAGCTCCAGTTCGGATGCCTCTCGACGGGGATCACACGGGGGGGCCGGGGGGCGTAGTGGGCGCCCGGTGGGGGGTTCGCGGAACGATTCGGGTCGGCGGTCCGTCGCCGGTCAGGTTGGCTCGGGGGGGATGGGGCGACGGCCGTCGGAAAGGTCCGGCAGTCCAGGCGTCGCCGGCCGGCGACGTTACCCACGTATCGACGCCGATGATCCTCGAGCCGGTGGTAGCACCCGCCCTACGGGCAACCGCTTGGCCGCTGGCGGCATGGTCGGGGACTCAGCTCGGTGGTCGGGCCGATCGGGCGGATATCGCCCGGTAGGGGACGGGTTCGGCCAAAACAGTCAGGGGACCCCAAGAACGGGCGCGACGAATAGCCGGGGGTCCACCGGAGCCCGCCCGGGTAATCGCCAGACGGCGGGGGCTGCTGCCGGGTTAGCGCCGAGGACGGGTCGCGATGTTCGGCCCGCAACAGGTCGGTCGGTCCGCACTGGAGCTGAGCGCACCGAGGTAAGCCGTGCACCGCGCGGCGGTTCCGGTGCCGGTGATCGACAACGGGCAGGCGGCACTCCGTGGCCGCGGCGCACACGGGACGAGCGCGACGATGGCCGTTCGCCCGTATCCGATGTGAGCCGCCCTTACGGTCGCCGAACGACGGGCCGGCGCGAGCGCCGCGACGCCGAGCAGTTCCGCCCTCCGGCGCAGGCCGGTCGTCACGCCCGTCCCGGCGAACGGGGGTCTGGCGGGGATCGGGCACCCCGTGCTGGGGGCGAGCGCAGTGCACCCCGCGCGGCCGACGAGCGCTCGTCCCGGCTGGCGGCTCGGACGGGGTTCCCGCACGGGCCCGACAGCAGCGGGGGTCGAAAGGATCCGGGGGTCAGGGGAACCACCGGTGGTCACCGCAGACCCGAGCGTCCCAACGGGGGCTCCGGCGAGCGCGGATCCGGCCGGCGAACCTTCCAGAGAGCCGATCAACCCAATCGTGCCGCCCGCGCGGACCGACCGGTCGGAACGAGCCGCCCGGTCGGAACAGACCGGCCGGTCCGAACAAGCCGCCCGGTCGGAACAGACCGGCCGGTCCGAACAAGCCGCCCGGTCCGAACAAGCCGGCCGGTCGGGAAGGACGGACCCGTCAGACCCGCTCGGGAAGACCGAGCAGAGGCGGGCGCGCCGGGTCGTCGGGGAGCCGGCGCCAGCGGCCGGCCGAGGCGCGACGAGCGGAGCAGGACGCCGAACGGTTCGCGCGCGGCAACGGGGGACCGGCAGGGCGTGGACCGGGTCGGGTCGGGCACGGCCCGCGGATCCGGCGGCGCCGACCGTTCACTGCGAGCCGGTCGGGGTACGGACGCCAACGAGCGCCCCGAACGGATGCGCCCCGGGGTGCAGCGGCCCGGGCTGCAGCGACCTGTCCTGCAGGCACCGGCCCATCGCCCCGGGGTGACCGCCGACGACGTCGAACCCGACGTCCGCAGGGAACTCCGGTCGCTCGGACGCGAGCGCGCCGAGCGCGTCGCGCTCCACCTTGCGTCGGCGGTGGCTGCCCTCGGCGACGACGACGCCGGGGCGGCGGTGGACCACGCCGACGCTGCCGTCGAGCTCGCTCCCCGGCTGGGCGTCGTCCGGGAGACCGCAGGGCTCGTCCGGTACCGCGCCGGGGACTTCGCTCACGCGCTGCGTGAGCTGCGGACGGCGCGGAGGATGGGCGCCGGTACCGAGCTCGTTCCGGTGATCGTCGACTGCGAACGAGCGCTCGGCCGACATGCCCGTGCCTTGGAGCTGGCACAGGAGGCCCGCAGTCTCGGTCTGGACCGCTCCGCGCAGGTGGAGCTCGCGATGGTCGTCGCGG
>JAABUV010007866.1_pt1 | contig 10991 bp, 11 predicted proteins | sample 5559971 | NCBI WGS metagenome assembly JAABUV01 (sample SAMN10711881, study PRJNA513362) | rock metagenome | isolation source: Antarctica rocks | place: Antarctica: Victoria Land, Knobhead nord | collected 2015-12-19
GCTGCAAAATTGACAGAAGCTCGGTGCATTACTTCCTCCTTCGAAACCCGCGTTTGGTTCACATTAATGTTTCAGGCTTGGACAAAGTCAACAACCACGCTATGAAGATAATTGCTCAGGGGTGTAAGCAACTAGAGCATCTCAATGTTTCGTGGTGTCCACACATTGATACGAAGGGCCTCCAAAAGATCGTTCGATCATGCCCTAAACTCAAGGATCTACGAGCGGGCGAGATTAAAGGGTGGGATGACAGGGGCTTCCTCCTGGATCTCTTCCAACGGAACAGTCTTGAGCGGCTTATTATATCGAATTGTACTGATTTGGGAGACGAATCTCTCATACTCTTGATTCAAGGCTCCGAGCCAGAAATCGACCCTTTGACCGATCGTGCCATCGTCCCTCCCCGCAGATTCCGCCATCTTGACTTCAGTCGATGTCGTACCCTCACAGACAAAGGAGTAAAATCACTGGCCCACAACGTCCCTCAACTCTGTGGTCTCCAACTCTCTGAATGCGACGGCCTAACCGACGCCGGCCTTTCGGGAATACTCGAAACCACCCCCAAGCTGACCCATCTAGATCTTGAAGAGCTCGATGACCTCACAAACTCCATCCTCCAATCCCTCGCCCAATCACCCTGCGCCTCCAATCTTGAGCACCTTAACATTTCGTATTGCGAATCCCTCGGTGACACCGGCATGCTCGCCGTGATCAAAGCTTGCCCCCGTCTAAAGTCCCTCGTTATGGACAACACCCGTGTCTCTGATCTCGTCCTCACCGAAGCTGCCGCCGCCGTCCGTGCACGTGATAACCTTTCCTTCCGTTCCTCTACTTCCCTTACCCCCTCGGGACCCCTCATCCCTAAAGTCTCCCTCAACCTCATCGTTTTTGATTGCCAGAACGTTACGTGGACCGGCGTCCGCGAGATCCTCTCCCGCAACACCGAGCCCGGCCGTCACCAAATCATCTCCCTTAAATGCTTCTATGGCTATCAAGATACCGTAAGGGAGCACATGAAGCGCGTCTTGAGAGGCGATAGGTTGTCTGCGGAAAGGCTGGAGAGGAAGTGGGGGGAGTACATGGTTGCAAGCGAGGAGGCAGGGGCTGGTGGCGCAGGTGCGAGAAGGAGGAGGAGAAGAGCGAGGGAGGCGGCGATGGTGCATGCGGATGAGGAAGAGGGGGGTCCCAGGGGAGGAAGGAGAAGGGCGAGGAGTGGGGGTTGTATTGTCATGTGAGCGGATCTTGTTAATTGAGGAAGGGGTCACCGGTTTCTGGGTGTTGTTGGGTATTTGGTTCCGGGATGGAGCCTGGTGATGAATTTGGATGTCTGGAAGTATGGACGACTTGGACAGGGGCAACGTGGGTCTGCTTGGACGACGGACGGGAAGCATAAGGCTGGAACGCACGCACTTGGGCGTTCATTCTTTTCTTCGGGTGGGTTGACAGGCGCTGGCGATTTGGCTAAGTGCTCGAGTTTGTTTTTCTGTTCATTGGCATTGATTGGGATTGGCTATGCATGGCTTTGGTAGGCTGGAGGTATACCTTACGAGGCTCGATTGGATGGGTTGTTGGCGATGTTCCAGGCATATTCTTTCATCCGACCGAAATTATCACACTGGAAATCTATCTCGTCTCCTACCTATCATCATAAAGCCATCGAGCCGTCTCCGCAACCTATTTCGACAGAACGGATACAATATATTTGTGCGTACCGTGTTATGGAATTTCCACTTCATAAAGCGGGTTTGATCCATTCATGTGATTGATCGTGGAGAACATTAAGTCAACACCTGGAAGTTTAGAAGTATCGAAAATCTGGAAGCCCTTCATATACGAATGATTAATGAGACCAAATTGAATTGCAACAATAAAGAATCTGTACACTGCTTTATCTCGGTAGTAGGTAGATACCTTATTGGGAAGTCCGCCGCATCAAGTCAAGGGTCCAACCCACCATGTGATAGAGCCCGTTTGTTCCACACTCTGAAACAGCACCTCGCCATCACAATCACTTGACACCGGATGTCCAAGTCTGATTGATAAATCAACAATCTTGGAGCCCAGACGGATCCGTAGGAGAACCTGATCATTCAGAGCAGCAATGCCGCCTGCCAATACACCGACAGTGCGTTCCTACCGCCCGTAGTTTTTGCCAAACATGCGCAGTGCTGAATGACAATAGGAAACATCTGCCGAGACCACTACCACAAGTCCGTACCTCGAGCAGCTCGAACAGCTTGCTAGTCCCGTCCCAGACTTCGCCGCAACACTACTAACACCATCCGAGCAAGACGCTCACGACGACAATGTCAGTTTTCTACGCACACAACCACGCCAGCCCCCCACAAGCTCTTCTTCAAGGCATGCCGGAGGAACGCAGGTGACGGGTGAGGGTTTGAGTCCTGCCGATAGTGAGAGTCGCCGTAGAATGCGAAGGGCGGTTAATGCAGTCACGGCCCATCGACGCTACACGCCAGCACAGTTGCAAGAGATGGGAGATTCCCATGAGCCAACGTATGCAGACCGAATATCGCAGCAGCAAACGGGTTACCATGGTTGGGCACCGGGGAGCTCTGATGATGACCAGGAGACACATCATGGTTTGCCGAGCGCTTCCCAGTCTTCGGCGCAACTGTATAATGAGCGTGCCACTAGGAGGAACAATCAGGGATCGGCTTTGCCAGTGACTGCATGGTCACACAGCACCAGCAACAGTTACTCGCATCGAAACCCAAACCAGTCCCATTTCATTGGGAATGGGGTTGGCGGTGCACCCACTGTCACCGAGTCTTCTCTACGGACCACGGCGCTGCTCCAATCAGTGAGACGAAATACGCAATTCTCAGCCCGATCAAGAAACCAATTACAAAGCTACATCCTGGACAGGGAGAGGGTGGGTCAAGAAGCTGAAGACCGTGATCAGATTCAAGAACGGATCCATAGACAAGCGACACGGGCTATAGAGGAACGACAACAGGAAGACCTGCGCCAACGTTGGCATACAGAATCCTATAGGCAGCGCTATCTGGAAAATTCGTCGACTGGTCCACCGGGTGAAAAGCGTTGGCTTGACGAAGCAATCAAATACTTGGAACGACTTCGTTTCTGTGAATCCCACCAGGAAAGTCTTTCATCTGCTGCAGCAGGTGGATTCGTCAGGGGACAATTTTTTACCAACAATCACGAAGACTTCATATTAGATACGACCACAATCGAGCCACCGCCGGAAAGCTCATGGCTAAAAGTTGGTGGCGTATTTTCTGGCTCTCAACATGCCGCAGGAGGTTCCTCTCTTCCTGCGTACTACATCCAGAATCGGGCAGAGAACCTGCCATCGAACCGTGGTGGTTCTACAACTAGGACTATACCCAGGATAACCGAAAGAAGCTCAACCAGCACATCGACACGAATTCCCCGATCAACCTACGCATCCCACCTCTTCACCCCATCCCCCTGCTCCCTCGACGACGACGAGCGCTGGCCCGTAAAAGTGACTATCCACAGCATCGACTACACCAGCATGACACTCTCCGGCACCATGGAAGCCTTCAACGTGCCCGACAAATCCTCGCCAACTCACGAATCCAGCATCACCACCTTCCTCGAGGGCGAAATCATTGACTTCAACGCGTTCACGCTCGAGACGAAAAGCTTCAACTCGGATCCCAGGGTCGATGGCACGTATTGGCGGAAACTGCCGCCGTTCAAGGAACTTACTGATGATGAGATGGTGAGGAATCTGGTCAGTAAGCGGTGGTTGACCGAGGAGTTGGGGATGAAGTGGATTTTGATGCGGTGGAAGGGTAAGCTAACCCCCCAAAATGACATACACCGAATCACTCCGAGTCAACCATACGCTGACAACAACTAACCTCGGCTGCTGTAGAAAAATGCTTCGTTACACCCTCCGACGCCCAATCCTCCCTCACCATCAGCGGCTTCTACTACGTTTCTCTCCGGCGCGCGGACGGGCATGTCGAGGGCTTGTATTATGATCCGAACAGCACCCCGTACCAGCATCTGTCGCTTATGCCGGAGAAGAGGACGTTTCCGACATATGAGTTTCGGTAGGGGGGCGCGGTTGATCATGGACTATTTCACTACGTGCTGTTGCACAACTATCTTCGAATTCTTGCCCGGCAGATATGTTGTGTTGAAGCACTATGGGCTAGTCTTGTTCAAGGCTCAATTTCTGGGAGTGATGGAGTAAGCAAGGCAGCGAAGCTGTAGCGAAAGCGTTTTGACAAGGTGTTGGGGCTACATTTACGAAGTAGCGATATCTAGAGAATCTTATCAGTTGCCCATGGGCTTCAAAAGCATGATCTGTATTTTATTTTCACTTGGATCGTGCTGGGACTTTGGCATTGGCTCTTGGACTCGGGTTGTCTAGATTCCACATGGGGGAATATCCAGAGGCACATTTCACACAGCTCAGCTTCACTTATTCTGTGCTCGAAGACTGTTGCATGGGCTCTCGAAATCAAACTGTCTGGGATCCACGCATGCGGGACGTTATCTATGCCAATTTTCCTTCAACAAGCCAGCTACACTATCGTCCATCTACCTGCTCTCAACTATCGTACCATCACCATCATCCTCACACATTTTCCTCCTATCCTATTCCTCTCCTTGCATTTCATTTCCTTCCCTTCCTCCCTTCTAACTTCTGGCAAAGATGGTTTATTGCTCGGTCTGGAAGTAGTTGAGCAGAATGGAGCGTTCCTGGGATTCCTCGCCCCAGTCGCGAACGACGACGCAAGAGCAGTTAACGACTTTTCGGGCGTTGCCTTCGCGATCGAGTACACCTGGGGTGGGAGGAGGTTTTAGCTGGGGTCTTGGGGATGGATGGAAGTGGGAAGGGAGAATTGGTGGAGGTGCTGGGGGATTGGTTTGGGATGGAAAGGGGCAATAAGGTTTGCTCTTCCTTGGCATGTTGACACATAAAAGATAATCCTCCTCGTTTTCACCAAGTCTGATGGCACTGAGTAAACCGAAGCAAAAGAAAGGTAAAAACTTACACAACCCAGCCCACTCCCCCAACATCTTCCCATCCGGCACCTTAATCAACGGGATCTGATGCTCCCCACACAACGCCACCACCAACTTCTTATACGCCTCCTCCTCACACCCCTCGTTCAACACACACATGTGTGCCTGTCTCCGATCCAACGCCTTACTCGCCTCCCGCAATCCCCTCGCCAAGCCGTCGTGGATGAGCGCGAGCTTGAGCACGCCTTTGAGGGCTTCGAGCACGGTCATTTGCGAGGAGCCCGCAGGGGCGGTGGCGGAGACTTCTATTTCATCGGCGCCTTCGGCCGGGGTGGGGGACGTGGGCTCTTCTCCGTCCGACTGTTTCGTGGAGGGTTAGTGGGGTGTGGTTTAGATAGTTGGGAGGGGGTGGGAGCGAAAGGATTTATTGGGGGTGGGACGTACCATCTTGACTGTAGTTTAGCAGATCAGATTGCGAGTGTCGGATATCCTCAAAGAGCGAGATGGTTTAGGTAGAATTGGGAGGGGAGCGGTGAAAGTTGGTGGTGGAGGCTAACTTTTGGCGAGTTTCTCGGTTGGGCTTTGTGTGGTGGGCGATCATTCTCGCTTACGCCTTATGGCTCGACCCCTGAACCGCGTCTTATGGTTCAGCGCGTTGACGACAATCAAGCTTCAAACATGCCGCTTGTGACTAAAGGAAGCTCAGTAGCAGCGAACAACGAGCTACGTATGTTGGCTCTGATATTGAGTGCGGTGCGTCAGGTCTTTTCCTAACGTAGGTCAGTCACTAGGGGAGGCAAAAGTCAGTAAACCATAACTAGTAGCTGGGCTGATTACGAGAATAAAAGGTAGCTCGTGTTACTATCAGTTTATTCCATGTGTCTCTTATTCAAATATCTCTTGTTGCAGTTGCTTGCATCTTTGTTCGCGGGGATTGACCTTGCGATTTTCTAGTACAGCTCTGAGGATGGATTTGGTGAGCTGCAATAGCAACTGAATCTGTTAAGCAGCTTCTCAAGCGTCGATTGCCCGCCTTCAGAGACAGACTCGAAGACAGGCAAATAAGCATACGAGGTCACCTCAACAGATGTGAGGGGGCTCGTTCTGGTCGTGGCTTATTCTCCCATGGCCGCTTCTATCACTTTTGGGTCTTGTCTCGCTGAATGGTCCAGAGTGTTTGGATGGTCTTTCGCCTCAAAGCCGATCGAACAAACCGTGTGATCCTGAGGGTTCTCTCCAACATACGGGTTGTTGATATGATGCTAAAAGCTTGCTACAATCTCATGGCGCCGATATCGGACAGTCAAGTATTGTTGGGGATTGCAGGCGCCGGCGGCTGCTATGACCTCCTTTCGAGCCCTCACCACTAGTGCCGTACCGTTTTATTGAAGCTGTATTCCAGTATGATCAAAGAGGATCCTCTCCATCGTTAATATACGGAAATTCGGGCAATTCTTTGCCGGGCCATAATAGGTTATGGCAGCATAGCTCCACTCTTCAGTAACCGGATCGATACATACTGGCAAGATAGCTGTACGATTTCATTGGCTTCCCGGAAAAGGATCTTCTGTCACGTCGTAGCACGGTAGCCCAAAGTCTCGAAAGTACATCAATCCAAGCTTTCGGGATTGCACGTCCTAAGTTGTCTGTATGCGAGGTTTTAAATCGGACCTGAAGTCGCAGTATCCGTTTCGCTCATCCACTCAAGGCCCAATTTCCCACCATGCTCGGCTGGCAGCGCGTTGACTGAGTGAGCCTTTACATAGTACGAGCTTCAAAGTTTCCCGATCTCACCTAGGATTTCCTAGCTTCTCCCGAGCATCGATTGCGGTTTTCGAAGGAGGAACGAAGACATGGGCGTTGATTGCGCTTGGGCCGCCCAGAATAATCGCCTTGAAGCAACTCCTTCATATCTTATATAAGCTTGTTCTTTGTTCGTGGCCACCACTGCTTATTGTCTCTTTAAAACAGCTTTGGGAAGGCTTGTTGCCGGCGCCTTTATTATACTCAAGGAGACGTGTACTACGTATTACGTCGAATGCATATTACTCAATATTATTATCCCTAACTTGATTTAAGCATATCCGATTCGGCTATCATCGCGAAAATGAAGATTAGGACAGTTTATGGAATCCCTAGGAGCATATCTATCGGCCTTACAATTAGCTTTATCCTTGTGTTCTTCGTCCTTGAAGCAATGTCGTCGCAACCACACGCCTTGAAACACATCATCTTAGATAAGTCCCTTCTCACTGGACCCTCGAAGTTTGATTATGATGTGAATAACAAAAACGATTTCCGGATGGGATTCGTGGAGACTATTGGCTTCGAGGAAGCGACGGTGGGCGGACTTCTTGCGACCAGAAACGGATCAACCTACGGAGTACATTGGAGTCAATTACAAAGATCAACTACCCACAGACTCCTCAGTCGGTCGCCGAAGCGTAAATCTTTGGTACTACGTACACTTGAGCGAAGGCCCATATATCCTTGATATCCTGCATGCACCGACAGCGGCCTGTGGACTCTGGTCTTCAATTCGGCTGGCAGTTATTGATCCAGCCAGCCTGTTTGAATCCTTCGCAATCAATCTAAGCTCAGCACCCTGGCTCGCAGACACGGGCCGGTAGTAAATGCTTTCAAGCAAAAAACGATACTATCCGAGTCCGTGCTGAAGACGATACAGGTCCATTTGCTAGCGCTATTAATAACGAGGGCGGGGCCATATATGCTTTCGAGTGGCGAGCAGACATGGTCAACGTTTGGATTTGGATGGGCGCCAGCGCGCCTATCGAAGTCAAAAACGGATCCATTGTCGATCCAACTACATGGGGTCCACCCCGAGCTCAGTACCTCGGATATTGCCGAGTCAATATGGACAAGAAGCAGGAGCTAAATATGAGGATATATACCACCTTCTGCCCTCTTTTAGCCCGGGACGATTATTACAGATCGGACTGCTTCCGCACCGCACCGTCTTGCTATCAGTATGTCGCCAACAACCCGTCGGCTTACCAAAACGCTTACTGGCTGATCAATCACATAAAAGTTTATGAACAGTCAGGGGAGGTTGCTATGAACGACACAGATACGATCCCGACTGTTCAATCCCCAGAGTAGCGAGACACAACCCTTTAGCAAACGAACAGCCTGCCCTTATGATACGTACGCTTTTATGGTGCCCGATCTCGCGTCGCCAGTTTACCTTCAAGCAAAAACTTCCAATGGGCCTTTAACTGTAATAATCAACCAATTTTCATTTTGCAACATCGTCACGTGAATAGGTGCAATTCTTCCATACCGTTACATGGCTGGTTCAGCAAAAAAACGTCTCGATATTGAAATATTAAGATAACGTATAATTCGTACCAGCACGAGTGGAAATGATTAAGCAACAGTATCTAGATATTGAACTGAAGAGTATCACAGAACGCTGTAAAGCATGTGCTAACCTCCATCAGAATTAACATTTTCAAGTAGCCGGATTCTGGAACAAACAAAGACTTAGGCTACGAGCAAAATGCATGACGAAAAGTAAGATCTGAATTACTTGACCGACCCTGTCGATTGCGAATATGTGTAGAGACACCGAGGCTTCCAGCTTGAGGAAAGAAGAAGAAGGAAAAGCATGATGAACCAAATCCAGTTGCAGCACAACAACCTCAATACCCTAGAATACCCACAAGCACGACCCCAAGAACGTCGGACTCTGGATGGTGAAAGTATGCAAATCCCGACAGCCCAGCTGAAAGCCAAATAACAACGGATCACTTTCCTAGAGCCCCACCCCCTCACGTATGGATCGTCAAACTCGTATCCCCCGTCACATACAGCTCATTCTGAAAAGCCACACACTGCCCAACCTTCGGCTTAACGACCTTATCCTTAGCATGACCCTTGGGCCCGCTCTCGATCGTCCAGCCGATCAGACCATTGGTCGACGTGAACAACGCGCTACGCGTTCCCCAGGGACCGCCGACGGGAGTACCTGTGGCGTATTTGTCCGGGCGGAGGGAGATATGGTCGCCCGCCCATCGGCACTGGTCGTCGTAGAAGCTGTTGGAAGGGGGGAAATGTTAGTGGGGTGTTGTTTGTGTAATGGTGGGGGTGGGATGAAGATGCGAAGGGGGAAAGGAAGGGGTTGGGAGGAGGGTGAGGACTTACAATGTGGCTTGGGGTGGGTCGCCGTTGCGTTCTTCGAGGGCGGTACCGTTTTGGGCGGGATCTGCTTCGATAGGAGCGGCGGAGCTGAGAGCAGCGAGGGTAGCGACGAGGAGTGAGGAGAAACGCATGTTTGTTTCTGTGAATTGATGTAAAGTATTAGGTATATTGGTAAGATAGAAAAGTGATAAAACGTTGCCGAAGCCTGTTCGGTTGGTAAAGACTGAAGGTTAAAAAGGGAATGAATGTACGAACAGTTGGCTTGAGATTGATGCTGGTGTTTATAATAGAGATACGAGTTTATAACTACGACAGAAATTACTGATGATATTGCATCGATTCAGTGGTAGCGCGTGGCTGTATAAAGAAACATCTATCATGGCGAGCGTGGTTGATTTTCGGTCACAAAGAAGGGCAGCAAAATCGAGAGCTAAAGTTGAGAACAATACTAAGCAAAGATAGGGCTGCACAAAGAGCGTATTTGGTGCCTCTGCCTGGACCACAACCACTAGCTCAGAGAATCAGAGAAATAGAAAGGGGAGTGACATATCTAGATGGGTAGGTTCGTCCTTAGTATTGTTCTTGAAAGCTAACAACTCTATAAAGAAAGGGCTGGGGTGCAACAGTGGCGACATCTATGGAAACTCATGCCTGTGGCTCGGCATATCCTTGATAATGACTCGATTCTGGAGGTCAGATGCTGGAAATATCATCTAGCTTCGATGCTTTATCCTTTGCAACTCAGCAGCTTGTGCTTCGTGATAGCGAAAATAGATGAGCCATACGACTTCTAAGTTCTCTCACCCATGCCAAATGAAACCCTCGAAGCTCAGAAAAACTCAAGACGTATTCTTAACAGTAAACGGCCAAGCCTGCATGGGAGACGCTTTTTCAGAGGGCTCACAAGGCGCTTCCCCGATCACTGGTTCAGTCCTTCCAAGGGGGGAGCGTGAGTGAATCAAAGAGTAGCCCGTGGTACAGCAGTACAATACGCAAGGGCTCGTAAGAAAAGGGCCCGCGGGTAGTATTGCTCAAGATGAAGATCTCGACAGGATAATGAATCTACCCCATGCAGCTAATTGAATGTTCCACTCTTAGTATAATGGTGATTCTTCGTGTTTTTGGACACCGTTAGCAAAGATAAGCTTGGAGGTGAGAAGAAATCCCAGAAATCCACGCCGTCTCCTAATTCCCTTCTAGACTGCCAAGGTATTCGGATTGCTAATTATAAGGGGCAGAGATGGTACAATTTCGTCAAGGTCTGCCTGCCATTGAAGAAAGACGGGCTCTCGAGTTTTCATAGATAACTCATGCTCACGGCAAATCGATGATTGCACAGCTGTATTGTTGACAGGGAAGCGAAAAAGGATGTCGACTATCTTCTCGTAAGATTCCTGACAGCAGTGACTGTCTGAGATGGCAGTCATCGATGCAGGAGCGGTAGACGCGTTTTAAAAAAAGTATGTAGGCATACGCAGTCACTCGATAGCCGAAAGAGGTGCTGTTAGAGAAGTCAGTGTCAATTCGTAAAGAGTGGTGTTCGTCAGAGCCAATTGACAGCCAGGGCAGCCCAGATTTAGCGATTAGTCAGGCTGACAACCTGTAGAATACCTCTCGTCCTCTGGAATCCGAATCACTCGGAGGCCAATCCACATTGGAAGAAAATCCCCTTCCTGTACAGGCTTGAATACATGATGCGGTTGTGCTTGCTGGCGCTGGCGCATGGCAACTTCCAATCTAACCAGTGGGCCGTCCACTGAGGTCGTCTCCTCCACGCGACCGTGCCTCGGCACTGCACGCATCTCATCAGCATGAAGAAGCTCATGGGCAAAGCCAAATCA
>JAABUV010007869.1_pt1 | contig 10990 bp, 10 predicted proteins | sample 5559971 | NCBI WGS metagenome assembly JAABUV01 (sample SAMN10711881, study PRJNA513362) | rock metagenome | isolation source: Antarctica rocks | place: Antarctica: Victoria Land, Knobhead nord | collected 2015-12-19
CTGTTCAGCATCGTAGCCCGATGGGTCCTTCCAAATCGTTCGAAAGCCCTTTTCTTTCACTTTCTCCTGTTGCTCGAAGCCCATTCGCTTAGCCCATCGGGCGTTGACCTTCTCTACACTGTCCATTCGCGGCTTTTCAAGCACAGGAGTATATTTGCCTGCAAAACGGGGATCGTTGCCGCCCTGGAAGACCTTCTGGCTAGAGGATCTCATTTCTGGCCGCAAGGTGTCATTATTGCTGACCGGGGCATTGCCGTCGCTGCGACAGTTTCCTTGCTCAACGATGACATTCAGTAATGAGCCAGCTAGCACTTCGTCCATTTTTCTGTGCCGCCATACTTTCCACATATCGTCCACCACGCCGCCTGATCCGTACTTGCCACTATTCTTGCCACTAAATGCTAAGGCTAGGCCCTTCTCGTGGCCCGTATAATCACCAATGTACATCCACTCAAGTGCGTCTTCTCGGCTGCCACTTCCTTCTCGTGGGAAGATAGAGTCCCAAAACACGAGGGGAGCGTCGTCTGCCATCTCGTATGTAGGTTTCTCCGTGACTTTTTGGACATCGAGGAGCTTGTCTACGAGATCTGGAGATTCCAGGCCTTGTCCGATTAAAAACAAGACTGCCACCATGTGCCGCACTTGATGCCATAAAAATGCCGAACCATGAAGTGTGAACGTGAAGATCCTTGGCGAGTTCTTTACATCTGTGCCGCCTTCTAATATGCCCATATTTGATTCCTCATGTTCTTGAAAATCGGGCAGCCCGACGTATCCTGCTGGACCCGTCCTTGGATCAACTTCCTCAATGTCCGCACGAAACATCTTTCTTTTAAAATTACCAGTCTGCTTGCACGGATCCAGTTTGCAGAAATTGCGGAAATCATGAAGCCCCACAAACTTCTTTGCACCCTCCCTCATTGCCTCGATATCGAGCCAACCTTCCCTTCTCCGCTTGCCCGATTCCATACGCACAGCCACGCGATCGGCGAGACCTGGAGAACCATGCGTTGGGGTAAAAGCTGGATTGGTGAAGAAATATCGATATCGACGTTCCTTGCAGGAAAAGCGAGCTGAGAAATCTGTTGGCGGAGAAGCACACCATGCCAGAGCACGAATATCGGGGGGTAGAAGTCGGTTGAGAATTTGAGGATACGGGATCTCGTCATCGATGGGATGAAAGGAAAGCGACTCTTCGCTCCAGGAGTTAGCCAATGAGAAAGGTGAAGACAATTCGTTGTCTCTTTCCTCTAAAGGCAATGAGGCTAGTTCGACATCGCTCCCAGTTCCATCGTCCTCTTGTATTCCATCCGAGACTTTCGACTTGACCCTGTTCACAGGACGGTTACTCCTGACTCTTATCCCTACAACCTGACCAAACGCACTGACCCCCTTGTCGGTTCTCCCGGACTTCGAGAAATCGCAACCCTCCCAATTGACATCGCCATCGCCTAACAAAGGATTCGGTGTTGGAAAGATCAAGCGTGCCTTGTTCAATGCCTTCCATAGCTCCTCCTCGATCGTGGGCAGGGGCGTTGGGTTGTTCGCATGATATTCAAGGCCGTTGTAGCGCTGACCCAGGTACGCGAATTTTAAGGCGATGAGACGTGTAGAATACTTTGCAGGATCGAACTCTCGATGAACGCGGGAATTCTTAGGTCTTTGTGGAGATGGGCGGGACGCTGAGCTAGACAGCGAAGATCTGTATCTTTTCTCAAATTAGTGGCTCAAAGGAACAGTCGCAGTTACGTGGATCGTCACCTAGCTGCCTGCTTTTTCAACTGCTGCTCCAAGAACGTGACACGGTCAATAAGCTGCTCCGTGCTCCATTCAGAGTAGCCTTCTCTTTCCGCCATGCTCGAACTTACTCCCCTTGTATCTTTCCAGTACTGCGAGTACCGGGCCTTAACATTGATTCTGCTGCTCTGGTGTAGTCTTGATTGTATTGCAGTCACGCGTTTGGCGAATGGGCAAGTAATCATTACACGCCCCTCTTGCAATTGGTAAAATGGACTTGGTTAAAAAATTTGAAATATTATTGAAGAAGCCCTAAAACGCCCTCGGCTCGGCTATCTGTTCCCGCAAGTCAGGGTCATACCTTAGTATCCCGCAACCATGCCCCACCTTGGGAACAACAGCAATTGATGGAGGATCGTGAGACCCCTACAGTCTCAATCCTCTTACTCGGCGACCCAGAATGCGGTAAATCGACATTCCTCTCGTAAGTACATATCTCCATCCCGCCCCCGCCGAAACACGCTCCCCTCTTCTTCTTCCGCCCTTTTTATCCCATGCCTACCTTACCTTACCCAGCCCAAGCTCCTTGCGAACTTTCCCGATATCTTTTCAACCCGTCAAAGACCCCTCAAGACCCCGCTAAACCTCGCACCCCAGCCGCCTCAGCCATGGCCAATCATCCCTCACCAGCCCCTCCACCACCCTCGCCCCCCTCCACGACCTAGACCAACCGTTCGTCTACAACATCCGCATGTACAACCGCCCCTACCGCTTCGAATTCTCCGATACCGCGTCCCCGGAACACTACACCCTCCTCTCCCCCGACTCCATCATCATCTGCTACGACATCAGCGACCGGCGGAGCTTGGTCAACGCGCAGTATGCGTGGAGGAAGGAAGCCATCCGGCACTACAACCTGAGGAGGGAGGGGATCGTGAGGGGGGAGTTTGCGCAGAGGGGGACGGAGGATATTCCGGTTATGCTGTTGGGGCTGAAGCGGGATTTGAGAGTGGAGGGGGAGGGGACGATTTATCCGCAGGAGGGACATAGGGTGGCGCAGGAAATGAGGTGTGATCGCTATGCGGAATGCTCTGCTGTGACTGGGGAGTTGATGAACCAGGTCTTTGAGGATATTGCGAAGGTTGCGGCGAAAACGACAACAGAGGACGGTGCATTGTCGCAAGGTGGATGCAGCGTTATGTGATGTAGTGGTTTACAACAATTTTGTTCTGGGTATGCCAGTGTTCAGGCACTGGCATGTCTAGGTCTCAAGGTTATGGAAATACCGCTCATACGCTGTTCATAGTCATACATATCAGTATGCTCGCATGTGAATACTGCCATTTCCCAGCTCACATTTCAACATTGGAGAAAACGTGGTCATTAGATCAGTAATTGTACCAACCTGCAAGATTGAAACATTGCAAATGAGTGATGCTGAATGTGTCATACCATGGCCCAAAGTGAAAACAGTACAGGCATTTAAGAGCAAAATGACCGCTGAAGATCCCGTCAGATATACTGGTCTGAAAATGTGCTGCACTCCAACCTGCAGCAAGGCCATTAGCCTTTCCAGCTGCTTTACCTTTACCTAATCCTCCTCTTCCAAATCCTCACGCAGAATCTTGACTTGTTTCTTCATCTGCCTCCATAGGACGTACTTCTCTAGGTCTTCGTTGCCCCCAGAAAGACTCAGACCGCGGACAAGTTCAGAGAAGTTTTGCCCATCTAGAGATTCCATAGCTGCTTCACCGTCCTGATCGTCTTCATTCTCGCCTGCAATAGCTAGCAGACTGGCTACAAAAGCCTCTTGGATATAGGCGAAGCTGAAGCCTTTGGTGATGGATGCAATGGCTTGATTTAGACGAGCCGGAAACTCGATATCCTCATTCTCACCGAGTTTAGTGCGCCAATACTCACAATACAGCTCCCTCTCGTACATATCCGGATTAGGGAAATAATATTTCCTATCAAAACGACTTGGTCTCTTTGCTACACCTGGATCCAGACGATCGAGATGGTTGGTGCTTCCAAGCATAAGAATACCGTCATTGCTCTTGAGACCATCGACCTCGTTAAGGAAGTAACTGCGGACTGATTCAGTGACGATGCTATCGAGATCTTCGAAGACTAGGAAACAAGGTGCTGTTGTCCGCGCTTTGTTAAATATTTGCTTAAGGCTATACTCTGGCCCCCTAAAGCTTGTGAGAGTACGGACGTATAGTGTTGGAATTGGGTCGGATCGGTCGGAAAGAGAATGCATCATGGCTTTAATGGAAATTGTCTGTGGATCTTGTTAGTCTGCACCTTTTCTATTCGCGTAGATTGGTAAAACAAACCTTCCCATTCCCAGGGGGACCATAAGCTATCAAGCCTCGTTTCCACGGTACTTGCAGCTTCGCATACCTCTCCTTCGAATTGAAGAATTGATCAACTACTCCGGTAATTGCCTTCTTCCTGCTTGGGTTCATGATTATATCATCCCAAGATGAGTCCTGCACGGTTTGCCAAAGCTCTCGACTCTTGTTCCAATACCCTCCATCGAAGACCAAAATCTCGTCATGGAGATCAACCGTCCATTTCGAGGCTTCAAGCATCAAAGATTCGGTAGATTCCCTCGATGATCCAAGAATATAGAGCATCCCAAGACCATATCCAAATCGCTCCCCAACGACCATGTACACTAAGTATTCTTGGTCCTTCCATGTGTAGAAGTATTTTCCAAACTGCACGGACTCGGCCAAAACTCCTAAGGATTCGTCACTGCGGCGTGCCGGAGGATAGTAAAACTTCCATTTGAGGCTTGCAGATAGCGAATCGTCCGCGTCAGTAGGAATGGCCTGAGCGTGGCCTGAGGCAGCGTAACCAAGGATGTCGCAGTTACTTTGAACTGTGATAGATAGATGGAGGTCTGGGTATTGCTTTCGAATTGCCTCGACGATGACCTCATCTGTGTTGATACGCGCGGCGGTGGAGTTATGGTAGAATTCTCGGTAGACACCATCGCGAGCTTTGGAGGGTCGAACTGGTAGGTCGTTGGGGTGGAAATGCATTGCTGATTGAAAGTAGGGTAGCTTTCTCCACGGTGAGAGGAAGGATCTGAGCAGTTAAGACGACCTTGGTTGCCCAGGAGAGCAACTTGAAATACGTAGTACATCCATCTCAACTGCGGCTATTAGAGACACAGCCACCCCGTACCTTGCAAGGTTGGCATGAGAGCGCATATCAACCCATCAGTTTCAGATCATGAGGACCAATACAATCGGCCCCAACACACAACGGCTTTGGACCATTGCCGCGGGATTCGTCGGCAGAGTTATCGACATGGTGAGACGTGATGTCTAAAAGATGCCGCTAAGCCTTACAGCGGCGGTCCTGCGCTGTCTTTTCTTTGCTCGATTGAATATGATTATTTGTATAGAAAACACATGCAGTTGCCAGCACCGTTTTCGAAAGGATAGACCAAAACAAGACCAAAAGCTTAGTATGCTAAAAGCCATTGCTGTGATACTGTTCTATTCTAACTGTTGTCTAGAGATTCTGACTGCTGTAATGTCAAAATGCTGCTGAACACCCCTGGGAGTCTACTCTTTTTCCGTACCATGTCCTATAATCTTTTTCACCCCCTCCTCTATGATATCAGCCCCCTTGCCCAATGTGCCAAATATCGTCGACATCCCAAAGCTCCAGCCACGGACTCTTACAGTGTAAATGAAAAAGTACACTAGCGCCCAGTTTGAGAAGACAAAACCCGTGAAGATGCCCAGGTATTTCCACTTGTCGCTAGGCACCACGTTCAGAACAGCCATGTATTCCACTCCATTGCTGTACGGGCAGTAGCCGCAATTGCTTGTCGCGCCTGGATTGGTCAAGTAGCCAGCTCCAGCATTAGCAGCAAAGGCCCCCGCGTATTGCTGACAAGTCTGGCCAGGAGGGGGGTTGAAATATGCGGCTTCGCCCGGCCCACAAATAACCGGAATATTCCTAAGAGTAGCAGCGATTACTCCACCAATCCAGTATGTGCTGGGGATGAGATAATAGAGCCAGTATCTCCAAAACACCGGGATCATCGAATAAGGTCTTACCACGCCATTGAAAAGGCCGAACATGACAAAGAAGAAGGGAAGGACGTTAGAGATGACTGTGAAGGACGGTGCAAAAGCACAGATCCATTGGCCCCAGCTTGCTTGGAAGAGGAAGAAGAGCATGACCATGAAGAAGACATAGCCGGCAGTGGAGCTGTCTGTTGGCAGTCCAGTAGGGTAATACCACAACAGCCAGTAGATGACAGCACCGATTATGGAGATCGGTATCTCGGTTACAACTGATGCTGTGCAGAACGCCACCCAGTTGTAGATGCGAGAAGGATTCTCACGAGCTTCCCAGAGCGATAGGTTCTGGAAGAACTTAGGAACCACACCGTTGACGATGGTGGGTGGAATGAGGATGATTAGAAACGAAGTGAACATGCGATTCTGCATGTCTTGGACGGTATTGCCAAGTTTCCAGAAGGTAAAACCGTTAAAGATTCCGATAATAACCGCAACAAACAGTTTCCCATATAAATAGGAAGGATCCCGCCAATATTGTGTGAACATTCGCCTGGTCAACATTGTGATCTGTAGCCATATAGGCGAAGCATACTCGTGCTGTGTATCGATCGCTGGGGGTGGAATCTTGCTCCGTTCCGCGTTGACCTTTTCGATATCCATGAGAAGATCTTTGTTCTCTTGAGATTTCTTCCATTCTTCGTTCCAGTTCAGTTTTTTGCCGTCAGCTCTCTTCCCACCCTTAGCTGCAGTTTCTAAGATGAACTCTGCCACGTTTTTTGAAGGTGGGCAGACAACTCCGCGATCTGAAAAATACTTGATGACAGTGCTACCATTTTCGCCTACAGGGCCGAAGTAGAACGTATTACCTCCAGGATTTAGTGCTAGAATCATGTCGAATTGTTGGATGAGAAGCGATGAGGGCTGATGAATTGTGCAAATAAGACCGTGGCCAGCTCGAGCCAGCTTCTTAAGGAAGCGAACAATGGAGTACGCCGATTGGCTATCGAGACCAGAGGTGGGCTCGTCGAGGAACAGCAAAGAAGGCTTCGCGGCCAGCTCGACCCCGATCGTAACTCGCTTTCTTTGCTCTACTCCCAAAGACAGAAGTAAAGCATCCTGATGCTCGCGCAATTCAAGTAGGTCAATAATCTCTTCGACATAGGCAAGCTTCTCCTCTCGAGGAACATTGCGCTCTTGCCGTAGGATGGCAGAAAATTCAATGGCCTCGCGAATCGTTGCGGTACGGTCATGCAAATCTTGTTGTTCGACGAAACCAGTCAACCTTTGGAACTCTGGACCCAAGGGGCGGCCATCGACCAGCATATTTCCAAGGACGACGCCGACTCTCTGTCGCTGACTTAGAGCATTCAAAAGCGTGGTTTTTCCAGCTCCGGACGCGCCCATCAAGGCGATCAGAACGCCAGGTTTTGCGTAGCCATGAACGTGATTAAGCAACCTACGTTGACCTCCCTGATACGGCACGCTGTATACGACGTCGGTCCAGGTAAAGACACTTTCAGCCTTCGTGTTCATTGGCATGTCAACTTCTTCGGATAGGTTAATTGGTAGCTGACCACTCGATACACTGCTGTCTCCGGAAGTCCCGGCTTTTTCGAGATCAGCGACTTTGGAGCCCGATTTCACTTCCTTCTTGGCCTTCTTCTTGAAGATCAGAGCTCCTCCACCCCCATCGACAAATGAAAATATCTCTGAGGCAACTGCAGTGATCAATATATAAAGGACCGTAAAGGCAATGACGACAGCCCAGTTGCGCCACAGGTGTGAGCGTGCGTACTGGTAGGTCGTCTGAAGATACTGATCTCCGGTCACGGTAGTGCTGCCAAGCTGTGCTCCACTGATAGCACAGCCTTGGTACTGTGATTGAATCCCAGGACCTTGAGGAATGAGCTGCTGTGGGGCACATTCCATTTCACGGCCAGTTAACTCGTTGGATAAGACTCCTTCGAATGCGTACGAGACGGGGTTGATGTAGTAGAGCCAGCCGAACCAAATCTTTTGCTGAAGCAACTGGGGTTTAGGTATCGCATAGCCTGTGTAGATGATCAAGAGGTTCAGAGCGGTACCGGAAAACCTTACTGCATCATCGATGGTTGGGGACAGTGCTGCAAACATGCGGTATAGAGCAGTGATACAGATGGTAGTTGTGTACACGAAGAGCATATAAATCCAGAATTTCGAAACGTTGCGATCCAGATTGGTCATGAAGTACATCAGGATACCGAAAATGACGACCTGGGCAAATATTAGGGGCAAGTCCGTGATAACTCGGGCGATTGAGACGGCACTCGGACGATAAAACGCATAGTCTCGATGGCGAGCGATGACTACCCGTCCAGAGACAGCTTTCATCAACTCGGTAAGCTGAAGCCAGCCAAGGAAGAGGATTGAGAAGAAAGCGGTTCCGCCGCGGGTAAAAGCACCCTCCGTATTTGTTGGTTGACCGTAGAATAAAGAGCCAACGATTAAACCGTTTGAAACAATGATGAAGAACTTGGTGTAAAGTGTGGTTGGGTCGCCCCAAGTTAGCCAAAATTCCCGCTTAGTGCATGCGATGATTTGTCTCCAGTAGCTTACGGTATAGCTTGAGCCCTTAGAAACATGCTTCGACTTTTGTTCCTTGACAGTTTGCTTGAATTCTCTTGCATCAAGGTACTCGGTGTTCCCAAGATGCTTTTCGTAATCTTCGACATCCTGAAGAACACGCTTGTAATTCGGACTGTTCTTGAATGCCCTTTCGAAATCTTCAGCGGTCTTTGGAGCCTGAGCTTCGTATCCTTCGCGCCAGATGCGCTGCATAGGATCCGTAACAGAAGTAAGAAAATCTGCAGTAGTCTGCCGGACCGGGCAGTCGAGGCCAAGGTCGATAAAATACTGTTTCGCCTCGTTAGCCGGGCCTTGGAACAGCATTCGTCCGTCGGCGATAACAAGGACCTTGTCCATCAGTTCGTAAATGCCTTCGCCTGCCTGGTAAAGAGTGACTAAAGTGGTTCTGTCGCTGACGTCCGTCATAATTCGGAGGGAATTTGCATAGTCTAGTGCTGTGCTTGCGTCCAGGCCTCTTGTGGAGTTGTCCCAACATACTACGGTGGATTTCGTGGCCAGTCTCAGCGATTGACACTCTTTTTCTCTCTCCTCCTGAGACCCCACGTACGTATTCATTGCCAACGAGCGTGTGTCGAGTATGGTCAATCCCAAAAACTTTCAGCAATGCTTCCACAATCACGTTGATCTCCCGCTTCTCCCGTTTCTTCGTCTTGGTGAGCAATGAAAATTTCAACGTCTGCCACACGGTCAAGCTAGGCATGTGCTGATCGTCCTCGGGGTTGTAATTAACTTCACCACGGTAGTGGGCAAGTTGTTTGGCGGCAGGAATTCCCCCGTAGAGAACATCACCTTGTACCTCGGCGTAGCCACCACGTTTATTGGCGATGACTTTCAAGAATGTTGTACAACCCGATCCAGGACGTCCCAAGACAAGCATCATTTCTCCATTTCGAACGACCCCAGTGAAATCATTAAGAAGCACTCTCGTCGGCTCTGAGCTCCCAAATCTGAGACTAGGAAAAATGCGGGTTGAAATTCGATACAAGTCTGGCCCGAATGTCCCGAGAATTGCATTTGGCAGGGTACGAACGTAATTTGCCGTGCTCCCCGCTCCCCTGACCGTGAGATGCTTGAAGACGACTCCCACCTTCTTTGCGGATCCACCGTCCTGGTTCCTCTTTTCGAAGTGACCTTCTTTGATAAAGCCTCCAAGCTCGAAACCTACTTCTTTCTCTGCCATCGCCTCTGCGTCACCCGCTTCCAGGTCATCGTCATTAGCTTCGCTTGCCGTCATCGCAGATGGCGTCCGCCGAGCCTTTCGGGTTGCAGACCTTTTGCTTCTGCTCGTGGTTGATCGACCAAACCGACCTCGTTCGGTCTTTGCAGACGTTTTTGAGCGAACCTGGCTGAGCTGGGTAAGCTCCCTCCGCATGGCCTCAAAATCCTCCATAGCCTCGCGATGGCTCACGGGACCGCCGACATCTCGCTCACCCCATGTCCCGTCGGCTTGGTAGGTCGAAGACGCCTCTGTACTTGGAACAGCAGTGGCCGTTGTTGCTGTCGCCAGAGGGTCTGGGCTGTGAGTAATTTCTTCATCATTGAAGTTCTCGCCATTGGGATCGATGTTGTGAAGGTTAGCCTCGGGATCTAGGTAATGTTAGTGAGATGGGATTCAATGCGACGTTTGCAGACAGCCAACCCCCAGTATCAGCCCGCTGGCGATAGAAATCGCTGCCAGGCTGATGGCCAAACATTGTGAATATTCGAGGATTGGGGTGTTTGGATATCAGTGAGACAATTGCGTGGAAGCGGTTCAAGAACTGGGTTTCACCGAGATGGCAATGGTGGTAGGCGGGGTCAATGGAACACAATGAAAAGGACTTGGAACTTTTTCAAGATATGAATTGTATGAGATTATATAAGATTATAAATATGGGGGGGGGAAGCGTAAAGCATCGAAAAGGGCACCGATTATAAACCCCAATTATAAACGTCATCCGAAAAGCTTTCCTTCCCATTTCTTCGTGCCAACCCCCTTCCACTATGACTCCCTCGTTCCGTTTTTCGCAATAAGAGTCATAATGCCAAGGGATGTTAGAATACCTGAGGAATCTTATCGGACCGTTTTCGTACGCATTGATAAATCGAGTGTATTTATTGGGTTTGGTTGCGTTTGTATTTGCAAAGGTGCCGCTTTCCCGTTGCTCTACCTTAGCGTGTTGGGAGACGGATTTACGGGAGTTAAGGTGAGTAGATAGAATAGATATCCCTTTGCCCGATGATTATGAAGCCACCCTAAATATAGCATCAGATCACCACCACTAGTAAGAATATTCGGCTAGTTAGTAAGCATCGAACATTGTTTGTTTGTTTGTTTACTTTACCTATCTGATCTGAATAGTCTCGAAGCTTTCTCAAAAATGCTTTCATGAGACTGCGAGTTTGACGTAGCATGTCAGAAACTGAGCTAGACTAGAGATACTATCAATATAAAAGACTGGTATTATTATTATTACTTTGATAGAATCTAGATACAAGACAATACATCAGATAATGTACAAGACGAAAGACAAAGAGCAAAAGAAAAGAACGAAAGCTCAACTTTTATATACATGAATCAAGCAGAATCAAGACTA
>JAABUV010007870.1_pt1 | contig 10990 bp, 9 predicted proteins | sample 5559971 | NCBI WGS metagenome assembly JAABUV01 (sample SAMN10711881, study PRJNA513362) | rock metagenome | isolation source: Antarctica rocks | place: Antarctica: Victoria Land, Knobhead nord | collected 2015-12-19
TGACCATTGAGGGCTCTGTGCAACACGAACAATCTATTCACTTCGTGACTTTTTCCTTTAGACCTTACGAAGTACCGATAGCTGATCCAAATGCTGCATTATGGCGTGAATGTGGTTTGCTTTGTCCCCCACGCCGGTCATGTCGGCGGCCGTACGTCGTATACAAAGGCAATTTCAATTGGACTCGCTAAGCGAGGGGATCCAAAGTGACAGACGCCCCGTTCAGCCTTGTGTAACCTCGCACGTATTTGTAAACCAGGGGTGTCGAGTAAAAGGCTCCAATTGGTCGGCAAACTCCGGATTTGTCTACTTCAGTAGTAGTAAGTTCCTGCAGATGGAGCAAGGCACAAAGTAATGCGCAGCCTCGTTCGAAGGCGCATTGCCCGTGCGTTCGATAAGGGGGGTCTCAGCCGCGCCCAAGTCACTCTACTCTCCTGACTATTCATCAATTGCTGTTTAACTCCCGTATTCATCTATTTCTGCAACTCCACTCAGTAAAGTCTCCAGCTTTCAAGCCCCCAAAACTTGTCGTTCATCATCTCAATCCGTGACTAGAAATGCTAGGATTGGCGTCTAGAGGGCATCCCCTTCGATCATCGTCACCTTGGTCGTAGGCACAGGAACCAGTCATGTGTACATTATTCGATGATGAATCGCATTACAAACGGTTTGAAGACATCTTGGGGTCCGAAAAAGCATCTGGGGAGGAGCTTCAGTACTTGAGAGTATTAGAATGGCCACAAGGCAAAGCTTTCTGCATCCAGTTAGACGAACTGTGGCAAGACTGCTAACCTTCGGCAAAAGACACAACGCAGACGAATACGCCCACATTAGATGACTTACTAACACGGGACTCTCCTTCGCTCAGAGTAATGTATGATCGCCAGACTCGCTGGTAAAGAAGACATGAACACTAATGGTCCAACAAAGATTTGCCCCCTTGGATTATCCAACCCCGGAGACCGTCAAAGGTTTCTTGAAGCTCTTCAACCACTTCTCAGTCCCTGCAAGCTTCTTATGCGAAAGAATTCAGTCAGTCACGCATTCTTTTGGAGCGGACAGTAATGATCAAGGCGACCAAAGTAAAATCTCATTTAACATGATAGCGCGAAATATGTTAATGGTTCTCTGATTAGGAGCCTGGTTCCACTTCATGTGCAAGAACCTAGAAATCCAGGCCGACGCGTTCGGTAATCCAAGCGTTGCAGGCAACAGGAGCCAGGCAGACTGGCAATGGATCAAGTCGGGCTTCTTCCTGAAATGGGGACCTGTCAATAGCGTCACTCGGAAACCTAGCGTGACCTGCATATGTTTTGCAGCATCTGCGGCGCTTGAACAAAGGTTCCAAATGTTGCTTTCGAAGCCGCATTGCGACCAAATCTTGAAGGATCCGTACGTGGTATTCGGTGTTATTCTAGAACAATTGTTTGTTCAGATGGACTCTCAGGTTTGGAACGTCTTGAGCGTTTTCAGGCAGATAGAGCAAGTAAGCTCTCTAGACAGACGGATTTGAAAATACTTCGCTAATATGTGCAGAGGACTCTCAATCAAGTAGACGACTTAGAGATCAAATACCGTCCGAATTTCGTTGGTTTGCATAACCTTGCTCAGCACATGATACATCTCAAGGAAAGCTCAGAAGCGGTTCTGAGAACTGTGGAAAGTCTTCGGGCACAGCATGACATTATGACCAGTGTTGTCGACCTGAACAAAACTGATTCAGGGACGATAGCGGCTAGGGCGACTACTAAGAGCTTATTAGCACATCGATATAGCCTCTTTCAGTCCACAAACCTTCGAATCAATAGCTTGGAGAAACGAATGCAAAACGTTATCAATTTGGTATAAACAATCCACCATAGATAAAGAAGACAAACACTGACGACTGACTTGATATTAGTCATTTAATCTTGTTACCCAACAGGACAGCTCGATAATGAAGCAAGACAGTAATTCAATGAAGACAATTGCAGTGATGACCCTTGTATTCTTACCTGGTGCAACTATTGCTGTAAGCATTCCTTCATTATGGACTTACGATCTTCTTGGCTGAATAGTACAACAGAGCATTTTTGGCAGTCAATTCTTCAATTTTGACCCAACTTCTTCCCGGTTCGTCCTATCTGATAAGTTTTGGCTGCTGTGGGCCATTGCCCTGCCAATCACCGCGATTGTGATGCTGACATGGTGGATGTTCTACCAGAGAGCCGAAAGAAGGATAAGGCAATTTCAGTACTGATCTTCTAGCGCCACCCTCAAGGAATAGCAGTAGTGTATGAACATATCATTCCTTTATCAGTACAAAGTCTGCCAGTAGGCGAAGAGAGTTAATCTTATCTTGCCGGCTCATGTAATATTCCCAATGCTTTGATCGCGATTGTATCTAGCTCCGTGTGTTAGGTTACCTCTCGTGGTTATTGGCGTGAGATGGATTCTCCTCCAAACGTAGTATATCGCACTTGATCAATGAGCTTCTAGATCGAACAAATTTATCGAACAGACTCAATCTTATATATGCCGCAGCTACCATCCGAGCATCTGTAAGTCAGCGCCAAAATGTAGAATTTAGCTTTCAAGAGTTTATGAAAGCAACTGGCAATTTTTACTATCGAGATCAAGTTCCTGGATCCAAGATTTTCTGCGACGAGGGAAAGGAATTTTATCTGGACCACCGGGAAGAAGCTTGATCATGATTCATATTAGTACCTATGGGCAAGAGCTGGAGAGAATGATGTAGTAGACACCTCCCGGGGGTGAAGATATGGTGAGGGTATCTCGCAAAAAGGTTCCGTTTAATTTTCCCCGGTAAGGTCACGTGACCATAGGGCGGCGCTCAGCTGTACTCTAGCTGATGACTCTTGAAGTCGGTAGGTGAAGGTGGGCTAGTGGTGACATTTAGGGAGGTCAGACAAACAGCCAAGTGAGGTTGCCTACAATGCTCTGATACTGTGAATGGCTTCAGTTGCCTCGCCCGGCGGTGGTTGGCCTGGGGCTTTGGGGTGGAAAGAACTTTCGAAAGAGCAACGAGATTCGTGCTCTGGCGTTTCGGGAGGGGTTTGGGCAGCCCTGGTCGATGTGGGGTGTCAGACGAAATGATAATACCGATATGCTACTAGACACGGGTTCCTCACCCATACAAAGAACTCAAATTAGGCCGTGCAATGAGACTACTTTGTGTATATGTAAATCTCTGCGACCAGCCTCGAGCTCCGTCTCTAACCAAGAAATGCAACCATCCCTAATAAGTCATGATAGATAGTGTTGTAGTATGTCACACCTTCGCCATCAATGTGGACGAATCCGATCAGGGCATTGACGGTAAGTTGCCGCTCTCTTGTGATTTACATCATGGTGCCCATTCCAAAAGCCTTCAATCAAGCTCTAACCTCCGGTTGCTTCATCCTTTTTCTCTCCACATAATTTCTCAAGTAGTTCTTCAATTCGTTTTGTGGATGCTTCGACTTTCCGCAATCGCTCTTGAACATCACCTCCACTATGATCTTGTAGTATTTCTGTGAGATGTTCCGTCAGCCCGGCAAAAGGTCCGATCGATTCTCTTCGGCTTGGCGTTTTCTGATGTGTACTACCGCTAGAGGTGCCGGGGCGTTTAATAGCTCTTCGAGGATTGCCGTTCTCGAGACTGTTGGGTCTTAGATTGTTCTCCTCCGTTACCTCTTCAAGAACCTCGATGGGCACATCCGAGTCAAAGACCGCTTGGATATCGCCGTGCACAGAGAATCGTGAGAAGTCCCACGAAGATAACAGGCTCCCCAGGCGTGAGGGCCGGTAAGACTTTCGCTTAACGGTGGCCCACAACGACCTACGCTCGTATGCACTAATGGCAAGAAGTAAGGGTGCGTTGAGGATCCTAATACCTGTGACATTGATCTTATGGAACCACCGCGGCGAAAGGACGCATTTGAGAGGCAGCAGAATACATAACGCCAGTACGTTAAATGGTGGCTGGTATGCGAAAATGGCGTCGCTCTTGACACCTTCAAAGGTCAAGACTGCCCGTCGGAACTGTATCTCCGCAGTCGCATTCGACACAATATTGGAGAAAGTGTTGCTGAGCATAGATACAAGTATTGTTAGGAAGAGCGTGTTGCCGAGGAAGGCAAAAGTGACCATTAAGATTGGGCCAAGTAGCCAGTGAAAGTCCACTGATCTCTGAATACCAGTGCCATCGAGGCCAAACCAAACCTAAGAGGTGAAGTTAGATCATCAGACTTCTGTGCGCGAAGGGCATTGACGGTTTATGAGAAAGATTATTACCCATAGCATCCACTTAGAGATTGTGATTGCATGATGATACCCATCGCTCAGCCAGATCATAGACAACAAAAACCCCCCAAAACACCAGACAGCGAGTACCGATAAGACAGCAAAGTCCGCCATCATTGCCCTGAGCGAGACAAAGAGCATGTTCTCGGGCATCAAGTTGAATGCAAGTCGTGGTATGAGCACAGGCGCAGCGGAAGAGAGTATATCCAAGGCCGTCCGACTTGATTTCACGTTGCCACTTACTGCGCCTTGTATTCGAAGGACAACATAGAAAGCGTAGAGGACGGCGAAAGCGAAATCCAGAAACGACCAGAGGTTCTGCGTATAGATTTGCCATCCGTGCTCGAGAATTGAGCCAAGTTCCTCCAATACCCATCCGAAAGCATAAATGACAAAGAGTATCTCGTAAGTCGTCAAATCGGTGTTCTCCTGATTTTCCATCGTCAACACATACAAGACAAGGAGCACAAGGAATTGAAAGACATCTAGCATGTTTCTTGTCCGCGGCACAGTAAGCCGATACTGATTTAGTAGTGGAGCTTTCCTGGGGTCATAGAGAGTGATGGGTTTGTGCTTATAGTGATCCGGTAGGATATCGATGAAAGAGGAAGGCGTGTACACTATTCTCCCATGATATATAGCATCAACAATTTTCTGGCACGCTGAGGAACTTAAAAAGGTCTTTGACCCGGATATAATACCAACTTCCAATGCGGTTGACTTTCTCTCATAACCGCCCCTTACTTGAACGGCCCAATGGAAGGCTTTATTTTCCTGTAGAATGTAGTCGGGCGCATTTTGAAAAGGCTCAAATCCAGCAACTAGAATGTTAGCCAGCAGAAGTAAGCCTCGACGTCCAGGGTTATCCTCGTCAAATCGCCGTAACACCCTATTGGCGAGAAGTTCACACAGGAGTCCGCGTGTCATGTTGACGCTCTGATGATGAGATTGATATGTCTGCTCGCGCAAGAACTGCACCCTGTTTACAAGAAGACAGTAGACTATTACCTAGTTAGTAAAATTTGAACCGCTTCCAACAAAAGTAGTTTGTCACGAGAACAGTACTTATTGAAATGTCTTTCATATCATAAAATTTATCTACAAGAGGCCTTACTGTTGAGAGGTTCATCCTCGGAGACCTCAACTGCTCAAGACTATATGGGTCATCAATGCAGGTAATGATGTCTTGACGAACGCTGGAATGCAATGAGGGGTTAGCGACATCTCATCCATTGCAATATCACGAGAAAAGTATTGCGCATTTGAGATCTTACCGGTGGATGGTATTATAGACTGGTAGGTTGGAATGAGGATTGGGCGGGCAAGGTTGATCATCAGTCCAGGACTGATCCTGCTCATCATCATCTGCTAACAGCGACATCTGCTCTGCGTCATACTCCCCTATCTGAGAAGAACCGTTCCGTCCTCGGTTGCTACTGTTTCTCTGCATCGTCGCCGATGATGTGAAGATCTGCGGAATTTGGGTTGGATGAGAAAAAGACCTTGGCATGCACAGTGATATCACCGCGTCGGGAAGATAAACGCTCACGGAAACGCGCGTCAAGACTTCCGGGTAACCTACAAATAGATTACCATACATGTACGAGTAATGGTATTCGTGAAATCACTCAGGTATCGATTAAGTTCAATTCCTCTTAACGCTACTTGTTTGATGCAGGCATTTGAAATATAGTCTGTTCTTCTTGTGCCATCCCTTCAGTCATTCAATATACAGACATCATCTGGTCCATGTATACTCAGAGACCTCTTAGACATCGACGGCCTAAAGTTATCTCAGCGCTGGGATGGATGAGTGCTGTTCATCTCGAGTTTTCGGTTGAGGGACTTGGAGTTGTCCTGTAACCTGTGTCTGAGAATGCGTAGCGTAGTTTTTTGTGAGATCTGACTTTCTCTGAAAAATACGTCAAGGTGTCACGAGTACGCATCTGTAGATTATCGTTTTAATAGGTAAATGCAACAAGTCTAGAAGAAAGCTAATCCACGGTATCAAAAATTCCGGCCAAAATGTTGGATGAAGCAGTTAAGTGCGGCTACACGAGACATGGAAAAGCCGACATTTGCTGCGACGTGGAGAAGTATATGTATGGACATCTATTGCTGGGTTTCAGCCCTGAACACCATTGGTCTAACGGCTTAGAGAGACATGTATATCGGGGAGACCCTTAAAAGCCTATGTCCAAGGCTATTTTCTACATACTCTTGTGAAACATTGAAGAAAACAACACCGCTCTGAAGATATCCTAGAAAAGACGGCGTGCAGGACTGGGTATGCATAGCTACGATAGAGCCTACCTTATCCGAAGTCCACTAAAATTTGGAGTCGTCGATAGCACATTGACGTGCGAACGATATAGAAGGCCGTTCCGCGGTTTGCTACATTATAATATTGAGGAGGCCGCGTCAGCATATGGTCAAGGTGCCGTAAGTAGAATCGCGATGATTTCTTTTCTTTGGCAATGGTGGGCTCATCTAGATGAGATTTATTTGGGATTGTAGTAGTGTGGTTCCTGGCCAACTTGTCGGATTGAAGAATATTCGGCGAGGAATATCCAGTAGAACAGGAGGGTGTACTGTGCGCGTTTCAGCAATCGGGTTCGGCATGCCACTTCTACGAACATCAGCCTCGCCGATTGTGTTTGGTCGGCTGATAGTCCAGGACTTCGCGAAGTCTTCGGGGTAGAGTGGTACCAATGTAGGCCATGAGTTCTTCCATGGAGTCCGAGCGTAGCTTATACGGAGTCCCGCTGTGGTCGTAATTATGCAAGAGCTTGTAGTCCAGTGTGTAGCAGCATGTTGTTTTGACGTAGCTCTGTTTCCGCAGCTCTAGACCATCGGCAAGAGAGAGCTGGATGCCATTGTCATAATGCGGCGTGGATGGGAAGATGGGTAGGTGCTGGTTGCGCAGAGCGACATTGTTCGGAAACTTCTCGGCGAGGCTCTGGCCGTGGAATGATGTAAGCTTCGGGAGTCAGCAAAGCGAACAAGACTAACCTGGCGACTCTTATTTAATTGACAAGAAGTACAACTGCCATCTGCAGGTCATAGTTTGCGGTTAAGACCAGGACCGGATGGTTGAAGCATCCGTCGTTTAAGTCTGGATCGTCGACGAGGCTCTTATTGCAGTCGGTCTTCGCGGGCAGCCAGAAGATGTGACCGGCAGTTACGTCGGAGCTATTGCCGCTATCCGAGATGCGGCGCATCGTACCGCGATAATTTGCCATTGAATCGGCGCTTTGGATGGCGCGAACGATGAGAGTCGAAAAAGAAGATGGTGTTCGTTATGTAATCTGCCTCGGCATTCCCCATCGGGCTTAAAACCATTTTTACGATGTTGATCCAAGGTGCCAAGCACACCAAGGTACTACTCCATAGGGCACCTTGGGAAAACTTGAAGGACTCATCTGTATCGATCCTTTACGGTCAGCACCAAGATATGCGCACGCGAAGGATACGTGACCGCCTCATGCGCTAACAGGGAAAGTCAAAATTGCTGCCAGACCGTGGCCGTAAAATGCTAACTGGGAGCATTCCTTCCTGCATCGGCCGCCATAGTTCTCTTCATGGAGCATTCGCTGGTGGACTAGAGCCTGTTGTGTTGGATACTATAAGCTGCTCGGCTTTAGTAGATTACCGTCTTCGCAGACTGCCATGCTGCTAGATTCTTGAAAGAAATAATATAGTATAAGATGTGCATCTCACCTGTATCATAAGGGCTGGGAAGTGATGTGCGCCTCGAGCATCGATACTGTGAAGCTAAGTAGTTGGCCCTTCTGTTAGCTGGGCTATGAAGACATGTCTGGGAGTTAGTGGGCCAAAGGGATTTGATAGCGGTTGGAGCGCATGGTGCGGCTCTGTGCGAAGTACCGTACCTAGGGCCAACAAAGAGGATGGTAAGCTATATTGAAGGGGTTAAGTAGTGGGACTATTTGCAATGAGAACATTGACAGGCAAACACCGACGAAGAAGCACTTAGGCCTATAACAATAGCGCTACTGGGCGGACGTTTCCCGCAGTTCTTGGGTCCTAGATAGTGCTGCCCGACATTTATCTAGTTGAAGGGGGGCTTAATGCCATTGAGTAACGGACCATCGCTCAGTAACAAGCACAGTCCTCTTCACATAGGTGAGCAGCTGGTCTTGTGCTAAACCACAAGTGGATCATACTTACGCAATCTGTGGCTGTCTGCGCGAGCCTAAAATGACACCCCCATACAGCGCCAAAAGCGTGATGTCTAACTTGGCTCTTGCTTTCTTCCAGGACAACACTCTTGATACATGACTGGGAACGCATTAATGCCCCATAATCTTTCGAGGCTCTATCTCGCAAGCATTGATAGACGTTTTGCGCAAGCGATACGGCTGAGGCTTGGTAATTGCGACCACATGATAATATGAAACACGTATAATCTATACACGCGGACATGTTGGGTATAGGTTGTCGTTGACTTATTTGACCCTGGAGTTTTCATTACTGATTCGAAATGCTGGTTAAAAGCAAGACCGTACGCAAACTCTGCCCCCAAAGAAATTACGGTGGCACCCGCGGGTAAGACGTTGAGAACCCAATTGCCATGTCTTGACCATGATCAAGATCTGGGATGCCCTATATGCTTGATTTTTCTTCAATCGGTAATCAAGCAACGAACCTCGAGGGGAGACCGAAAGCACAGACACCAGTTAGATATCCGAGTCACGAATAAACCCTGCTGATCGTTCTATAACGGATAAGTTTGATCAGGGCAGGTCGTGTACACTAATATTGACCTGGTTGCGAGTAGGTTTTTGATGACAAGGGATTAAGAGGTCTCTGTTCTTTCTAGACTCTTGTCCGCCTCTATCTCATAACTCAGCCATAGAATGACTCATGGGTTTCGTTCGGCTCATCTGCAGAGACATCCTCAGGTTCTCATATTCAACAGTGATATTGCTGTGACCTGCTGAACAATTGGCTCCCCTACGAGGGAGGACTATCGCTGGCAGGAGTCATCATCAAGGGAAGCGTCGTTGACCTGGAAGGTGAATTGCTGGCCTGCGCTTGAACTTTGCGCTTCCAATAGTCCGGATGCGGCAACAAGAAACGTATATGGTAAAAGATCCCTGGTTTATCAATGGCCAAGCTTCTTTCCAGACTTGTCTGTCACTTTCGCTACGCGTATAAAACTCGTTGACCTGCTCTTTGACCTGCTGCAGTTCATCACAAGCTTCTTCGTACTGTTCCGCACGCACTATACCTCGTTCTAGGAACAACCCACCCAAGCTTTTCTGCACCGCGGACATTGCTTCCATCCCGCGCAGTGCTCCATTGACATCGGCCTCTATCTCGCCCTTCTCTTCCCTGGAGAATTGGAATGGGTACGGCGCACCGTCACGAATGCAAACGCCTGGAAGCTCATCCCATGTGTTCTCCAAATCTATCATTTGAGCAAGATGTGTTGATTCACCATCAACGAGAAGGTTTCGGGCGAGCAGTAGTAGGTCGAAGAGTAAAATCGTCTTCGACCTTAACGCCCGCCCAATTGATGCCTAGTCGAACCCCTGATAACTTCTCCGTAACCATATATTCGGCACCTACAGTAGTATCTTGAGCTCTGAAGCACCAAGCATAGACCTTAGGGACAGGAGTTCCCAGAACGGTCCTTGGCTGGAAACTATCAAAGTACTTCCTTGTGGATGGAGTCAAGGATACCTACAAATTCCATTGTTGCTACCTCACTTGCGGTCGTAAGATGTGGCTGTCCAGCGTTTGGGTTAGGGATTTTGGCAACGACTTGAGTCCTGGCTTCTATAGTCAGCAGCAAAGCTTTGTTGTACAATCCATCAGGGTACTTTCCCATGCTAATACAAGACGCCGAGCCTACAGCTTCCGCCGCAATACAAGCTAGCTCTTGCACATTGAAGTGAACGTATCGCTGAGACAATTCAAACCCTTCATTGATAACGAAGCGGCCCCGCGTGAAACGAAAGTAATCATCATTGTAATGTAATTCTAACGTCAAATCAGACGGCTGATAGCGACGTCCTGGATCTAAATAGACTCACTGAATGCCGAGTCGTGCGAAGTCCATCGTGTTAAAGACGTCGTCATTGAGGTTCGGAGGGTGGTAGTCCACGTACCAGTACACCGCAGCAGCAGGCTTTTTCTAGTAAGCAGTGACGACGTCCGGCAAACATAACTGTACTGTAGCATTCTATATGACGAAGTCGTTTAGTGACTTATATTTTCGAAAGGTAGTCATGCGCGCGGAGACGACGTATGAAAGCTGGGAGGTGTTACTGCTATTTAAGCCTGAATTCTGTCACCCGCAATTGTTAGAATCCATAACCGGGGTGTGAGGATTTCGAGTTCCTCTTTCAAGGTAGATAACTCACGCTAAACTGTCAGCTCGAGATGTGCCGCATGAAAGTGGCTGAGGTGAACCTGTAAGCTGGCCTCAAGCTTGACATATCACGGTATCAGAACGATCTTCGGTTTTATGTGCTAGCCCTAGCTATAAAGACGATACCAGATTTTACCTGTACTTACCTACAGTAGGTAGCTGTTATACTTATTAGTCTATCGTTCCTTGCATCGTCGAATACAAGATCCTTAAGGTAGTTAGCGTTGCGCTAAATTAGGCTAGTGAATAAGGTAAGGATTCGCGCTGTTGCCTGCTACTCTCTAAGACATCCATCGCTTCGACCTTTGC
>JAABUV010007871.1_pt1 | contig 10990 bp, 19 predicted proteins | sample 5559971 | NCBI WGS metagenome assembly JAABUV01 (sample SAMN10711881, study PRJNA513362) | rock metagenome | isolation source: Antarctica rocks | place: Antarctica: Victoria Land, Knobhead nord | collected 2015-12-19
ACAACTCACCACAGTGCCGCCAACATGGCTGCGGTCGACCAGGCGGGAACCAGTGAGTCAGCGAAGACCGCGCAGCGCATCTTCGCCAGAGCAGCGGCGGACAGCCGCCCAGGGGCCTGCAGACAGAGTGCGCTTGCACTTACGACCGTCGCGCAGCCCTGCGCGTGCTCTCAGTGCTGTAGTTCGCCTCGAATGTGCGCATGCATTGACGAGCGCTACTTCGCGCTGCAGGTGGTAGCGGTGCAACTGATAGTGCAGGTCCGTTGAGTACTCGTGCAGACTGAAGGCAGAGCTATGTATGCCGCTCCATGCTGCACTCTCAGAGCACTTCCGCTTTGCAGGCCGCAATGGAGCCGCAGCTCAACTATCCTCAGGAGGTGCGGACTGTGTTGTTGCTGTGTCTGCAGTGCTCCTGTCCCTGCGGGAGTGGCTGCAACAAGAGCCTGAGCACCATCAGGACATATACAGTCCAAGCATATGACCTTGATGACTCTAATGTCCCTTGGTGGCGGCGCGTCGCCAGGCTGCCCCGTTGTAGGCGGTGCCGGTGCGGTCCGCGAGGCCGACTGCCCGGTGGTAACGCCAGACTTTGACCCCCGCAACTTCATGCCGCGGGCGTCCAATGACCCGGCCACCGGCCAGCGCGCGCCGCTTGGCCAGGACCGCGTGGCCTCCAGCATCCCCATTGGTGCGCGGCGCTGGACAGAGCAGCTCCCTGTCGAGCTGCTCAGCCTCGTTGCCTCCTGGCTTCCGGTGCTGGGACGCCGGCCTGTGCTAGCGGTGGGAGGCGAGTAAAGCACGACCATGCACGGACGGACGTGTTGCGTGGTGGTCAGCAGCTAGATGCTCGCCACGCGCATCAACATGCCGCGGTGCATGGAGCAGCAGAGGCGCAGCGCGAGCAGCCGACAACATGCTGGCGCGCAGTCCTGGCGCGCCACAGCGCCCGGGCAGCCTGACGCGCCGGCGCGCGCGGCGCGCAGCGGCGGCGGACGCGCCGCGGCCGGGGCACCAGGACGGCGCGGGCCGCGTGTGGCTGTACCCCAGCGAGCAGATGTTCTTCAACGCGATGCAGCGCAAGGGCTGGCGGCCGAGCGAGGGCGACATGCGCACAGTCGTGTCCATCCACAACGCCGTCAACGAGCGCGCCTGGGCGGAGGCGCGCGCGCCCCCGCACCGCCGGGAGACCCCGCATGCTGTTTCATGCAGTGCAGCCAGCTGATGCAACACCTCTTGGTCCTGCATGCATGCGGTGCAGTAATGTGCATGCAATGCTCTTCACGTTGCGACGTGCTGATCAGCGGTGGATGTATCTTGTACAGGCGCGAGCACCGCGCACATGTGGTGCGTGAACCAGGTCACCGCGCTGCAAACCTGTTACCTGGGCTGTCTGCGCCCCCAGCCAGCAGCCTGTGCAGACAGGCGCGCCCGCGCGTCGCACAAGGCAGCGTGCTTGTTTTGCGCGTGGTTGCGCTGACGGCCCGGGTCGCCGCGGAACAGGTGCAGCGGTGGGAGTCGCTGCACGCCCGACAGTGCGGCGCGCCACGCCTCAAGCGCTTTATGGGGCGGCCGAACGAGTACAGCCCCAAAGCGCGCCTGCTGAACCTGCTGGGCTACAAGCTGCCGTTTGACCGCCATGACTGGGTCGTGGACCGCTGCGGCCGCGATGTGCGGTGCGCAGTCGCATGCTCTCAGCCATCCCATGCCTTTTCATGTCTGACACTATTCCTGCAGAGGTGTCTTGCGATGTAGGGGCAGCGTGCGTTCACTAACTGAAGCCGCACAGCAGTGGTGCGTCCAAGCACACCCCCTGAGGTGCATTGATTGCCCATAGGTTAGGCATGTGACGATTCGTCCACACGTGGCGGGAGGGTGCATGTCCATGTCTGCAGACAGTGCTGAACACGGCGCAGCCTACAGGTGGCCGCGTGACATGCCCACATGTGCGCGCAGGTATGTGATAGACTTCTACAATGCAGCACCAGTGGCGAGCGCGCCGGTCGCAATGCACCTGGACGTGCGCCCGGCCCTGGACTCGCCCAGCGCCGTGTGGGACCGGCTGCGCATGCAGGCGCGCTGGGTGCGCTCGGGGCGCTGGCGCCGCGAGTGACCGATGGCACTCAGCTGAACTTCACCCAATCTCACATCTGCTTGACGTTTTGCTGGGACGTAAAGCATGTGCCTCAGCCCTTGTTGGCTGCGTGAGTAAGTTTGTTGCCGTGCTTTCTAGCTTGCGGGCTACAAGTTCTGAACGGCGCAAGGTAACAGCCTGGTTTAGCAGGCTGTGAGCTCTGCTTACCACCCTCGCCAGCAATGCATGTGATGTGATGTTACAGCCCGGAATGGCTTGGGTCACACCGAGTACATGACAAACTGGCCCCTGCCGACCTCGCAAGCCGGCAGAGCAGACTCTGTTCATGCGTGCTCATGCCGCAATTCATAACCAGCTAGGCAACAAGCGACCCAACATCCCCTTTCATCCTGCAAGGCAGATTCCAGGGCATCACCAATGATGCGTACCTGGGCGCCTATTGCACTTCCCTTGCCTGTACATCTAGCCATCAGGCAGAGCCCGCAAATAGTGCACACCAAGATGCCACCACCATGCCCTTGTAACAGTCACACAGCCACCTTGCTCGGAAGCGAAGGTGGGCGTGCTTAACAAATGCCAGCATTGACAGCCACGTCCCTGCCACCGTTATCTTGCATGCTACCATGAAGCACGCACAAACTCTATCTGTGCTATCAGAGAACATTGTGCACGGCGTCAAAGAAACCAGGCTGCTCCGACTGCAGAGCGGCGGCGCGCTCGGGCGAGGTGACGGCCACGACGCGGGCGCACTCGGGGTCCGACACGCACTCCACATACTTTGCAAAGTCCCTGCGCTCGCACACGCATGCTCAGCCTCCCGGAAATGGCACTGGTCTGAGCTCGGGACGCCTGCAAACGTGCCTGGCGAGCTGGAACAGATGGATGGGTTAGATGGCCTATGCATGCATGTCAGGGTACTGTCGCTGTTGGGGCACTGGCGGGCGCGCGCGCACCGGAAGTCCTGCGCGGTGGTGGCCAGGATCTGGTCGCGGCGCAGCTGGCGCTCGGCGTCGCTGACGCGCAGCACGTGGCGCAGCAGCGCGGTGTGGCCCTTGGCGTCCGGCAGCTGGTACGAGTCCACGTCGCCGATGGTGCCGATGATGGCCTTGGTCAGCGCATCGTCGTCCAGCTCCAGGCCGCGCAAGAAGGCGGCCGTGCCATCGTATACCTCCACCTGTGTGACCACAGGGTATACGTTTACGGGGTAGGGTAAGGAATGAATACCCTATAATACACAGCATATGGGCACAATGACACAGAGGCGGCTGTTACAGAAGTGAAAGGCGCAACGGCACCAGCCGCTCGAACTGGCCTTGCTCTGTCGCTACCACAGAGCTCTGAAACAAACTCGAATGAAACGGCGGGCCACTCAGAGCCTGGTTGTTGGCAGCAGTCGGGCGGGCCGGGCCGCGCGCCGTCTTGGCCAAGTTGGGGTCGCGGTAGGACAGGAAGCTGAACATGCCGGAGTGCGGGTCGAAGTCGCAGAAGCCGCCGTACGCGCCGCCGCTGACGCGCACGCGGTCCCACAGCCACGTGGCGCCCAGGTGCTTGTTGATCACGTACGCCGCGCCGCTCAGCTCGTAGCCCGCGTCAGTGTACAGGTTGGCCGCCTTGCCCACGTAGTTCACCTGCGCCGCGCGGGCGCGCGCGGCCGCGTCAGGCCCGCCGCGGCCCCGCCTCCCGTGGGCGCACGCCGCTGGGAGAGATGTCATTTATCAGCGCACTGGTTGGTCGCGAACGCTCATGGCGCTTGCGCACGTGCGCACGTGCTGTTGGGCAACACTCGCGCCATGCAGGCGCGCGCCACAGCGCATGCCGACCACTGACACTGCGAACCGCACGCCTATGACTCACGGCATCTGGACCACGCGCTCGGAGCAGCAGCGGTGCGCAGACCCACACAGGTTGCAACCGAACTTAGAATATGCGATTGCGCGAACGCGCTGGCAGGCGGCGGCCGGGCAGCTGGCAGAGTTTTTTTGGCGTGTTAGCGTATTATTTTTGAAAAATTTTGAATTAAAAGCGGGCACGCGCCTGCGTGGGCACGCAGATGGCCTCGTTGCGGCGCGGCAGCGCGGCCGCCCAGTCTGCGTCGGCCGCGCCGCCGCCCGGCAGCGCGTCCAGGAAGGAGGCCACCTGCGGCCCGGCCGCCGCCAGTGCGCCGTTGTCGGCCGTCAGGTTGACCAGCGCGCCCCGCCGCTGCAGCAGCGCGCCGCGGATGGCCTCCAGGTCCGCCTGCGCGCGCGCCGGCCGCAGGGGGTCGGGCGGGCGGGCGCGGGGCAGGCAAGCGCCGCCCCGCAGCAGCCACGTCAGGGTCCGCCAGCGCTGGCCGCGCAAGCAGCAGCGGCCGCCCGCCATCAACCTTGTCCGCGCGCGGATGGAGCCACCGGGATGCGCGCTCCTGGCGCATCGCTCGGCGACGCCTGGGTGCCAGCCCTGTCGAGCGGGCGCTGCGGGGGCTGCGCACACGCATGGCGCCGTGCGGCGGGGGGCACGCCTGGACGCCCTCCCAGTCGGCCTCCACGCGCTTGGCGAGCGCGCGGATGTGCTCCAGGTAGGCCAGGCCGCCCATCTGCTCGCCGACCCAGCCGGCGGTGCTGCGCTGCGCGTCCAGGCGCTTGGCCGCAAAGCGGTGCCCCGCGCCTACCACGCCCGCCTCCAGGCCCGCCTTGGTCTCCAGCACCATCTGCGGTGGCCCACGCCGCCGCCCCAGTCGGCGGCCGCAATGCATGCGACCAGCGGCGCTCAACAGAACGCAGACGCCGCCCACCGCACGCCCAGCGCCAAACGCTGATCTCAACAGAAACGAACAACATGCTGTACCACTGCCTGCCCTGCAAAACCCCTACAAGATGAGCAGCACGCTGGGTCGTCACCCAATGGCTGAGCAATCACGGCATCACAGCGGCATTACAGCGGCGCCGCGCGCGGCGGCCGCGCCTGCTTGAAGCGCTCGCGGTCGTCCAGGCGCGCGGTCAGCAGCACGTCGCGGAACAGGTCGAACAGGTCGCCCGCCTTGCCGGCCATGGCCTTGCCGGAGAGCATGACGTAGGCGGCCGGCTCGGCCTCGCCGCGCACGTCCGCCACGAACGGCGACGCGCCCAGGCCGCCCGTCTTGCGCCCGATTCGCTCGGTCAGCTCCACAAAGCTCTCGCTCTTCGTGCCCATCTGCGTCAGGCACCTGCGCGGCACAGGCTCTCATGACTGCAGCAACGTCAATGCTCAACCTCATCTTCTGCTGACATGGGGCACGTGCGCCTGTCCTAGCCACCAGTGTACTCAACTCGAGCCTGCCCGTGTGTGCGGACGGACGAAGCATGCCCCTGGTCGCAGACGCTGAACACCCGACCGGCCTTGCCCAGGTCCTGAAAGCCTGCCGTGCGCAGGGCGGCCAGGGCGCAGGCGGCGCACCGGCAGAAGAGCGGCACGAGCGGCAGCAGGCGCGTCGGCACGGGGCGCAGGTTCAGCGCGACCTCCGCATACAGCACGTCGTTGGTGAACAGGTCGTGGCTCAGCACGGTCGCGCCCGACACCTGGCGGCCGAGCAGGCGCGTGTCACAGCCGGCAACCAGCCTGCTGCTCGAGCACAACAATAAGTGCACTGCTTCATGTCTCTTAAACAATGTTATACATCTCTCTGTAACACACGCGCCAAGCATACACGTAGGTCTGCAGCTCTGCCATCCCACACTTCAGTCCTACAATATCCCTAGCAAATCATGGCGCGTGCTGCTTGAGCATTGCTGGGGTGTACTGCCCGCACGCGCCTCAGATATCTCTGTCGGGATAGTGGCCGCGCGCTTAGGGATGTCGGACAGCTGCAGCGAGGGCATGCACGTCAGCGCCTCTGGCGGGTCGGGCGTCTCCTGCGCGCAGCGCCGCGCCCGCTCAGGGCCACGCGTGCCCTGTGCCCCAGATGTACAGCCATTTCTTCTGCCTCCTCGAAACATTGCCCCCGAACATCACACCATGCCCACAGTGCATATTGCAAACATGTCCAAGGGTACCAAATATTTGCCGACATGCACAAGGAAACTCACGACCGAAAAAAAGTTTGATGCTTAACACACTCTGGCGGGCATGTCTTCTGATAATAGAGCTTCTTAACATGTAAATTTGTAAAAAACATGCGCTTCTGTTGTTCTGCCGTACACCCGCTGTATGCGGCACAAGACACACCTGGCTGTTGCACACTTGCATTTGCAGGAGAAACTAACGGTCAGGTGCAAGGCCCATCCCCGGCGCGCCTGGCGCCTGCGGAGCTCCTCTGTCTCGCGCACAGCGGCCTCCAGCTCCTCGGGCGACATCGCGTTGCGCGCCGCCTCCAGCCGCGCAGTCTCCGCAGCCTCCAGCTCGCCCGCCAGCTTGGCGTCTGGCCGCACCTGCACAGCCGCAGCGCACGCACTCACGCATGACACTCAGACGCTGATGCGATTTTGGCTCAGCGGCCTCTGGGTCGTGGCCATTGAGCCATGACCCAGAGGCGCAGGATCACAATCGTGGTGTCACCTCTGTACACACGCTCTTGTCAGAGAACGACAAAGGGCAGCGTTTGTAATGCTCCCCTGAAGCCCGCTGCAGACTGGGCAGCACAGCCTCCTGGCGAGACTCCTCAAGGGCACAGACCACTGTTAAGCCTGCGCTGAGGCAGGCGCGCCAAGCAGCACATCCCCGCACGACCGCACACATGCGTGTCCACATCCGCACCTCCACGGTGACGCGGTGCTTGTTGTCCAAGATGAAGCGGCGGATGAGCGGGCCAAACACGTCCTCGCCTGACGCCAGACGCGCCTGCCGCAAGCGCCGCGCGCGCCATGCTGGAAGGGTAGGTGTTGGAGCAACCCACGCGCGCACCGTGCGTTCCGCTCCGCTGCAATTGGCAGGCCTGGCCAGGACACCCCACCCATCGGATGCAACCCCTTGCTTCTCCAACCTGGTTTGGCAGACAGTAGCATGGAGCGCAAGCGCGGCGCTGCCCTCCAGCAGCGACCTGCCGCGCCAGCACTGCAGCTTGCACACATTGGAGTGGTGCAGCGCCCCACCTTGAAGTGCGCCAGGTCGTCAGTCCAGCGCAGCGGCTGGAAGGGGTCCTTGTCGTAGATCCAGGGCGCCATGGCGCGCAGCATCAGCGACAGGCCGCGCGGGAAGGAGCCCGTGTTGTTCTCGCGCAGGCTGAACTCGGTCGTGTTCATCGCCGCCTCGATCGCCGTCGACGTGAAGCCCTCCTTCTCCAGCCGCTCCAGCTGGGTCAGGATCAGCGCCTCCACCTGCAGGAGTGCATGTATGTTATTCGTCAGAATTTTATTGAAAACCCCACCCGGGACTTCATGAGCGTCATACGTAAACGAGCATCCGTTTTTCAGTCAACCTTCCCTCCAGCTATGCCACACGACCTGCCCCAGACTCCTAAGCTGAACATGTCAGATGTCTGCATGCACCAGGCAAGCCGGCAGGACTGCCTTGCAAGCGCATGGACCGCACTGCAGCTGCGCCAGGCAGCGCGCGCCTTCTCGGCGTCCTCCGGCTTGACGCCCTTGAGGCCCAGGCTGAACACGGGCTGCCGCAGCTCGTCGCCCAGGCCGCCGCCGATGATGGCCTCGCCCAGGCCGCTGTCGTTCAGCGCCTTGCGCAGCGGCGCCGCGCCTGCGGCAGCGCGCCCACGTCACGCGCCGAGGAGCGACTCCCTGGCGCGCCCTGCACTGTGCTGACCTGCGCTGCCGCCCCACGCGCCCTGTCGCCAGCATCCTGGTAACGCTTCTGTCATCAGCCTCAGGGCATGCGACGCTGTGGAGGAGCACTCCATCTTGCTGCCCTCTGCAGGGGCGCTGCGCACTTGTGCCCAGGAGCAGGTAGTCCAGGAAGCCAAAGGCCAGCTCGGTCTCTAGGTCCAGCGGCGCCTCGCTCAGCACCCAGTTGACGCTCACGAACGCGCGGCCGTCGCCGCCGCCCTCCGCGGCGGCGCCCTCGCCGCCGTCGCCTGCCGCGTAGCGCTCCACCACGCGCCGCGGCTCCTGGGCGAGCAGGGGTCGAGGGCGTCACACTTGGGACACGCAAGTGCATCATGCCACACGCACATAGCACAATGAGAGCTGGGTGTTTGCATCACATTACGAGCTGCAACACTTGCCCTCATAGGCGGGGTAAGGCAGGGCACAGCAGATGCCAACCTTACAGGTGCGGATGACTGTGTCTGCCATACGGGCTCGGTCCCTCGCATGGACCGCGAAAGAGAAGACTGGACCGAGCAAACAGGCCGCACGGTCCATCCGTGTGTGACAGCAGCCGCGCCCATGGCCCCCCGCGGGAGCTGCGCCGCGCCGCGCCTGGAAGAGCGGCTGCGCCGTGACCGCAGAGTCAACCGGCTGCGCCTCGAACTCGTCCAGGTACACGGCCAGCAGGCGCAGGCGCTCGGCCGGGTCGTCGTCGCCGTAGAACCAGAAGCGCGCGTTGGACGGGTGGTAGTACCGCTCGTGGAAGGCCTTGAACCTGCGCGCCGCGCATAACTCGTGGTGCGCAGCGTCTTGCCTCGCTCAGCGTGCGAAGAACCCTCGTGCTTCTCAGCGCGAGCGGCCGTTATGCAGGCACACACGCTCACAGCGTGGCAGCGGTGGCGTGCCAGCGACGCCGGGTCGCCTATGGCGCGTCTCTCACAAAGCACCTCGGCCAGCTGATCCGCCACATCCATCTGCTTGCTCCCTGACCCTGAAGCTGACATCTTACATAATACACGTATGAGAGTCGGCGCGCACTCATCGAAGCTGAGGTTGGGAATGTCGACGGGGTCGCCGCCCGAGTCCACGGCGTACGTGTTGTCGGGGAAGATGGCCTGCTGCGTGTGGCGCTGGTTCATGGAGTCCGGCGACGAGTACACGCCCTTCATCTCGTTGAACACGACGCCCTTGAATGTCAGCGGCGCCTGCGCAGCGCAGCTCACCTCGCACCAACGCGCTTGCCCCTGCCTGGCACGCATGCTCAAGGCCCTCTCATGCACTTTGTCTGCTGCATGCGGCTGCCTCCCGCTCGAGATGGCAAGCGGCTGCATTGCCAGACAGCACAGCGTTCTCACAAGATGCCGGGGTCAAACGTTTGCACGACTAGCCCTGTTGCTCACGGAAACTACATGGCCAGATCATGGCATGCTGCGCGGAGGCGCAGGCACCGCCCGAGCCGGACGCTGCCTGCTCGCCGAGACCAGAGCTGACCAGCCTGGCACACAGCAGTCAAAGGGTCGCGCCTTGGGGTCCTCGATCTCGTAGTGCCAGCCCTCCTGCGCAAAGGTGCGCGGATCGCGCACACAGTTGGGGTGCAGCACCGCGTCCAAGTACACGTCCACCAGGTTGTAGAAGTCCTGCGCAGCCGCAAGAGGCCAGGTTCACACAGGCCTGACACCACTTGCTGCACGGCAAGGGTCAGCTGATAATGGAGCATGTGCAGCCCCATTGTCCAGGTGATTGTTTTTATGGTGCATGCAGGTTACATGTCACCATATTCCAAAAGACTCCACGCACTCTTCACTACACCTACACCACTACATCTTGCCATCGACAATGTGCAATTATAGAGTGTAATTAGGTCAGCTGCAGACCTAGAGCTGTGGAGGGCACATCTGTCGGGGGCATGTACGCCATGCGCTGATGCACTGGGACCAGGAGGAGCGCAAAGTCGCGCGAGTGGCACACAGGCCGGTGTATTTGCAAGTGCACGCCTTGATACAAGACAGCCGCGCACCTGGAGGTTGCACGACGCAACAGGGTAGCAGGTGCGGTCCGGGTATGTAAAAGCGTTCAAGAAAGTGTTGAGCGATCCCTTCATCAGCTCCACAAAGGGCTCCTGTTGAGCAACAACAGGAGTGAGCTTTTATGCTGTATGTGCTGGTCAACGTACAGTGAAACAAGGAGTGCTTGCTAAAAACAAGTGCATGACGCTGATGGCAGCATGACGCTGAGTGCTCACCTTGATGGGGTACTTTCGCGACCCGCACAGCACCGAGTGCTCCAGGATGTGGGGGATGCCCTTGCTGTTCTCCACTGGGGTACGCAGCATCACGCCAAAAGTCTTGTTCTCGTCGTTGTTTGCCAGCGACATAACCTCCGCCCCTGACACATGCAGAGCACTGTTTATTGGACGAGACGTTCCGCTCATCCTGCTATCCTGCTAATTGCATATGCGTTCGACAGAACCTTGGTCTGCTGACCTTGCCACACGGGTGCAGCTCCGTCACACCAGCAGAGCACGCCTGCCTTCCACACTGCTACACACCTGTTTTCTGGTGCCGGTACATCATCACGTGCGAGTTGTACTCCGGCACAAACTGCTCCCGGACCAGCTCAAAGCCGTGTAGCTCCTTAGGCGCCGCAGGCGCTGCTGGCGCCTGCCCAGCGCCAGTCGCTGTTGTTGCTTTGCAAAAATGCAGCCAGGAGCCAGACAGAGAGCAGACGGCTTGAAGCACTCGTCAGCAAAACGTATTGTATACGTCGCACAGCCACAAGCATCGAGCTGTGACCCGCTGTCGCACCTCAGCCTCCGGTGCAGCCACAGCTCGAGCTGCAACGGATGCGCCGTGCACCAGGCCTGCGTCTCGCTTGCGTGCACGTCAGAGCTTGTTGCGTGACTTGCATAGTAAGTCATTACAAGTGCAGCAAGGCAGGTAAACTGACTACGCACGGTGCTGGGCCGCTCCGCTTTGCATAACTGCTGATGGAAAGCCTAAGGCCGCTGGGCGCAGTCCGCTCACGCGTGCGCGTGGCAGCACCTGTTGACAGCAAATGTTCATTGTTTAGTTCACAAGGCACACGACTTGCTTCCTGCTTCAACAGTGACCACAAGCACTGGCCACCGTTCAAGGAGCGGATGTGTTACCGGCAGGCCAAGCGCTCTGCACTGCGTGGAGTGCCGCCT
>JAABUV010007872.1_pt1 | contig 10988 bp, 14 predicted proteins | sample 5559971 | NCBI WGS metagenome assembly JAABUV01 (sample SAMN10711881, study PRJNA513362) | rock metagenome | isolation source: Antarctica rocks | place: Antarctica: Victoria Land, Knobhead nord | collected 2015-12-19
TCTTTCTCAAACGGTCGAGCCGCTAGGAGAGGGTATCCTTTCCTCCCTCGCCCACCATCCGGTGGCTGTACGGTCCACCGAGTCCCTCCGTTGAGGGGGGACAATCTTAGTTTAATGTATAAGGGGACGGTATGCGTACGATTAGCATCCTCAACTTCAAGGGCGGCGTGGGCAAATCGACGCTCGCGACGAACCTGTCGTATGCGCTCAGTGACACAGGGCGCGTGCTCGTCATTGATTGCGACATGCAAGGCAACGCGACAACAACGCTGCTCGACGAGATCGACGGGCCAACGCTCACGCACGTCCTAACGGGACGCACGCAGTTGGCCGACGCGATCCATAAGACTCGACATAACTTATCAATCGTACCGAGCGACAGTGAGATCCATACGGCGGCCGCCTACATCGTCAGCCAAGGCCCGCGCGCGTACGTCGCACTTAAGCGCGCGCTCAAGACGCTCGACGAGCAGTACGACTATGTCATCTTCGATCACTCACCCTCGTACAGCGCCGTGTCGCACGCCGCGCTCTTAGCGAGCGAGGAGATGCTGATACCATGCGAGCTGACAAGCTGGTCGGTCGATGGCATCGTCACGCTGACGACAACACTGGAAAACACACTCGTCGATCACGAACTCCGACTCGCGGGCATCGTGCCGATGAAGCTCAACCGCTCGATTAGGATGCACACGGCCTACCTCGACGATCTCCGCGCTAAGTTTGGGGCGCACATCCTGACACCCGTCAGGCAAGACACAGCCGTCCCGTACGCGCAGTCGCAGCGGCAAACGGTCTTCGAGTACGACGCGGGCAGCAAGGCGGCCGCAGACTTCGCGGTGATCGCCAACGAGGTTCGAGCGCGAGAGGCGGTGACGGCATGACGGGGACCAAGCGCACATTCGGGAGCGCGCTCGATCGACTGAGCGCGGGGCAGATCGGTGGCCGTATCCCACGGCAGCAGATCGAGGAACAGCACGCGCAGCCCGACGTTGATCCACTCGTCGCCGAGATCGACGACAACAGCGCAGTGTCATCGCGGTCATCGCGCGACAGCGATACAGCGACACAGCGCGGTAACAAGGCGATGCGACAACAGCGCGACGCGATAATGCCAGGTGATGATGATGCCGCGACCGAACAATTCGATAGCGCTACAGCACTACTACAGCACGACCCTATAGCGCCGCAACACCATGGCGCTGTTGAAAAGAATAAGGGTAGCGCTTTAGCGTCACAGCGCGATAGCGCTTTAGCGTCACAGCGCGATAGCGCTTTAGCGTCACAGCGCGATAGCGCTTTAGCGTCACAGCGCGATAGCGCTTTAGCGTCACAGCGCGATAGCGCTACACAAGCAGTGGGGAAGACGAAATCAGCCCATACGTCGATCTATCTCGACCCCGATCTCTTGAAGTGGCTCAAGCGGTATGCGATCGACAACGATACAAGCGTTAATAGAATCTTTGTCGAGCACGCTGAACGGCTGCGCAATCGGAATAGTTAGGGGCGACGTCGAGCAGGCGACCGTCAGGGGGAGGGATGGATTGGGACCCAACCTGAGCAACTCTATCGCCACGCGGATACGGCGGCAGCGCGCGCCCCTGCACCGGTCACATCGCTACGAGGACAGTGGCCCTCGAAATCAATGCTCAAGGTATCCAGGCGTGGGCATCCGCACGCCGCTGATGCCCAGGGAAGATTTGTACCCTTCGACGGAGATAGTTCCGCAGAAAACAACATCTGGTGCTCCCGCCGCTCATGAGTGAACGGGCTTCCCAATCTGCGGAATGTCTTCAAGCGGACGATTCTAGTGCAACATGACACAGGAGGAAGCGCCGTGGCACATGACAGAACGACTGCGGCGGACAGCACCTTGCCAATGCACGTCACCCTGACCACGGATCACGTCACGGTCGATGCCGCTGACCCGCTCGCCGCGGCCTTGCACGCCGCCGCCGTCACGGTCGAGCGGCACACGTTCCTGCCCGCGCGCGACGACGTGCACCCGTGGGGTGTGCTGCTGCTGGCCGCGCCCGGCTCGCCCCTGCCCCTGGCCCGGCTTGTCGTCCCCGCGACGGCCCCGCCTGGCGTCGCCTCGACCCTCGCTGCTGCCCTCGGGATCGGGCAGCGCCCGGCACCGGCCACGCTTCAACTCAAAGCCGACGGCGTCTTCGTCTCCGTCAGGGGTCGAGATCTTATCGACATAATAAATGCGCTTGACGCGCTCCCGGCCCAGCTTGCACGCCTGGACACACGCCGCGAGGAACGCCGGCTCATCTATAGTGAGGGTGTGTGGCGCATCGACCCGTGAAAGGGGGACCGCTTTGGAACGCGACAGTATGGCGGCGGCGACGATTGCGGAACGTGACATAACGCCGGTGATCGACCCGGTGGGGGAGGATAGCGCCGCGGCGGTCGTCGCCGTACCAACGGCGGAGTCAGAGTCCCCGGTGGAGGCGCGCCGGCCCGTGTCCTACGGGTTCGTGCCCCCCGACATGTGGGCCTTGGCGCGTGGTATCGCCGCCGTGCTTGGCGAGACGATGCCCCCGCCCATCCGTCTCATCACCCGCGTCGTGGATCGCCTCGGCCCCGACCGTGCCCGCGCCGTGCTGGGTCAGGCCCTCACCATTGAGGCACAGGGCGGGCTCACGCTCCCCGACGGCCACCGTCGCACCCCCGGCGGTACCTTCTTGTACCTCGTGCGCACCAGTGATGAGGTGAGCCGGGAGGACAAAGCGTACATCTTCCCGCGCTACGGCGGCCGCCCTATGAGGCAGCGGGGGACGACATGCCGCCCACGCCAGCGGCTCCCCCGCCAGTGGCCTGGACGGACGAGACCTATCGGACACGCGCGCAGCAGTTCCAGCAAGACAATGCAAGGAGGGCAACCACCGTAGGGAGGGCAACCACCGTGAAGATTACCGTCATCGGCCGGCCCGGCGTGGCCGTCGAGCAGGGCCAAGCCGTCGCCCTCGCCCTCGTCAGCGAGAAGGTGCCAGACCTGCCCAAGGGCCTGCCGGAGCCGCCCGCCGGCACACGCTACACCGTCTTCGTCGCCCGCAAGCAATGGACGAAAATGGCCGAGGCCCTGGCCGCCGACCCGGAGGACGCGGCCATCATCGAGGGCTACGCCGCCCTCGACCCGCGCGTGGAGGGTATCGCCGTCTACGCCACCAGCGCCACCACCAAGCGCACGCAGGCCGCCAAGCGCGCCACGACAACGGCGGCGACACCATGAGAGCCGCGGGCGCAAGTCTCTCATTATAGAGGCATGAGCGCGGCTAGATCGAGCGACCGGGACGTTAGCCGGGTCCCTGGGAAACGGGGCTTGTTTGATAGTGTCGTCTAAACGAATTCAAAGGGTGGCTAACTGGACCACGGCCCCGTAAGTAGGGCGGTACGGAGCTCATTGACAGAGCCTTTCTGCAGTTTCCAAGAAAGGCTGATAAAAGGCAGGGCTGGCAAACTGCATCGCGTAGAGACCCGTAGACACTCTTTCTAGGAAGCCCCATTCCCAGATTGCTGTTTCATCAACACCGGTTTCCGTGGCGAGCAACCGACAATAACCTCGCGCCAGGGCGGACGTATCTCCGGCCAACAGCTGTCGTGACCAACCCCGCAGCACCACGCCGAGGTCGTAAGCGGGATCAGCCAAGAAGCCGTCAGGGTCCACAAAAACGAACCCCGACTCTGCGCCGGCCCGGGGCGTCGGGACGCGCAGTGCATTGCCAGGATGTGGGTCGCCATGCGCGACGACGCACCTTTCCAGGTCGAAGGCGGCGGCCCTGGATGTGGAGTAGGCGATCGCTTGGTCTCGGACTCGTTCCGAGCATGGACGGCCCAGAGATTCCCATAGCCGTCCTACTAGCTCACCCAACTGCGAGGCTTTCTCTGTCGCTGGCTCGACCGTTGCGTTGTCCCATCGTGGCACTTGCCACGCCTGTCGCAACGTCTGCCCCAGCGCGCGCATCTGCTGCTCCGGCGTCAGGTCAAGCATGTCCATCGAGGCGCCAAGAGCTTCTTGAAGTAATGCATACCGCTCATTGTCATATGCGAGGAGTCGCACATAACCGTGGCCATTGGCGGTCTCGAGAAGGCGGGCTGCATCCTGGAAGCCATCGTCGGGAAGAGACAGCTTCAGCACCGCGTCGTCCCCATCGCGCGTGACAGCGCGGCAGACGTACGATGCGCTCCCACCGCTGAATGGGTCGCCTACTGTGATCGACCACTGCCGCTCGAGATCAGAAACCAATGTGGGGAGTTGCGCAAGCCACTCCGTGCCGCGGGCGCCCAGGTGTTCCGCCTTTTGCCGTACCAGGGGTTGCACATGTAGGGCAACTCCCCGTGCACTGTACTGCCCGTTTTCAAACGACTTGTCACCCTTCATTCCGTTCCTCCCCTTGGAGTGGATTTAGCCAAACTGGGCCGTAACCAAGTGCTCGCCTCGATTGGCCCGTAAGCCAAACCGTCGGCGAGCGCCCTTCGAATGGACCCATTTTCGGTCAGCCGGAACCAGAGTACCGGCTACCAGGTTCGTAGGCCGTCAAGGAGAGGCAAGGACGGCCATCGCGCCGAAGCCCAGTCCGACCAGGTGTCGTGCCCGGCCGGAGGATGGGACCGAGTTTCCCCGGCCAATTCGTCGTCGGTTGGAACCTGGAACAAGGCTCGCCAGTCGGAGAGTTCCTCGGCGGATATTTCGACGGTCGTGTCCGGCGCCGTCAGGAAACGCGCTGTTACCCGCTCGAATTGCGTCAGTTCGTCCACATCCAGATACATCACTGATGCGTGGGCCCCCAATGACTCGGCAAGCCAGACCAGTGCCGACCGTTCATCCCGTGACCAGAAACCGAAGTCGAGTATGGCGCTGACCCCGGCCTGGATGGCGCGCAACGCGACCCATGATCAGGCGTCCCTCCATGATGTCGCGCTTACCGTCAGGATCAGACTCCCCGAACAAGGGGAGCATCCATTCATCGGGACTGAGCCGCAGGGCGCGGTGTGTCCTCTCGATCTCGCGGGCTCGCGTCGTCTTGCCCGACCCGGGGAGGCCAGCCAGCAAAAACAGAACCGGTTCGGATGCCATAACAGCCTCCCCTGAACTTTTTGACGGAACCGCACCCCGTAGCTCGATTGAATACGCACCATCGGCTAAGTAGGTGCTGCTAAGTTCGTGCTAGGCAGCCAGGGGCAACGGCGCATCCTTCAATGAATCGTTCGTCTTTTTGCGATAGGGTGCCCGCTTGTAGGAATCCTTGGCCCCCTTGGGCCGTCCCGCCGAACGCCCGGTGGGCTTCTTACGGTGGCCGGCGATGAACCAGTCCGGCACCTGATCGACGATGTCGAGGCGGTCGCCGCCGAGGTGGCGTAGGCCGGCGGCGATTTCGTCGACGAACGCCCGTAGGGTCGGGGCCAGGTGGCTGCGCGCGTCGCGCTTGAGCCGCTTCCACTCGCGCTCCTTGGGGTTGAGTTGTGGGCTGTAGGGGGCCAACCAGAGCACATGCAGCCAGGTGGATCGCTCCGCCAGCGCCGCTTTGGTCACCGTGCTCTTGTGGCATGATCCATTGTCAAGGACCAGATAGACCTCTTTGCCCGTTGCGACGTGGCGCGCATCGAGCGCGGCGAGGTAGCGGGCGAAGCAGGCTGAGTCCTGCGCCGGGCAGATCACCTCGACCCGCCCCCGCCCGCGCGCCTCGACGCTCCCGCACACGGTCAGCCGGCGATTCGTCCCCGCCGCCGGGATGGTCGGCTGCACGCCCCGTCGGTGCCATACTTTATGTAAGGAGGGATTCGTCTCCACATGCGTTTCGTCCTGATAGTGCATCTCGTACCGCTCCGGCTCCTGGGCCACCTTTTTTTTCCACCGCCGTGAGCGTTTCGGCGCAGGCGGCGGTGGCGGCGGGGTCTTGCAGGTGTTTCAGCGTGTGCTTGGGGCGACCGTAGGCATAGTCACGGCGCTTGAGCAGGGTGCGCAGCCAACTCGGCGCGATGCGCACGCCCCGCTCCCGCGCCAGGTAAACGCTCAAGCGCGGCGAGGTCCACACGTCGAAGGGTAGCCCCAACGTCGGCGGCGCTGTCTCCACCGCCGCATCGAGCGCCGCCAGATAGGTGGCATCCGCCTCGGGTGGCCGACCAGGGCGCGGCGCGTCCGTGAGGGCCGCCGCCGCGCCCTCCACGAAGCGCGCCAGCCAGCGCTGCACGGTGCGGACGCTCCGCCCGCTCCACCGCGCGATGGCCGCCTCGTCCTGCCCCAACCCCGCCGCTTTGACCATCTCCAGTCGCTCCCGCTGCCGCGGCGCGAGATCCCGCCGACGCAGCAGCGCCTCGACCTCCTGACGCTGCGCGTCCGTTATCTCAACCTTCATCATCTGTCGTAGTCCTATCCTTCTTCCTCCAGGATACGACCCTTTGCACAAACTTACCAGCACCTACTTAGCCTGGATTATTCATGAAAACATTCATCGAATTGGATTGGCTGCTGATAGGGGGCTTCGGAGGGTTTTGGGTGCCAGAAGAGGCTCTACGGCCCGTTCAGGTAGCCCACATTGATCTATGCCCAATCGGATACAGCCAATCTGGTTCGACGGAAACGCTCATGAATAATCCAGGCTAGCGACGAGGCCTCCGCGTGTGTCGAGCCCGCTCACGGTAGCGCTCAGGCATTTCGCCGATGCATGCCATGCCCTCAACTCAGCTGTAGCTCTGTTGCGTCTCCCTACGCCCAAGTTTACGCCATGTGGAGTGATTAGCAGCCGCACGAAGCGATCAATCGCTGGTGACGCTAGTAGCTCAGACCTTCATGCAACGATAGCTGGGGATAGTTTATTGAGCGAGAGCCTTCGGGGCGGGTCTCACGCTAGGCGCGCCGGCACGGCATGGGAACGCGACATAACATAAGGGAGGTGTCCCACCATATCCACTATCGCGCGTGGCGCTCTCCGCACCGGCGCACACACGGCGACCACGCGCACGGTGCGTGATACTGAGGGGAGAGACGGCGAAACGGACAGAGAAGGGGAGGGCTAGCGTGATGGTCTACACCACGCCGCGTCCCGACGACGACGCACACCTGGCCGCGTGGCGCCGGCGGCCGGCCGAGGACACCGCACGCAGCATCAACATCCGCCTCCCGCTGGACCTGGCGCGCCGCCTGCGCGCCGAGGCGGCCGCGCGGAGGGTCCCGGCCGGCCGTGACGTCGGCGACCTGCTCCGCGTCGCCCTGGGCGACCTCCCCGGCGTTCCGCCGCCCGCCGCCCCCACGCCCCCGGCGGCACCCGTACCCGTCGATCCGGGCCAGGTGAGCCTCCGCGCCCTACGCATCATCCAGTTCTGGGACGGGCGCAACGGCGCGCGGACAGGGCTCGCCGCCGTCGATAAGGCCACGGTGCTCCGCATCCTGCGCGCCGACCTCGCCTGGTTGGAGCGCGACGGCAGCGACCACGGCGGGGGTGCGTGACCATGGGGGACAACACGGGTGGAACGCGCGTTGGACGATATCCGCTGCGCGCCCCTCCCCTGGCTGGACAGTTGCGCACCCGCCATTGATCGCGCCACCGGCATGGCCGCGGTGATCCGCGCCCACGTCCCACCGGCGGCGCGGCGTGACGACACCTGATGACCGGCCTACTGCCGCATCGCCGCGCGCAGCACCGTCACCATCTCGCCGCTCACCAACGCCCCGTCGTTCGCCTCCACCGCGAGCTGGGTACAGGCCTGGAGATGGTCGTCGATGATTAACAGCGCCGTCTCGCGCGCGGCGGCCGTGATGGCGTTGAGCTGCTGCACGTCGTCCAAACAATACCGATTATCCACGATCATCTGCTGCAACCCGCGCGCCTGGCCTTCGATGCGACGCAGACGCTGCAACAGCGGTTCCTGCTCCTCGGGTGTCCGCTCGATGCGCACCCGCCCCTCCACGAATGCATACTCCATACGATAAGGTACTCCCCCCCTGTACGTGGCACGGCCCGTGCTCTCTCCGTGGTAGCCCCTCGTTTATCCGGCGCCGGCCTCATCATACCGCATGGGCCGGCGCGCGGTTAGGTACAGTACCGGACACGTCCGGGGAGGAAGACAGTATGTTCGTCCGCAACAAGCAGTTGCAATATCCGGTGCGCGTGGACAAGCCCGATCCGGTGTTCGCCAAACAGGTGCAGGAACTCATCGGCGGCGTGTACGGGGAGTTCACGGTGATGGTGCAGTATCTGGCGCAGGGCTGGAGCCTGCGCGGGGCCGAGGGCAACCCCAAGTTGACCATGATCAAGGACATGCTGCTGGACACGGCGGCCGAGGAGATCATGCACGTCGAGATGCTTGCCACGATGGTCGGGATGCTGCTCAACGGGGCCTCGCCCGAGCAACAGGCCGCCGGGGCCAGCGCCAACCCCGCCATCGCCGCCGTGATGGGCGGGATGAACCCGCAGCACATGATCGTCTCGGGCCTGGGCGCGATGTACGCCGACAGCAACGGCAACCCGTGGAGCGGCTCCTACGTGACCGCCGGCGGCAACGTCGCCGCCGACCTGTACGCCGACGCCATCTACGAGATGCAGGGCCGCCTGCAAACCTCCCGCGTCTACGAGATGACCGACGACCCCGGCATCCGCGACACGCTCTCCTTCATGCTCTCACGCGACCTGCTGCACCAGCAGCAGTTCCTCGCCGCCGTCGAGGAGTTGGGCGGACCCACGGCGGTGCTGCCGATCCCGGCGCAGATGACGGCGGACAAGCTCGGCGAGAACGGTAAGTACGCCTACGCGTTCATGTCGTACAGTCAGAATCCCGCCGACACGACGGCGGGGCAGGGGCGCTGGGCGCACGGCCCCTCGCTCGACGGCAAGGGTGAATACTCCTACATCGCCGAGCCCTTCGCGCTGGGCATGGAGGTCAACCTGCCCCCCGCCCCCGCCAAGGTCTTCGGCGGCCTCCCCGGCGACCCCACCGGCCCGGTCACGCCCCCGCGCCAGGTCTCCGGCACTGGCGCCCCGGCCACCGGTAGCGCCGGAGGGGAGCCCCTGTCCACGAGCGGCAGGGGTCGCGCAACCGGCACGGTGACCGCAAGCGGTGGCGCGACCAGCGGCGATGAGTCGGTCACGGTGAAGGAGTCCGATCTCATCGTCGACAAGACCGGCGGCAAGGTCACCGGCCAGTAGCGCGGCGGCGACCCGCGTATCTACGAACGGCGCTATGAGGACAGGGGGCATGCTGTGGGCCCGCCCCCTGTCCTTGTATGTCAACGCGGCGCCGCCTCATGCGCGGAACAAACGCGGGCGCGTGGCCTGTGCGTCGGAGACAACGCACGCGCTTAAGGGCGCCCCGTCCGCGCGGCGCGCCCCGCTTAGGCGGCGCTGCCCGTGGCGTGGGTGTCGCGCGCCGCGTGGCGCGTGCCGAGGGTACCGCCGAGCGTGGCCGCCCCGCAGCCGAGCAGCAGTCCGATCAGGGTGCCCCAGGCCGTGTTATGCGCCGTGTCCGCCGCCTGTTGCGCCTGTGCCGGTGTGATGCTCCGGGCCGTCCCGGTGACGGTGTTGCCGAGTTGACCCAGGGTGATGCCGAGGCCGCCGGCGATGTGGTTCGCGTTGCCGATGAGGGCGCCCAGGCCCTGGCTCGCCAGCCACAGCAGGAGGGGCAGCGCCAGCAGGAAGACCAGCGCGCCGTTGAGGGCGGCCCAGCCGCGCTCGTGCACCGCCGCCGTGCGCCCGGCCACGTAGCCGCCGATGAGGAAAGCGATGATCGCGCTGATCCCGGCCCAGATGGCCGAGTACGACCCGGCGTCCTGGTTACCGCCGCCCTGGGCGGCCGCCCCCGTGTGCACGGTCGAGGCGCCGATGGCGAGCCCGAGCAGGCTCAACACCAGCAGCGTGAAGAACGCGCTGAGTAAGCCGGCCCAGATCGGCCCCCAGCGCACCCGGTCGGTCGGCAGGGTCATGACCTGCGACACGCTACGCACCGTTTCGCCGCGTCCGACACGGCCCTGATAGTCCACTGTGCTCGCCATGGGATGTCCCCTTCGTTTCCTACGCTGTGTGGCCGCTAACCGCGGCCTCTCTGTCGGGCCTGGTCACGATATATCGTGACCTATCACGATATATCGCAACATGCGTACCAGGGGACGCGCGCACCCCCGACGACGAGGCGGCGCGGGCCGGGCGGCGCCGCTTAGGCCCGCGTCCGTGGCTGGCCAGGCGCGCCCTGCGCCACTGGCTCGCCGACGATGACATTCCCGCCGCCTCCTGACACGCCCCCACCCGACGCGCTCCCATCTGCGATACTGACGATGGGCGTCATCCCGCGCCGCCAGGCGACGCGTGGACGGCGCGACGCCGCGCACGGGACAGACGAGCCAGGGGAGGGACACATGACCGACGCGCAGGCCCGCGCCCGTATCTGGACACTCTGCCTCGCCGCCCTCGTGCTCGCGGCGCTCACCGGCCCCGTCGCCGCCCTCCTCACCCCGTTGGCCCATGCCTCCGCGTCCGCCCTCAACATCGTGGCCGCGCTCCTCGCCGCCGCCCTCGTCGGCGCGTACGTAGCCCTCGCCGTCCTGCTCATCGTCGCCGTCCTGCGCGTGGTGCGGCCCCGCCTGGACGGCCACCGTTAGCCCAATTGGGGAGCGATAGGGCGGCTCTCATGGTGGGGCGACAGGGCGCGCCGGCGTGGCCCCATCGGGCCGATGCTGTGGGACCACGAGGCCATTTCTGTGGGACCACACACGCCGTTTCCATGGGACCAACCGGGGGACTAGGACCAGCGCCGTGGTCCCACGCTGGTCCCTCGTTTGACGCGTGAAATCAGCCCTGTGGGACCAGGGTGGTCCCACCCTTTATCTTGGGGTGGGGACCACGCCCGGTCCTAGGACCACCGCGCCGTGGGACCACGCCCGGTCCTAGCCCCCGCGCACGGCGGCCCCGCGCACAGCGACGGGGCATCGGGTACGGGCCAAGCGTCCGGGTTCACGGGCGATCGCGGTTCAGAGGCGCGCGGACGGCAGCGAG
>JAABUV010007875.1_pt1 | contig 10985 bp, 13 predicted proteins | sample 5559971 | NCBI WGS metagenome assembly JAABUV01 (sample SAMN10711881, study PRJNA513362) | rock metagenome | isolation source: Antarctica rocks | place: Antarctica: Victoria Land, Knobhead nord | collected 2015-12-19
AAATGCTGCAATGTACAGCAATGCACATGCTTGGATGCAGACTTTTGACTGCTGCTGTGTGCATGGGCTGCAATTTGACATGGCACCATAGCGCGAGTGTACCTTGAGCAGAAGGCAGTGACTAGTGGTTACATCACACACACATTGTCTCTCCAGTCTGTATTTACTATGCAGGCATGCCAAGCATCATCAGAGTCTGTTTTCTGCTGTCAATACGCAGATTTAGCAGTTTCAGCCAAGCCCAACATGTCAAGGCAAGCAATAGACTGCTAATGTCATACACAATGCATTCATATTGCATTCATATTGTGTCTTAAGGCTAGGAGGGCTAGGCATACATGGCATCTAACTAGGCTGATGTGGTTGAGCCCCAATCATTTGCCTATATAGGACCCTTGCAACTCAAAAACACGCTGCATTCTATCCCTCATACTGCCGAACTTTTGACAGCTGCTGTAGAGCGAGACCCCGCGCCAGAGGCAATGTGAGGCAAAGTTATACATCAATAAGCCGGGGCTTTCGAGCAGAATGGCTGTCTTGGGAATTCGCTGGGATGGAATTCGCTGGTATGAGTATTTCGCTGGGATTCGCAAAGTTTCGCCGGGCGGTTCGCCTATGTCAAGTTTTGACATTTTTGTGAAGCGCGACTCTGATTGCAAGCAGCGGTTCTTCTAAGCACAGCAACTCAGTTAGCACACCTTGCTGTGTACCGCTTCAACGGCGGGAAAACGGACTACAGCGATCGTGGCTGTTCGGTGAAGACGACACCAATGTCACAGCATGACAGGGCTGGAAATGCAGCCTTGACTTGGGAGCTGTGCTGCCATAAGAACCGATACTTTCCGATGGTTGACGTTTGTGGCAAATAAGACAGCTGTCAACTGTGGCATCCAGCCTAAACAGCAGCACAGTATGCAGTCAGCAAGAGCCTTTGCACAAGAAGTACCAAACATCTGCAGCCTGGACATGCTTGCCTCTGAAAGAGGGAGAGTCTGTGCGGTCAGCAAAGCTTTGATTGCTGTGCTGTCACTTGCATAGGCACAACCGGGCAGTCTACTTACCAGATCAAAGGAGATTGTCAGGGATTGGCCCTCCCCTTGCCCCTGTCTGCACCAGTATCTCTTGCACTGAGCTTCTCTTGCACTGAGCAAAGGCTACTCCCCTTTTTGAATGAAGTCCAAAGCGTTGACTTCCAAAAAATGACTGTAAATATAGCCTCTAAGATGCACTGCATCCGCAGCGTTGCAATGTATTGTGCAGCCTAAGACAGCCTTAACGACTTCATACTTTATCTGATGCAGCATCTCCAGGAGTTGGGCATTTTATCAGGCTCTGCACATCAGTGCATTCTTGGGAACATGTATCTGAGATCCAATCTATCAAGGGATCTGCTCTAACTACAGTATTGCGGCCTGCATCTCAGTTCCTGACCAATAACAGCAACTTTGCTGGGGCGCCATGGCTCACCAGAATTTGCCATCCCAGACTTCATTCAGCTGAGTCCAACGCTTTTATGATGGGTCATGCTGGTCCCAGGCATGCTCACTGATAGTCATAAGGATAGACAAAGCCTCTGTTGGGCAGCCCTGGTTAGGCAGCCCCTGTTCGGCCTGTTTTGGGTTCCAAAAGCTGGGGCTGCAGCCACTCCTATTTGAGCATAAGCCCATAGGCTTTGGATGCCGCACTTTCTTGTGCTGCTGCTGCTGCATCTGTTGCAACCTGAGCTATCCTTGTTTTGAATATGGGCAACGCGATGTGTATTTCCAGTGAAGGTGTGCAGTCTTAAAAGCCCTGATGCCAAGAATGATGTCTATTCAGGCTTGTCCTGCTGCAGTGCTGCTCTGCTTCAGCACGTTCAGCCAGGGCACCACATTTGCCCAGCGCTCTGTTATGTTGAGCTGCTGTGGGCCTTGAAGATCTGCCAGTGTAGGTTCTGGGCAGTCTGAGCTGGGAGTATGGAGTTCTGTTTTAGGAGGGGCGTGCAAGGATGGTTGGTTGGCTGCGGGACTGGCAAGGAAGTGCAAGTGAAGGTGTGCTTGCGGGGGGCGCACAAGGACAGGGCGTGCATTGACGGGGAGAAGGGCTAATGCCGCGGTTGATGATTACGCAAGAGGTTGCCCAAGCTTTTGGCAAAGTAGTAGGTGATCAAAAGGGACTGCCTGGGAGAGATAGCATGGTAGGGGTAGTGGACCCCAAGGAATGGGAAGTGTGAAGAGTGGGGGTGAGGAAGAGGCAGGAGTGGGGTTGGGGTTGCAAACACAGCCACAGCTGATAGCATGGCAGGGGATATGGATCCCAAGGTGTGAATGTGCAGATAATCAGGCTCGATTTGGTTGGCCTGATGATATTGCCTACATCAGCCATGTCAAGTCAGCATCCCGCCCCCGTAGGACCACCCAGCCTATGGTTCAAGTGATTTGCCTCTCAGGCTTTTGGTCGGCGTTTCAAATCCAGCTTCTCTTGGAGCTTGGTCTTTGGAGTGATGCGGTTCAGGTAGGTACAGTTTCGTCCTGGATTGATATGCAGTGCGGTGCTTCCACATTGACTGCACAGCATTGGGTGATATTGTATTGGGTACAAGGTCGCCAGCCGAGCAACCCACAAGTCTCACCACCTTAAGCTGTTGTACACAATAGTTCTGCAACTATTCCAAATTTGCAGCCCACCTTTCATATATGGTGGTCAGGCCCTCGACTTCTGAAGGTAACAGCGTGTTATTGTTGGCATCAAAGGTGACAGTCAGAGTGAACATCGCAGCATTGACAACGCTCGGATTGATTGCCTGCACAATTCAACCTATGGGTGTCAGCAGGAAACAATTCTGTGCATGAACAGTCAGCTGTGTGCAAGGCAATCTCCAATGCACGCGCTGCACTCCAACCATGTTTTGGAAACACAGCAATACTGTCTCTGCCTCCTGTGTTTAAGTGATGTGTGAGTTGCAATTACAAGCCAACCTCCAGCAACAACATGTTCCAGGAAGGCGCAAGCAAGGTGGCTGGCAGAGGTTGCGGGCAGGCACATACCGAGCAGTTGAATGCAGGCTGGTAGGTAGATGTGGTGGTGCTGAGGCCAGCCAGAATGGCAGAAGTTGTACTGCTGTTGGTAGGCAGATATAAGGCATCATTTGCTGATATGGTCAAGCTGTCAAACCATGCGTCATCTGCAGAAGGACACACTGTGTTTGTACTGATGGAAGGCAGCATTGAACACCATGAGGCCATGCTTGCTGGTTTGGGTTTGCATGAAGTTTGCTTCCATGGTGTGTAGTTTTGACAAGGCAACAGCAAGGCTGCCATGCTGCTGCAGCTTGCTTGCTATGAAGGGCTTAAATGTATAAGTGTGCATCAGACAGCAGCAATTGGAGGAGACACATGCATGCGTCTCACTGCATACCACAGCCAGGCAGCCACACCTGTACATCTGTATCATTGTATGCACATACCTAGAAGCACATACGCAGCTTGAGGACACTTGAACTGTGAGTGTACCTGTTTGCCAGACGGCATTGCCTGACTGAGCAATGTTACTGCCTGTCTGAGGCTGACCACCCCAGCTAGGGTTGCAGTAGAACCCTACATGGCCTGCAGTCTGATTCACCTGTATTCTGACGTTGTAGTAGACTCCAGATGGATTTGGCGTGATGATCCGGTACGTTTGGGCTGTGGCCTGTAGGCATGCACAGCATGCTGCACATCTGTGTATTGCATCAAGCAATTATTGCACACAGGCGTTGCACATGCGTCGCATTGCAAACATCAATATTGATTGCACTACATTTGGAAGGCAGGCAAATATCTCAATAGATTGCTTGAGTCTTGCCCTGAGCAGGCCTGAAAGTGAATGCAGAAGATCATGGGCACATTGACATACAAAATGTTAAGTGTCAGAATACAGCAGCTTTAGTTTTTAAACAAAGAATCTGGCACACAAGTAGTTGGCTGTGTGCTCATGTCAGACGTGCAGGCAACACTAAACAGGCTGACCGTCATGAATGCCCCAACATGATGATGACCCAACCAAGACACATACCGCTGGCAGAGCTGCTGACTGCTGATAAGTGCCATTGACGCTAATGACAGTCTGTATCAAAGTTGCAGCTTGCGCTGCATATAAGCAGGCAAAGATGGCAACAACACATGCTGCCTGCGCAACAGTCATCATGCTGCCTGACCTCAAGAGCCAAAGGAAAGATGTGATATCCAAGTGGCCCTGCAATATAGGCAGCAGACTCTTGTTCAGTGTGTGTCGACAATGTGACTGCTTACAATACATTGGCAACAGGCTGCCCAATGCAGCTTTGGTACAAGCATGACATCCTGTTAAACCCCTGACTTTCTTTCTGTTAGCCACTCAGTCTAGGCCAAAGCTGCACTTGTCACGCCCACAAACATTTCATGTTACCTATAACACATACGTTGGCACGTACCGGCCAGAATAGAATCCGTTAGACGGCTGTCCAAGCCAACACCCGTTCCTCGCTTGGCATATCGTTTAACATTGAACCGGTCACGTCGACAGAGATCTTCGCGATGCCTGATGCGACCCGCAGACGTGCTGTGGCTGCTCTAGGCGAGATATAACAGCTCGGAAATGGTTAGGCTGTGGAAAGGGTCACACAGCCTCGCGGCCCAATTGTCACTACTTGGCCTTCACGTGGTATGCACACAGTGTCTACAAAACTAGCAACGGGAAAGTCGCTTACTGGCAAGCGAGGGCTCTGGCATCTGTATTTGTAATTATAGAGAGTGCTACGATGTGCATCGCTGACCTGACCGCTGACGTCGATGTCGAGGTCGTTATGCCGATGACTCATCTTGCGCGCTCACGTGGTGCAAAGAAATTGGCTGTTCGAAACTCACCCAGGAATAGTTCACTCTGAAGCGCGATGGCGAGGTGTTATGTGTGAGCAGGAGCTCGGGGATCTCGCCTGATTGTGCACTGCAGTGTGTATCATGCAGTAAGCTAAAGCTGCTGCCGGGTGTGCTGCTGACTGAGCTGTTGCTGATACTTGCCAGCTGATAGTTCTGCCGGGCACCAGCATCAAGCATTAAGTCACAGATTCCAATGAAAGAGAGCAGAATGTCGTCATAACTGCACATTTTGCAGTGCAAAAGCAGGCATCAAATGGTATGGCATGTGTTCTGAGATCAGTCAAGGCACGTGTCAGTCCAAATTGTTGAACACTAGTCCACACCTTTTTGCGGAATTTTCAGCTGTACAGAGTCCAGATCACCAACTGTCTTCAACAGCTTCGAATCATAAAACCAGTTTCGTGCTCGGATTGATGTCTGTCATTGACAATCCTGTTCCACCACGTGTATTTGATGCATCTGCCCTCCCAGTCAACCAGCTATGTGCTGCTTGACATGTCGTCATACCAACCTACAGTCGCCAGCTTAGAAAGTGAGTTTTAGCTAGAAAGTCTGTCATCAGTTTCACTAGACACACGCAGTAGCCATATACGTCTGGTAAACCTGACCTCACCTATAGTAGAAGGCAGGGTTACCTCATATGTAATACTTAATACGCAATATGTAATACGTAGTGTTTAAAAGTATTGGCAAAACAGTGGCAGTATAGTGGCCAAAAATACGTTAATATCAAACTTGTCAGTTTTCAAAGTGTTTGGTACCACAACAGCATATAACGCAAACAAAATGTATAAGACAGACAAATAGCAGAGCAATGGTTGTGGCTTTGAGTCCTCCTCTTCCTCCTCCTCACTGTCGCTCCAGTCCAAGACTACCTCCTGGTAGTCAAGGTCTTGAATGCGCTTAGCTAGCCGCAAGTTGCTGAAGACGTACACCAGGTCATTAGCCCTTCCTGGCCTTAGATTACGTCTCTTGGAATGGATGAAGTCATAAGTACTCCAGTTCCTTTCACAAGCACATGCTGAGACACCTCTGCTGAGGACCTTGATGGCAAGCTTCTGCAAGAGAGGCGTTGTGGCGCCATACGAATTCCACCACACATGAGCTGGGGTGGTCTTGATGGCATCTTGTGCTATGGACCTGGCAAAGATGCCCTGCTGCTGTCTGTACTTTTCCAGCTCATTTCTGAAGGGGCCCCTAGCGTCTGCCTCTGGGATCAGCTTCTCAACCACATTGTAAAAGCTGTCTGCCACTGTCTCATCTGCCAGAGTGTCATGCGACAGGAATGCTGGATCTAGAACATAGCCTGCTCTGTGCATGTCTGTGTGCATGATGCCTCTGCGATGCTTGATTGCTGCTGAAACTGCCTTTCGCTTGGCTGGTGTGAACAATGAAGAGCTGTCAACAACCTCATACAGCTGAGCACACCGCCAATCCAGCTGGCCCATGACAGGTGTGTCGCCATCACACCTCCGCAATAGCTTGACAAAAGGCCTGTGCAGAAATGGCTATGACTATTGATGTCAAACAGCGACTATGATTTTGATTGCTTTGTTGATTGGGCAACAGGAGTGACATGTTGCTCACCTCATCAAGTCAGTGGTGTCTGCCACCGGTTTCCACCAAGACTGACGGTGAATGATGTCCTGCACCTTCTCAGCTTTGCGTCTTACTTCTGCTGTGTTGCAATCTACCCATTCATTCCATGCTGGATCTATGACAGATTGTTCCAAAGCAGTGCAGACCTCACGCATGCAGTCCAACATAATGAAGACTGTGGCAAAGAGTGTCTCTCCTGCAGTGATATTGACATAACTACACGCTGTAACATATCATTGCCAGCTTTTGACAATATTGCTAGATGTGAATCCTCCTCAGAGACTTTCTCACATGCTGAGACACCATCCTTTGTGCCCAGCAGGTGTGATCGAATGCGACTTGCACCACCTCGAAACATGTGTCCACACTGCAAGCACTCTACTTCTGGGTCACCACGTTTGGTACCGTTAGCATTCAGTGGTTGATGCTTAATCTTGACATAACTCCACTCGTCACCGAACTTAGAGATGCCGCTCATGCTTGTGTTGGGTCGCACTGACGCGCAGCGGCCCGCTAATGCCTAAATTACCACTACCGTGCCTCCCACTGCAGACCTAACAGCTGTTACCTTCTGTTACCGCCGTTACGGTGTAAAGACGTATTGACAGAGTGCGTATTAATGCGCGTTTTGGCCGATAATACGCCGTATTTTTGTGTTCTTGTGTGTCCTATGTTTAGTGTTTTTTTGGAGATAGACATGTTGAGTATGCAATTAAGTGTGTGAGCAGCATTTTTTGTTGCTCATGGCCTGGATACATGTTAGGGAGCCTGTATGCGCAACCTGTTTAAGCCACCCTCTTTTTGCTGATTTGATAGATTTCATGTTTGAATGCTTAATTGCTTGCTATTGACAATCTGCTTTCAGCACTGTGCATGAGCTGTATTTATTAGACTTCTATACCAGGCAAACACCGCCTCCCCACACACCTGTGTCCAAAAAATTCCAGGTGTGCACCATCATCGTCGTATATGACAGATGCATGCAGTTCAAATTATTTCCCGCAGCCGGCACATCCCGTCCCCGGAATGCAGAATATTTCCCGGCAAAAGGCAACCAAACGGCAGGCCAAACATCAGGAAACGCACACACGCACATACACATCATTGATCGAGTCGATTGAAAACTGCCCGCCGGGCAGTGCCCGGAGTAGCATGCTGCAGGCTTTGATGTAGGACCAGAGGGTCTGCTCCTGCCTTCTTTGAAATTTTAGAGATATGCTGGGTCTTTCATCACTGCTGCGAGCAGCCCGCCAGTCGCAAGCATCTGTACCTCTGAAAGCCCTCGCAACCTGTGCACCACAGTCTTCAGCCAAGGCTCAGCAATTCTTGACGCCTGATGGCGTGCGACTGATCAGTTCTGGTTCACAAGCTGCATACTCCCCAGTTCACATCGAGGATGAGCCGTACTGCCGACAAAGGCAACTGATTACTCTGGGCAACCGGGTCAGTGAGTTTGCAATGCGACTGTAAATTCCCGTTTGCATTGTTGATTAAACAGATAATGATCTGCTTTCAGGTTCCTGTCATTGCGCCAGACACATGGATTGCCCCGAACGCTGTAGTCGTGGGGGATGTTGACCTGTTTGACAAAGTAAGATTTTCTTGCTTGAGCTGATCTTTACGCTTGCTCTATCAAGTATTGCAAGCAATGGTATGCAGACATCGATTTGGTATGGCTGTGTCTTGAGAGGAGATCTGAATTCCATCCGCATTGGCGCTTTCAGTAATGTCCAAGACAAAACTGTCATGCACGCAGCAAGGTACTGCTCCATTTTGCACCTGTAGCAAACCACTGTCTAACAGGCAGACATTGGTTGAGTTGCTGAGGTCAAAGTGAGTGATGGCTTTACCCATTGTCTGAAGATGCACTTGCCAAAGCCAGCTATTTTGGAGGGCTGTTGGTGCATTTGGCAAGCAATGTAGGTGATGGCAAGCTTACACAGCGCATGAAAAGCAAGCCAAAGCTGTTGTGAGAGTCGCGTGTACCTTTGTAGCAACAAGTGAGAGAGCTGAACAGCACGATAATGCTGCATCATGTGCTAAATGGCTTTGTATGCAGCTCATGCGCATTGCTTGCCTGCAGGACATCTCCAACTGGTCTATCAGCAGCCACAACCGTTGGACGCTATGTCACCATTGGACAGAGCTGTGTTCTAAGGAGTGCAACTGTAGAGGATGAGGTGCTGATAGGGGAGAAATGTGTGCTCATGGAGGGATCCCTTGTAGAGAACCATTGTATTCTAGCTCCGGGCACTGTGTTGCCTCCAGGTCGCCTGGTCCCTTCAGGTCAGCTGTGGGCTGGCAATCCTGCCAAGTTTGTAAGGAATCTGACAAAGGACGAGGTGAGTGCAGTGCTGCAGAAGCTATCATCCTGCTGAATGATGCTTTGCAATGTGAGTCTATGCTGCATGCAGTCGTTGCAGGCATACTCCTTGCAGCTGTCATGTAGGCTACTGGGTTTGCTCAGTGTCCACACACTGCAGCACATCAAAGTCCTAAGGTGCTCAAGCCATGTATTGTTGCATGTCGTTTGATCGCTTGCGCCTAATGCCTCCAGGATATCATCACAGTACTTTTGAAGACTGTCATACATATGCTTGTCAGCAACAAATGTTCAACAAGCATTCAGTGTTGTTTGATTTGTCGTTTGCGACGCTTTCACATCTTGGTTGCCACCAATGCACTAATGCAGCCTGCAGTCAGTTCTGTAACATGTAGCACTGAGGCGCACTGAATGCCATGACGTGATGTGCAGAAAGCTGAGATCGCTGGCGTTGCCTCTGCTGTCTTCAAGACTACAGACAAGCATAGCAGTGAATTCCTGCCTGTTGGCACAGCGTATATTCAGGCAGAGAAGCTGAAAAGGTCTCTGGAAGCTCAGCAGCCTAGCTCATAGTAATCAAAGCACACTTCACAGATGAGCCTGGCCTGACTTGCACATTACACAGCTGGAGTACTCATGCAAGATTGCTGTGCAGCTAATGCATGCGCAATGGTAAGAGCCAGCAGTGTTGCGGAAGCCTCAGGGTTTTACTAACCTTGTCATCCTCATAGCGTGCTGTCATCCAAGGCACCTGCTCTTCAATTAGAATGCAGTGTGACGTGGTTTTGAGAGCTTGCATGGAAAACCCAGCAAAACTTTCCCGACAGACTTGCATGTTTTGCTCAATGCTTGTCAAATATGAACTAGGATATTTGTTAGTCAAGCTTGAATTCCATGTGCAACTTGAGTTTAAAGTCACCATTGTCATCTTTGGCTTGTCACTGTTTTGAAGAAAGTGACAACACATTTAGCATTTAATGCAATGATCCAAGCGCAGCTACCAAGCTGATTGCTCTCAATGGCTACGGGACACGACTCTGTGTTTCGTAATGTGGCACGAAGCTCTGGGTATGAGATAGCATGCATGTTTTTATCTCAGTTAGCTGTGCTGTATATAGCAGATCTGAGAGCTGTCATAGTGCTCCAGAAGGGTGCTCTGCACTCAGCCATTAGACTGCAATGACTACACAGTGTTGATGATTATATGCCGTTGTCAATCGCAGGTGAGACAAATGCAATTCGTGTTTAAATGAGTGCCTTCAGGTAACGTCGTGTCAACGTGGCTGGACACATAGCATTGAATGTAGTTCTTCTGTACAATGGGCTACTACATAATCAGCTTCAGACGTCTGTACCCTTCTTTAGTTTTAAAATTGTATCCTCTGCACACATTTGTCCTAAGTTTACTACCCATTTGGTTATCTCATCCAGGCAGTTACCAGGCTTTGCTATATGTTACCCAGTGCAACACTCTAGTGAAAGCAGGCTGCCAGATATTAGTATGAGTGGTCTATAGGAGCTCCTAGAAGTGTTGAGTCATGCTACGCACACATTCACGCAAACGCTTTGCAAGACAGCTGTTCCAGCCGTCGCTATCACAAAACTCACTTTGTCTTCAATTTGTCAATACAACCGCACGTTTGTAACGTGAACATGGTGGCTGTGTGGGTTGAGTGAAGCAGCAGTGCCTGTGCTCTCCGCTTTCATGCTGTAAACACGAGGTGCATGTGTGGCCGCTGCTGCCCAGCTTTGTTCGAGAGCAAAGACTTGATGGAAGCGTTTCGGGCGAACTTTGACCTGAAATGCCAGGCAGCAGACTGTTGTGGCTTGTCTGTCTCAACGTGTGCCACACCAAACGCAGCACGCCCAACAGGACGTTTGGCAGACAGCACTTTGACTGCTATCGACATCTACCTGTTGCAGCAACATGATTGGCCAACATTGGCACTGTGGTGGGTATCAAGTCTGTCAAGTTAGGCTGACAAAATGAGCAGCAACAGTGAGGCCGACAAGATCATGACCATGATTACGCAATGACACTGTGTGCAGCTGGCTGTCAGAGTACAGCAGCAATACTCTGTAAAAGTGAACTTTGCTTAATCTCACACACTACAGCGCAGTGGCCAACCCATGTTTGCGCAATGCTTGTGTCATTTGGTCTGCATCTTCAGTTGAGGCATGCACTGAAT
>JAABUV010007877.1_pt1 | contig 10980 bp, 23 predicted proteins | sample 5559971 | NCBI WGS metagenome assembly JAABUV01 (sample SAMN10711881, study PRJNA513362) | rock metagenome | isolation source: Antarctica rocks | place: Antarctica: Victoria Land, Knobhead nord | collected 2015-12-19
CAGCGTCAGACGCGCGCCGGCCGGGGCTGCCCACCTGGACGAGCGCCGCGCGCGCGGGCTCCATGAGCGGCGTGTGGAATGCGCCGCTCACCGGCAGCGCCGCAGCCTTCACTGCGCCGGCCTTGATGGCCGCCGCTTGCACCTGCCGCAGTCTCCCACGCAGCGCGTCACGGACAAGCATGGCCCCACCTGAGCCGCCTGCATGTCCACAAAAGCTGACTTGTGCGCTTCACCCTGCCCATGGTGCTGTTTCAGCTGGACTCTGACTGCTACTGTTTGCAGCATGCAATCGCGTTCAGGTCGGCAGAGTGTGGCATGCGCTGGCTTCAGGCACAAGCCACAGACAACACATGTCCTCAGCAGCGTTTGGCTTGCGCGCTATTCAATGCCTTGCTTCACGCCTCTGCACCAGCCCTGCTGCTAAAGCAGGGCATGCCTTCACGCGCGCACCCGCGCGACCAGGAGCAAGTCACGCCTTTGGACAGGGCCCCGTCGCATGCATCCAGGGCTGGCGAGCACGGTGCCACGCATGCCGCGCGCGGCCGGCAGGCTTGCGCGGCGCGAGGCGCGCGCGCGCCTCAGCGAGCGCGTCCTTGTGGCCGGACACGACGCGGCCGCTGGGGAATAGGAGGGTGGCCACTTGGCACACTGTGCCCGGCGGCAGGCGCGCGCGCGCCGCGCCGCACAGCGCCTCCAGCGCCTCGTCGCCCAGGCCGACGACGGACAGCATGCCGTGCGGCCGGCCGCCGGCGCCCGCGGCGACCGCCATGCCCGCGCCGCGCTGCTGCACCACCTTCGCGCCCGGCTTCTGCTCACCGGGTGAGACGTCAGAAGCGCAGGCTCTGTAGGAGCTGGCGCTGTAGTCAGGTGCGGGACCCAGAGTGCCGTTGCGACCCCCGTGTGCAAGACTCATCAATGCAGCCATGGACCCTGTTGTCTGCTGCCGCCGCGCTAAGTCATGCCCAAGCCGCACTGTCTCACCGCAAATCCTGCCTCCATAGGGCTGCTCTGCCACAATCCGTACCATGCTTGGACACAAAGATACAAAGAAAGGTCGAGAGCGCCTTACTAAACACGCAAAGCATTCATGTCGCTTTGCGCGGTGCACGGTGCATCACTGCTGCGACATGCATCTTTTGGCCTCCATCAGCACCTAGCGCTGATGCTTCCCTGACGATCACACTGCGTCGCGGGAGGCGTGCCTGCAGGCCGTCCTCGAAGCTCAGCGCCCCCGCATGCACCAGCGCGCAGTACTCGCCCAGGCTCAGGCCGGCGGCTGCGCTCGCGCTCGCGCCAGCCGCTGGGTCGTCGGCCGCCAGGCGCGCCGCGGCCGCCTGGCGCCGCCGCAGCGCACCCCCTGGGTGTGGGCACAGCGCCATGAAGTGCGCGCTGCCGTCAGCCTCATCAGCTGACCATTACCGACATCTTGCTCGTGTGCTGCGCGCTCGACGCAGTCCCCGGCAGGGACCGCGAACAGTGGACCCAGGACATATTCAAAGCGCAAAGGGAATGCTGCGTGGCCCGCCGGGACCATGTCAGTGCTGGCGCCATAACGAGCTCTAGCACGTGCAACGGCGCCGCGCTCCAGCACATGCGAGCAGCGCTTCTGGGTATAAGGCAAGCAATTACGTACATGGGGATCGCATGCAGCAGACGCCGGGCGATGCAGCTAACAGGTCAGGCACACGGTGGAGCGTACCAGGCCGGCGACGAACAGCGCCGGCTGCGCGATCGCCGTGTCGTCCAGGCGCGCCTGCGGCCCCTCCAGGCACACCTGCGCCGCGCGCTCCGCTCGCCGCAAGCCCGGCAGGCGGCCGGCCGGCTGGGCGTCCCACAGACGCCTACGCGCGGAGTTCATGGGCGGACGAGGGGCAGCTCGCGGCGGGCAGCATGCCGGGCCTGGCGCGTGCCGGGCGCCGCGCCTGCAGCAGGTCGTAGCCGAGCACGCGCCGCGCGACCGCCAGCATCTCCTTGACGGCCGGCACGTCCTTGCTGTCCTGGGCGGCCGCGCGGCCTGTCAGCGCTCTCTGCGTCATGGTGCAAGCAAAGTGCGGTCCGGGCCCGGACAGGACACCCAGTCAGCGTTGACCTGCAGGGACCTGCTGTACGTGACAGGGCTTAGCCGCGGCGCAGACCTCTGTGCACTGGTCCACCCTGCTGGCACAGTATTACGGCTCCAGGAGGTGTGCAATAAATCAACACACAGCACGGCCTGCAGCCTGCGGCAGGCTGTGCAGCCTGAGCGGCTCTGCGCTCCCTGGCATGCGGCCGCGCAGGGGAGGCACCTTGAGCATGCCGACCGCCTGGGAGCCCTGCCCCGGGAACAAGAACGCGACGGGCGCTGCTGGCGGCGCGGCCGCCCCGGCGGCCGCCGCGCGGGCAGCCGGCGGCGCCGCCGCGCCCGCTGCTGCGCTCGCGCTCGCGACGGCGCCGGCAACGGCACCCGCGCCCGGCATGGCGCGGGCGCCTGCTCCCGCGCCGGAGCCTGCTTTGGCGCCCGGCCCCGCGGCAGCCTCCGCCTCGAGCTGCGCGGCCCGCACGGCCTTGGCCGCCTTGGCGGCCTTGCGCTCTTCCTGGTCGCGCGCGCGCATGCCCTCCTCTGCGCGCGCAGGGCCTCGCTGTCAGGGGACGCCCTCTTGCTCCTTGCAGTGAGCACGCTGTGCTGATGAGCAACAAGGTGGGCACGTGCTGCAAGCTCCGCACATGCACCTTGTACCACAATTTGTGCGTGCATGGAAGCAGTCGGACGTGAGTCATTCATTCCCTTCATACCTTCACATACCCCATAAATCGCTCAATCAGGTTGCTCGCCGAAGCCGAAGCCACAATTTGTCCCATGCGGAAATGAGCGTGTTTGTTCCAGCGTTACGCACCGCAGCGTGCGCGCTGCGAGCTGCCGCGCGGTGTGGCGCCCCGCGGCGCGGCGCACCGGGATACGGATGCTTGTAATTTGCGGGCCACGTGCGCACGGTGGCGTACCCGTAGTCGTACAGCGCCCACCAGCAGCCCACGTCCTTGTGCGGCACGCGCACCTTGGCCACCTTGGCGTACTTGGCCTGCAGGCGCGCGCGCGGGGTTAGGGTAGGGCCCTATACCCTATTCTGGCCCAGGTTCCTCAGGCCCAGGTCGGTTGGCCGCGTCGCTTTCCCAGGTGCCGCACACAGGTGCCACGAAGCGACCTGGCGTCATGGAAGGCCGTGCAGTCCTGGGCATGCGCGCCACAGTGCTGCACTTGCCGCACGGCTCTTCAACACTGACCATGCCTGCCCTCCAGCCCTGCCGCATCATCACTGTGGTCCGCATGTCATCCAGAGCAGCTCGAGGCGCTCTGACCCATGGGCATAGCCAGAGGACCTAGGGGGAGTGGCACCTGCAAGTCCAGGAGCTGGGTGCATATGCACTCATCCTCGATGGCCACGTCGACGGCCAGCTTGCACCCGGGGTCCAGGTACGGATCATAGTCCTCTGTCCTCACGTCCGGGTCTGCGCCGCGGCTCTGGCGCCGCGGGAGAGGCCTCTTGCAGAGCACAGGCACGCTTGGTGCTCACTGTTCAAGTGACCTCCATGCTGCCCAGTGTTACACGCAGGGGCTGCAAGATTGCCGCAGCGCTGCGAAATCATGCTACGAGCTGGCTTGTGACTACTGGATGCAAGACTTGTTGCAGGCGTTCTGTCTCGCAAACGTGACGGGGCAGGGCAGGAAGGTTCATAGGCGGGCGCGATGCCTGTTGGCCTGATGAACAGGCGCCGCGCCGCGCGCGCTCGCAGCGCGGCGGCCTGCCGGCAGCCGGCTGCGGGCCCGGGGGCGCACCAGCAGGTACTCAAAGATCTCCAGGTAGCCGTCGTAGTGCGCCAGGTATGCCGCGCGGTGCAGCGGCGTGAAGCCGCGGTCGTCGCGCTGGTTCACCTCCGCGCCGCAGTTGAGCAGGTGGTGTAGCTGCGCGGCAAACCCACGCAGTCTCAGGCGGAGGGCACTCGTGGCGCGCCGAGATGCGCGGCGATCCGAAGCGGCAGTGACAGTGAGCGCGCCATGTCCAGCTGACGGTACGTGGTGGCAAAGTGCACGGGCGCGCCGGCGCCGTTGTCCTGGGTCAGGTAGTAGGGGTCGCGCGCCATGACCTTCGCCAGCTCCTCCGGGTCGCCCAGGCGCACCGCGCTGTAAAACGCGATCGGCTTGTACCAGGGCTGCGGCGGGTAGCGCCCGCAGGCGGTCATGTCGCGCGGCATGGCTGCTGCTTGCGCTGCACGGATCGGGGAGCTCGCTCCTTCAGCCGTGTAACATGCCCTGCTCATGTAACCTCTGCAGGGTACCCTGGCGCCCAGTGGCAGAACAATGGGGCAACCGGGATGACTTCCACCAACTTGCAGGAACACAAAATACCGCTGTGAAGCGCGCAATTGCGTGCGTGACGTGCAACGTATGACGTGTCTAGCCACTATCAAAGTCTCGTGCAACCAAAGCTGAAGTGCGGGCGCCATGCTTCACCTTGCCGCAAGGCTGCAGGGGCTTGCGGCGGGCGCGCCGCGGCTGTGCAGCCTGGCAGAGGGCTCTGGCCCCCTGGTGCCGCTGCCAGCGCTGTGCCACATGCTGTCTACGTGCAGCAGCGCGCAATTACAGCTGCTGGCTGGCGCCCGTGCGTCGCAGCTGAGCAGCCTGGCGCCGCTGGCCGCACGCTGGGGCACGCCGCTGTGCGCCGAGCCCTGCGGAGCCGGCAGGCACGCTGCGGGCTTGCGCAGGGGGGTGCATGCGTCCGCAGCCAGCCACGCGGCGCCAGCTGCAGGCGCTGAGCAGGGTGCAGCGAGGGCAGCCAGCGGCTGTGCTGGCGGCGAGCAGGGAGGCAGCGGTGCCGCGGCTGCAGAGCAGAGGCGCTTGCAGCAGAGCCTGGCATCTGCGCAGCTGTGCCGCGGCCTGCATGCGTCCGCTGCCAGCAGTGCAGCCACTGCGGCGCAGCGTGAGCGAGAGGGGGCGAGGGAAGGCAGCAGCGCCACCTCCATGGAGCACTCGGACGACGAGTCGGTGGAGGAGCAGCGGCGGCGCCTGCAGCGCGGCGTGGTAGCCGCGCTGCAGCAGCGGCTCAGCGTCGGCGACGAGGCCGTGGACTGGGGCGACGAACGTGTCATCCTGCACAGCACGTACCACGACTACCAGTTCAGCGCAAAGGCCTTCTATGTTGGTGCGCTTTGAGTGGCACTCCATCCAGCGCCGAGCGTGCTGGCCGTCCGCTAACCTTTGTTTGTCATTGTGCGATTGTGGGAGTCAGGCGCGCCTGCCACTTTCAGACCGCGGCGGCGCAGTGCAAGGCCTACTTTCATCAAAAAGCAGTGTATGCGAAAGCCACACTGTCGGTTGCATGATGCTGAGGGCCTGCCCGCCAAAAGCTGACGAAGGCTCGGGACCGCGCGCAGGCCGCAGCCTGAGCCAGCAGGCGAAGCAGCTGTACAGCGTGGCGGCGCAGCGCGGCTTCCCCAGCTTCTGGAACACCGCCGAGTGGCGCCTCATCTGCCTCGGGCCGCGCCCGCCCGCCGCGCCAGCCAGCCCCTCCGCGGTCGCCGGCGAGACAGAGACGGTGCCGCACCGTCATGACCACGTCGCACTGTCCATGCTGCAAGCCCTTCGCATGCAGCCTGGCTGTTCATTGTCTCATGCGCAATGAAAGCGCTCAAATGATGACCTTTTAACAGACTATTAGCAGGTGAGCTCGGTGTTTGCTTGCCAGCTGACCATAGGCTGCTCGCTGTGGCGCGCAGACTCAGTGTAATGATCTGCCTGTGCTTGCGAATTGGATGGCGTAACGCGATGTGCCCCCGTGGTGAGCACTGCACGCCCTGGGGTGTGAGATGCATGCGTGAACTGAGAGGCCGCGGCTCGCAGGGCCTGCCCTATGATGAGCCGTACGTGGCCGTGTTTGAAAACATGGACACCGTCGTCTTCTTCAACGGCTGCGGTAACGAGGCGCACCTGTGGCAGCAGTACGCCGGGGGCGCCCTGTCCACGCGCGAGACGGAAGGCGCGGCGCCCGGCAGCCGGCCACCCAGCGGCTCCGCACTTGTCAGTGAGTGCTGTGCACGCGATGGCGGGGCCGACTGAGCCAGGCGCGGACAGCGGCGTGGTCATGTCGGTGTGTGGCTCACAACGACACTGGCATGCAAGCAGGCGTCAGGGGGTCCCTGCGGGATGCAAGCTGGTGAAGGGATTGCCGGAGGGTGCTGGCGGCTGAGCAGGGCGTGGCTGCATCGCAGCCAGGCGACAACCTGGCGCCATGGCACACATCCCACAGGCTTCGCCCCGAGCGGGGTCGGCCTGCGCGCGCAGAGTTCCGCGTGTTTGTACGGCCGCAGATGTCAAGCGACACTGCCATCTTGCCAGACAGCATCGGCCTCAAGGCCGCGCAGCCGGACAAGATCAAGACCATCGCCTACCTGCTCGCGCAGACGGTCGCCCTCCACTTCTATGAGACGTGCGCCCCTGCTTGTTTGCCTCCGCAGTCGTGCCGCTACTACATGTGCAGCTGGATCCGTGTGGCGATGTGTGGCCTCTGCACAAGCCATGCGGCAGGCAGTTGGACACTTCCCTCGCTCCAATGCATGACAGCAGTGCGGAACTTGGAGGCCTGGGTGCGTGGCAGCCCAGCGGCCGGCAGCGCGGCGGCGGCCCGATCATTGCGCGCGCGCACAGCAGGGAGGTGCACATGGTGCTGCGCGCGTCCCAGGATAGCAATGCGGAACATGGAGGCCTGGGCGCATGGCACCCAGCGGCCGGCGGCACAGCAATGGTCTGACCCCCGCGCGCGCGCGGCAGGGAGGTGGACACGATGCTGCGCGCGTTCCAGGATATCAACGCCGACATGGAGCGCACGGGCGAGCTGGTGGCGGCCATGGCTAAGGGCGAGCTGCTCAAGATGGTCGCGCGCAACAACGTGATGCGCACCGGCATCCTGTCCAGCAAGATCGGGCTGACCAAGCGCTTTGACGCGGCCTGGCGCGACGCCGAGTGCTCCCGCATCTACGAGCACCTGCGCGAGGAGATGGAGATCGAGCGTCGCTACGAGGACCTGGAGGTCAAGGTGCGGCGCCGGCGGCGCGGCGTGCCCGGTACATTGCCTGTCCATGGCCTGCTGGGGCGCGGCGCAGGGACAGGGCAGCGATGGGCAGCGCCGGCGGGCATTTAGCACCGGAGTCGTTGAACACGAGCATTTTTCGTTCAGTGTGTGCAGCCTTGCTGGCTGGTGGAGGCTGTGGCATCGCCATGCGCGCATGTGGGGTGTCAACTGGCCAGGCCGGTTCTGCTTGCCGGGCCATGCATGCGCTCTGCATGTGCATCATGCAAGGTTAGTCGATGGTTCGTCCAGGATGCAGGGTTTTGTGCGCAGCGGCGCAGCGTCCAGGCAGTCATGGCATAGCAAAGCATCGGCGTGAGCGTGCCGAGCGCATGCGGCTCTGCGCTCGCAGACACCGAGCGCGTGTGGGCGGCGCGCGCAGTTTGACCTCATCCAGGACAACCTGAAGTACTTCCTGGAGATCATCCAGAACAAGAAGTCGGACTTCCTGGAGTACCTGATCGTCATCCTGATCGCCGCCGAGATCTTCGTGAGCCTGTTTGACATGTGGACGCGCGACGCTTTCTCAGGGTAGCCTCAGGGTAGCTGTGGTGGGTCGTTGTATTGGTAGGTTGGTGGTAAGGGTAGCGCACATTAGGCGCACGACACACTGACCGGCATCATCTGACTGGCACGCGAACCGTGCAGCTTTACACCAGTACTGCCCAACACATCTTGATGTCACGCCTGGGCGCTGGAGCGCTCCCGAATAAACTATTTGCACATTGCAGATGCGTCTTCCTGCACGCCCGCACTTCAAGCAATACCTGCACACCAAGCGATTCTGCACAAATGCATCTATCGTGGCTTCAATGCCCCCGAGCAGCAAAGCAGAATGAGAAACCAATTGACAGCAGTCCGGAACTGTGCTGCTAGGGCTGGCACATGGGTCGCACATAGGTTGCAGCATGCACCCAGGGGCATGGTGCGACCTGGGTGCGCCTGCAGGCAGGGCATTGCCATGCATGCTTAAGACACATGGACAGTCCTGAGCTCAGGGATGCCTCGCTTGAGTGAGCGCCCCCCCTGCCCCAACACGGCACAGCGCTTGAAGTCCACCCACTCTTGCAAAGACACGCCCCGTCAAAAGCCCAACAGCGCGCCTGCCCTCGGAAAACGCCCCACAGGATGTGCAGCAGGCTGGCAGCAGGCCGGGCAGCTGGAAGCGAACGCTCCTCCGCGGTCACAAACGACCTGGATTCCGAGCAAACATGATGGGCCGCAGGCATGCAGCCCGCAAAGGCACCAAGACGGGAAGGGCTGTCTGCCGTGCGGCGCGGGCGCTGGGGCCGCTCAGTCCTCCTTGAACGCGCATGCGGCGTGCCTGGGCGAGCCCACTCCCAGCTTCGCCAGCTGCAGGCGCGCCCAGCGCTCCCCATCTTCGCGGCGCGCGCACACAGCGGTCAGTCGCAACCTCGCACCCTGCCTGCGAGACAAAGCCACGGCGCTGCAGGCGGCCTCATGCTGCACTGACGGTGTGCTTTGCTTGCAGAGCAACAAGTTCTTATACATCCATGCTGTTGCTGCGTGGGTGAAGAGAAGGAGCGGGCTAAGGCCAGTCGCCGGGGGCGCGCCGCCGAGCGACGTTTTTAGCACCGCGGCGATCTTGGGGCTCCAGCTGCCGTCCACGTTGGCAGCCAGAGCCTCAGCGTCGGCGAGGCCGCCGCAGCGCAGGAACAGGACAGGCTCGCGCGGGTCGCTGCTGGGTACTGCAGGCGCGCAGCAGCACGCCCTGTCAGTCACGTGCTCGGGCTCTCGTGCAGCACCCTGAGAACACCACCGCTACACCGGCCCTGTGCAGCACACCACGTGCTCCATCTGTGCTTTAGCTCCTGGCGGGCTCCCACAGGTCTACCACAGGTGTCGCACCGGGTTGTTCTCGCAGCAGCCTGGCTCTGAGCTGCACAGCAACGCGCAGGCAGAAAGCCTGTTTGCAGGCCCTGAGCTGTGCCACTTAACCACTTGAACACTCCTCTGCATGCAGACTGGACCGGGCCCCTGACCTATTTTCCATGCTGTGCAAAGCAAGGCATGAGGCAAGCAGTGAGGGCGCAGTAGGCTCGCACTGGCTTCGTACTGCCATGCAGCCTTCACGTCTGCTTTGGCATCGCGCGGTGCTGCAATCGCCACGTGGGCAATGCAGTCCCCGGCGCCTGCCATACCCTTCGCAAGCGTGCGCCCCCGCCCGTCGCCATCCAGGGCATCCGCACGGTTGCTTTGATCTGTACGCAGGTGCAGTTGCACGCCCAGTGGAGCATCCACAAAGCCCCCCTCGAGCAGCGCAGGCTGCGGCCGGGCCTTGCGGCGCTGCTGTGTGCTGTCCGCGCTGGCCATCCCTGCAAGGCGCGCCGAGCGGCGTCCACGCTAGTGCAAAGGTGTCCGCAGCACTGTATGGGCACCCAGAGGCAAGGAAAGGGTCAGTGGTGTCCGGGCTTCGTGCTGTGCCGCAGACAGGCTGTCAGGGACTGTGGCACAAGCGCCACGAGCGCATTGTGTCACGCTCCCACCAGTGGAGCCCGGGGAGGCACGCAGCCCGCTGGAAGGGCGAGTGACGCGTGGAGGGAAACCAATCCGCTGCCTCCGCCACTTTGAATCAGCAAGCCCTTATGTTAGGGATTACCAGAAAAGGCTTGCCGTACAGCAGCCTTGCCCTGCTTTTTTACAGCGCGGGCAGAAGATAGTGTTTGTGAGCATCACGCCATACGCTGTTGACACTGGTAGTCAAGAAGCGAATTGACAGAGTTTAAAGCAGCTGCATACGCTCTGCCGTGTGTGCGCTTGCTGGCTGTGAACACCCCGTATGGCAGCAAGCTTCCACGACTTACTGGCCACAAGTGATGCTCTCCGCCTGGTAAGGTGCGGCGCATGCGCGTTTCCGGTGCGGCGTGGACGCTCCTCGCTGTCAGCGCCGGGACGCTGGCTGGTATCCTGTATATTCACGACGGCCAGCGCCAGGAGAGGGAGGTGTGCCTCTGATGCCACTTATTGCTTTTTCCTTTTACATTCACACTATGCGTCCAGCCTCGCAGCGTGACGTGCCAGCAACTGCGCCCTGCTGGAGCACCTTGAGCCAGCAGTGGTGCTCAAGCTCTTACAGTGTGAGAGCCCTGGTGTGTGCTGGCCGTGCAGAACCTCCACAAGGGTGTGCTCAGGGACGAAGAGCACTATGCGGCTCGGCAGGCTCAGCTGCGCCAGGAGCAGCGCTAAGGCAAGCGCCGCATGCAAGTTGACTTGAGTGCTGCATGCTAGGTAGTTGCCAATTACCTAGCATGCACCAATAGTTGGTGATCCCCTGAGAGAGAAAGCATTGCTTTCAAAGCAAGACCGCGCTTTCAGTACAGGAACCTCAAGGGCGTTGTATAACGGATTAGAAGAATGTTAAAACTCGTCGTGTAAGGAGCTGCACAGGCACTCAAGCTGATAGCACGCACACTTGCCTGGGTGCTCGCAACCCATGGCACAGCTCATGCACTGGTAGTGCGCAACATAAGGGTCACGAAATGCTGCATCCGCTTAAGTGACGTGCGCACCACAGCGTCACAGGGTGACTGGGGCGAGGCGCATTGCACGTCGCTGTGCAACAGCGCTTCACAGCACAACAGTGGGAACCGCATACAAGCAATTCATAGTGCATCACCGCTAATACCAAATCGCACACGAAGCGGTTCATGGCGCATCGCCGCTATTTATCTGAGCCTAGCCTACATGTTCAAACACAAGGGATGTGATACCATCCACGCTGTAACCCCAAAATAGCGACTTGTTGGCCCAGTGCGCTGTTGTGCACCCATGCAGGCCTCCCAGAACCATGGACTCATACAACAGCCCCGGCTCGCGGACATCCGGCTGCTACACACAAAAAGAGAGACAGTCACAGCGCACA
>JAABUV010007880.1_pt1 | contig 10979 bp, 8 predicted proteins | sample 5559971 | NCBI WGS metagenome assembly JAABUV01 (sample SAMN10711881, study PRJNA513362) | rock metagenome | isolation source: Antarctica rocks | place: Antarctica: Victoria Land, Knobhead nord | collected 2015-12-19
CTACTATAGATACAGCTCGAAATTCTCTTTGATTTCTTCTGTATTCTTAATATTCTAGTTATAGCTATCTCTATTGATCAAACATTCTATTCAGCTACGCACTATCTCGCTGCAGTGTGATTAGATTTTAGACATGATCTCAACAAGTTGTATTTGTATTCATTTTGATCATTCAGACTTCACTGTTTTTATATTTAAAATCATTAAAGTTAGCTTGTCTCAGATCAGAAAGATAAGAAGAGCATACATCATCATTAACATGATCACTGCTTTCGTAGACGAAAGATCTTTCAAGCTGAGCGATTATCATGCAGAGCAACTCATTGAATATCAGCATCAATGATTCACTGTTTATCAAGATGAGATGATCTAATTTCTGTTTGACGAGTTCAGCATAGTCATTAATCAAAGCATTGTATTCAGACTGCTAGTCATGCGAAAATGAAGCAAGAAACTCATCAAATGCACAACAACTCAGCAAAGTGAGATCTTAAAAAAGAAGTGAAAGCTTCGTTTGACTGATTGAACAGCAAATCAGCTGATGTTTCTGAATGAAAGTGCTGCATATAAGCGAACAGATAAATTTAAATCAACGCTTGAAGCTTCTTTTATGCTGATTCATTGACTAAATGATCAAAAGTATGACTGAGCTTTTATTAAAGTTTCTCTACATGTTAGTCAAATGCTTAAGTGATCAAAGAGATGAAGCATACTGCGTTGATAAAATCATAAGACGAGAAAAGTCAATATTAGCTGATTTTTGTTGACTTTTCCTGAATTAGCTGTTAATCTCATGTGTCAGCTAACGATTAAAATTAGCTGACTCTCTCAGTTATTAGCTGACTATTAGCTGGTTTTTAGCTGATTTAGCTGTGCACTTAACTAATATTGATATTATCTCTTTTGTTAACTTCTTCAACATTTGCGCATTTTGCTTATTAACAATCAAATATTGAATTAATGACTAGATAGTTATTGCGCTCGTATAATAGATTAATTAATAATTAATTTGACTATTTAAATAATAGCTATTTACACAGTTTAATATATGCGCTGGAAAAGTCAATGAAAAAGTCAATGAGAAAGTTAATGAGAAAGTTAATGAGAAAACTAATGAGGTAGAAAGTCATGTAGAATGTTCAATAAAGAGTCATGTAGAATGTTCAATAGAAAGTCATTTAGAATGTTCAATAGAGAGTCATGTAAAATGTTCAATAGAAAGTCATGTAAAGTGTATGATAAAGTCATATTTAATGCTCGATAGAGAACAAATTTGATTCTTGATTGCGAAGTAATTTGAAGCTTGATGAGAAGTCATGTAGAAAGTCATGTAGAGAGTCATGAAGAGTGTATGATAGAGTCATGTTTGATGCTCGATAGAAAACAAATTTGATTCTTGAATGCGAAGCAATTTGAAGCTTGATAGAAAGTCATGAAGAAAGTCATGAAGAAAGTTATGTAGAGAGTCATGTAAAAAGCATTGTTTAAAGCACTGTTTAACTCATGTTATGCATTCGATCGACGCGTATTTTGAAGCATGTAGAATGTTTGATAGAGCGTTTGATAGAAAGCTCAGTAGAAAGCTTAGTCAATAGCTCAGTAAAAAGATCAGTAAAAAGCTCGATCGAAAGCTCAGTAGAAAGCTCACTAGAAAGGTCAGTCAACAGATCAGTAGAAAGCTCGATCGATAGCTCAGTAGAAAGCTCAGTAGAAAGATCAGTAGAAAGATCAGTAGAAAGCTCGATCAAAAGCTCGATCGATAGCTCAGTAGAAAGATCAGTAGAAAGCTCAGTCAATAACTCAGTAGATAGCTTAGTAGAAAGCTCGATTGATAGCTCAGTTGATAGCTCAGTAGAAAGATCAGTAGAAAGATTAGTAGAAAGTTCGATCGATAACTCAGTAGAAAGATCAGTAGAAAGCTCGATCGATAGCTTAGTAGAAAGCTCAGTAGAAAGTATTGTTTGAAGCACTGTTTGACGCATGTTATGCGTTTATTCAACGCGTATTTTGAAGCATGTAGAAAATTTGATAAAGTGTTTGATTGAAAGTTTGATATCGAGTCATGAAGAGTGCATTCTATTGAGCTAATTAGCATTATTTCGTACGAAATAGAAAGTAGAAACTATGAAAGAAAGAAGTGAGAAAAAGTAAAAACTCTGAATTCTCTAAATTTTCTAGCGTCAACCTTCGACTGAAAGCGAAGATTACTAATCACAAGAGTAACAGTACTGTTCTCAAGTCATGTAGAAAGCATTGTTTGAAGCATTGTTTGACTCGTGTTATGCGTTCATAATTTGAAGCATGTAGAGCGTTTGATAGAACGTTTGATAGGAAATTTGGTAGGGAATTCGGTAGGAAATTTGAGTGAGCGAGTAGGTAAGCGGGTAGGTGAGCGAGTAGATGAGCGAGTAGATGAGTGAGTAGATGAGCGAGTAGATGAGCGAGTAGATGAACAAGTAGATGAGTGAGTAGATGAGCGAGTAGGTGAGCGAGTAGATGAGCGAGTAGATGAGCGAGTAAATGAGCGAGCAGGTGAGTAGGTGAGCGAGTAGATGAGCGAGTAGATGAGCGAGTAGATGAGCGAGTAGATGAGTAGGTAAGCGAGTAGATGAGCAAGTAGATGAGCGAGTAAATGAACGAGTAGATGAGCGAGTAGATGAGCGAGTAGGTGAGCGAGTAGATGAGCAAGTAGGTGAGTGAGTAGGTGAGCGAGTAAATGAGCGAGTAAATGAGCGAGTAGATGAGCGAGTAGAACGATGAGCATGTAGAATGACGAGTAGAATGATGAGCATGTAGATAGATGAGCATGTAGATAAATATTTTAGCTGAATTAGCTGAATTAGCTGAGTTGATCGAATTTAGCTGAAATTTAGCTGATTAGTCAGTTGTTAGCTGATTATTAGCTGAATTAAGTCGACTTTTTCAGATTCTGTCATTGAGTAAAAAGTTAGCTGTTGAACATTTTGCTGATGTGTCAACATAGAAGTATTCTCGACTCGATGCACGTTTCAATCTCGTGCACATCTCACTTTACTACTTTCATCTTTCTTCAAAAATCAATTACAAATTCAATATGACTTCAATTGAGGCTGCGCTTGCAGATCTAGCTTTGCAAGACTCATCTAACTACACTGCAACTGCAAAGAAATTCAATATCAATCGAAGCACGCTGTCGCGACGATATAGGGGCAAAACGGTCTTCGTGAAGAAAAGCAAGCAAACGACGTCAATTCTTTCGAATCAACAAGAAAAAGAGCTTATTCGCTATATCAACAAGCTTATCGAGCGTGATATACCTTCTCTCAATGTCATGATTCGCGTTTTTGCGTATAATATATCTGGAAAACAGCCAGGCAAAAACTGGTCTTATGAGTTCGTTCAACGTCATTCAGATATACTGCAGTCAAAGTTTCTACAAGGCGCTGATCTAGAGCGAAAGAAAGTCGATAATGCATATCAATATCAGCTTTATTTTGATCTTGTAAGTGCCTTCATTACGTTTAGTTTCATACTAATATAAGGGTAGGTAAAGCAAAAAATCGAAGAATATGAGATTCTTCCTTCAAACATATACAATATGAACGAAAAGAACTTTCTACTTGAACTTCTTCAAAAGACTCGAAGAGTCTTTAGTTTAAAGCATCTTGACAGTGACAAATTGCTGAGTGCTGATCAAGACAACAATAGAGAATGAATTATCTTGATTGCAATCATTTGCATGAATATGACTCATATACCTTCTTCGATCATTTATCAGACGATATCAGGCAATATTCAGAACAGCTGACTTACTGAATATGATCTCAAAGAGCAATTCTGCTTCTTTGCTTCCTTCGCTACTGACTGAACTAACGATGAATTGATCTACTCTTGACTCACTATCGTATTTGATCGAAATACGAGGTCAAAAGTCAGAAATTCACGCGATTATCGTCTTCTATTCGTTGACGAGCATGACAGTCATATCAACATGAAGTTTCTTGACTGATGTAAGCAGAACAAGATGCTTGTGACTTTATATTCTTCTCATTCTACGCATCGTCTTCAACCTCTGAATGTCAGCTTATTCAACCCTTTGATCAATTACTACTCGCAAAACCTGAACGACTGAATCTTTAAGAGTCAAGAACTTTCTCGAATATCAAAAAGAGACTTCTTTGATCTATTTTGACCTGCATATCAAGCTGCTTTCACGTCTGTCAACATCAAAAGTGAATGAGAAAAGACAGAATTGCTGTCTTTCAATTCGTCACAGATCATAAAGCAGATTAAATCGAACGCTAGATCTGTTTCAAGTCATTCTTCTTCTTCAGCATTGTCAGAAGCTGATTGAAGAAAGGTTCGACGATTAATGAAGTCAGTTGTAGAAGAAGCAATTGGTTCGCAAGCTCGTAAGTTGAACAATACGGTTGAAAAGCTTACTACAGATGTTGCTCTTCTGAAAGCAGAAAATGAAGATCTTCGACAAACAGTACGTATTGAGAGAAGTCGCAGACGACGTGAAAAGCCTTTATTTGACGATTTAGAGGTTAATGATGAGACAAAGAAGATGTTTTTTAGTTCTAATAAGATTCAGACAACTCGTGATCATCAAATTCAAAGAATCGAAGAGAAACAGCAAGCTGCTATTCAAAAGACGAAAGAAAAGAAACAAAGAGAGCTTAGAAAGCTAGAGAAACAGCGTTTAATAGCTGAAAGAAAGATGAAACAAGAAAAAAAGAAGACGAAGCGAAAGAAGAAAGCGAAGCGAAAAAAGAAGCTACGAGCGAAGAAATTGAAGCAACGACGTCTAATTCAAAAGCAAAAGCTGAAGGCTAAAGAGCTTCAGAAAGGGCAAAAGAAGAAGTCTAAAGAGATGAAAGTACAGCAATTCACTGATTTTGTTGCTATTGAGAAGATGAAAAGAGAGTCAAGTCAAATCAGATCTACGCGAGCTGAAAGACAATTCAAAGCTTCTAAGCAATTTGATGATTGATTCTTATAGCTTGAAAGCTTCATATAGATATCGACAACTCTCTATATTAATTGCAATTTGATTCTATGAATGATGATTGAATAATAATAAAAAAAGTATAAATTGCTAATCGAGTTTAGAGTGTGCACGAAATCGAAACGTGCATCGAGTCGAGAATACTTCTATATGATAGAGAAATATATAACATGAAAGATGCATCATGACTTCATAATCAAGACTATCTTTCTAAACTTCATGTGAATCAAAGTTTTTTTTCAATGCACTTCAGATGATTCTGAATCTCATTTCGTAATAGTTATGAACAATGCTTGAATTCATTAATCTGTTAAACTAAATCAGCTTTGTATGAAGTTTGAAGTACTGCTGATTAAGCTGTCATCATACTCATCTGATTTCAATTTCATAGAAATTTTCTTTGCAGTGCTGAAAATCTGAATTAAGAAAAACATCGATCTGATTCAATATTACACGAAGTTTAAAGATGAATTTGACGAGTTTCTACGTGATGCAATGCAATCACAGCGATCACAAATAGAAGATGATTCAGATAATTTGTTTCAACTTGTTGACATAAACTATAATTCATAAATGTAAATAGATAAACTGCTAGAGAAACAGACGCTCAAGCTCAGAAGTAACAATCATTTTCTGAAATTTTCTCTTGAACATCATTGTCATATTCTAAATCATCAGAGTACTTCTTCTTCTTCTTCTTCTTCTTCTTCTTCTTTTTCTTTTGTTGCTGCTGCTGTTTTTATTTCTGCTTCTGTTTTTACTTCTGCTTCTGCTTCTGCTTCTGAATCTGATTCTGAGTTTTTATTTATGACTATGATACAGACATAGTTTTAGTTGTTGATTCAACATGTAAAGATCTTTGCAGTCTTCAGATATCATATTTGCTGACATCACGAGCTAACTGTATATCAATGTTAAACTGTATATGCATGTTTTTTCAATGAGCTTCAGACTTGTTCTTTCAGAATTATAATGTTTGCAAATTGTAGTTTTGAGCATTCAGCTTGATGTATGCAATCATGAACATTTTTCTTCTTTTCTTCTTTTATAAGATATGTCATTGAACATACTTCAGTAAATTGTCATCTTCAACAAAATTGCTAGATTGCATAGTCAATGATTGTTCAGATGAAAATGACTTTCTCAGCTTGTTCAATCTTTTCAGCTTATTCAACTTTCTCAACTTCATTTTTTGATTGATTTTATTCATTTTCTTCTTCTTTTCTTGCTTCTTTATTTTCTGCTCTCATCGCTGTTGCTTCTGCTGTTGTTTTAATTCTTCTAATGTCATCAAATTGATTAAATGATTAAATTCAAAGTTGAAAGTTGAAGTTTTCAAAGAAAAAGAAAGTTCAATCATTGTTTTTGCAACAGCTCTTTTATTCTTTGCAGCAGTTGATTAAGTTATTTCAATTATGTGCTTTGAAGATGTATCAATAATGATCATGTTATCATTTTAATTTATGACTGCAAATTAGTCAAACATCTGAGCAGAATTTAAAGATACATGCTGATTGATAGTAATGATTCAACACTGATTTTTCTTATTTTTACATGTTTTATCATGATATAAAAGCTTCTTCATCAGCATCTTGATTTAATTGTGTTCAGAATCTCATAAGTTTTCTCTTTCAATTCTCTTCTTCTTTAGTTTAGTCATCTGAGTCGTTGATGTTTTCATGACAGTAGAAACTGACTTTACAGAAATATCATCACTCTGAGTTCTTTCATATTAATATACTAAATGTATGCTCAGATTCTTCTTGTCAGCATTAAATTTGACATGAATGATGAAAGTTACTTCTTGTCACGTATTCAACAGAGTGAAATAAGTCACAAATCTCTTCTTCTTCTTCATATTGATTCAAATGACAGAGATGATGATAGAAACTCTGAAGTAAGTTAAATCTTTATTGTTTGCTCAGCTTTTTGCATGTGTTTTCTGTCTGAAGCTTAAGAGCTCAAGATTTAAATCGCTAATGAGATCATTATTGATATATTGCAAAACTTCATCATGTATGCTTGAGATTTCATAAAGAAGTTGACAGTTCATTGAGTATGAAATCGTCTCTGAAACAGAAGATTCTGAGACAGAAGACTTTGAAACAGCAAGCTCTGAAACAGCAAGCTCTGAAGCAGCAAGCTTTAAGACAGCAGATTCTGAAATTACAACGATGAGAACGATGATGATGATGACAACAACAGTGAGAGTAATGACAGCTTTGAAAGCTTTGCTTTCTCGTTTCTTCTTCAACTTCTGAACTGATTGAAAGACTAATTAAGAAACTAACGAAGAGATTGATGAAGAGATTAATGAAGAGATTAACAAAGAAACTGATGAAGAAACTGACGAAGAAGCTTTATTATCTGATCAAGTATTTGAATTAATCTTTATGATTGACGAAGTTTTTGAATGCAACTGATATCATTGATGAACTACATCAGAAGTCTGAGTCTCATCATGTGAAGTTTGCACACTATGATAGAACTTCTGAGTTTCTGAATCATTTGAACTGATCAATCGTTGAAATCGTTTAGATGAGAAGAACGATGATGATGATAATGATGACAAGAAGATCACAATCATGACGACAGCAGCAGCAGCAAGAATAGAAAGAACACTTCTATCATTTGTTGAAGTCTCTGAAACTTCAGATGATTCAGATGATTTAAGAATCAATCTGAGCTTGCTGAATGACTTGAATGTTGTTCTTTTTCTGAAACAAGTGACAGCAGAAGAAGCAGTAGCTGAAGAAGCAGTGAGTCTTCTGAAAGTCATGACAGATGAGTATAACTTCAATTTCTAATGCTACGACATGAAAGAAGACAGTGAGATTGATTTTACAATTCTGTTTTCTTATTTTGCACTTTTGAAAATTTTTCACTAATTTTGATGAAACTCTTAACAAATTCTAAAAAACGATACAAATTTTGCATACAACGATAATATCTTGTTGAATTGAGTTGAGTTTTCAAATCAAGTTATTGAATCAAGCTTCTTAACTCAACTCAAGTGCTTGAATTCAACTTCTCAACTCAACTCAACACTTTTTCAAAAAAGATTTCAACTCAATTTGATGCAATCAATCTACATCAATCACTAATACACAATCAGTACTAAATTGATCTTGAATTAATAATTATGAAATTTCAATTGATAAACATGTTACACAACTTGTCAATCTCAAATGTAAATTATGTGATCAATTGTTGATTGATCTAATATTATTTATTGATTGATAATTATTTACATTATTGAGTTTTCATTGCATAAAATAATAAAACTTATTTATTGTTTATCAATAATTTATTAATCAATAATTAATCAGTCGTTTTATCTCAATAAATTTCTAAGTTCTGAATGTTCATTCATTGATCAATGTTATATTAATTTGTAATGATTGTTTCTTTAACAACACAAAATATAAACAGAGATCAGTATAGTAACAAACTAATCACTAAACTGAAGATCTGAGAATAACTAAGACAATAAACTGTATTGACTATTACATGAGTTGAGCATGAAGCTTCTATCTAAGAGAATGATCATCATTATATAAACATAAAAGAATTGTGTCAAGTCATTTCTGCTCTGAATGATCACTTCGATCATTCTTGAGCAAGATGAGCAAGATAAGCATCATGCTCATCATGCTCACTGTGATCACTTCTGATTCAAGCAATCAGAGCAATTACTTCAAGACTCTGATTACTCAATGATTATTTAATCATTGCTGTTACATAATTTCATGTGAAAGAGTTCTAACATAATTGTTATGAATCTGCATAGAGCGAATCATATGAGTGTATTCTAATCAGAAGTTCAAAGCTAAAGAAGAAGAAAGATGAAACACGTCGTGAGTTTTACTCACGAAGGCACGCTAGGCCGCTAGCGTGTCAACATCAGCTCTATACTAGTCTATGATAGTTTAACATGATCTATGTTAGGCTAACTCAAAGTGCACGCTCGCAACATTAATCATTGATTAATAATAAATTGATAGAATGAAATTATATCTGAGAAGAAATTTTGATGATATGTCAATAATAAGAGCAACATATGTGAAGATATCATAAGTTCATAATTAATCGCTTATTGATAATGAATTGATCAATTATTATTTGTTGATCAATTATTGATTAATTATCAATAGAATAATAGAATTGATGTGATATATTTTAGAAGATTAAATGCTGTTTTCTCTGATTTTAGATTACATTACCAGTAGCGCAGGAAAGCGGAATTATGCGCATGGTTACCTGATCATGCTCGGACATTTTGCATGGTTCATCGAGCTTTAGTGTTGGTCTGCCGACCTGTAGTCTTCAGCCTCGCGACGCCTTCCAACTGAGTCATCGTAGATTGGCCGGCAGATACGCCGTTACAGTATGTTGAGGCACCAGGCGAACCTTTTGATTCCGGCCTGACTGCCTGAAGGGGTTGACCACGGAAGGCTGCATTGTTCGGTCTTCCTTACTTTTCGTGCTCAATTTGCCATCATTGGGTATCGAAAAAGTCAGGATCAAGGCCAGAACGGCTTTTAGCCTTTTCTCTCACAATAATGGTAATTCGTAATATTTTTTGCAAGTTTCGGTAAATGCTTTCGTCGTCGCATTTACATACATGCTCTTTCTGACTTGTACGTCCTGCAGCTCTCCCTTTGACTGTAGCTTGTGTGTTTTCAAGTCCTTTCAATATGTCTGAAAACTCCCGTAGCTCACACTCTCAAGCTCAAGATCTTTGCGTGAAAGAATCCTTGAGACAGAACCGAATAAATGGCGTGCAGGGTATCTATTCTGGCACAAGTACCAGCAACAACAAAAAAATGTCAAGCCCGGCAAACTTCATCGCCAATTCTGTGCTTCGCCTCCCCGCGAGGAACGCTGCCATTCAAAGTACGCTCGCTTATTCCTCACTTTCTCTCTTATTCAATCCCGAACAACCCCTGAGCGATATCGCGCAAGGCCTGAACCGGAACCAGTTCTGGGCGCTTTCCGCTTTTCCTGCACGCAAGCCGCGGGTATCGTTGTGGAAGATACGGTTCAAGCCATGTATCGTTCGATAACTCTCGCCATGGAAGGAAAGCCGTGGTACCTCCGTGGGTGCGGTTGCCCTAGTGGGATATATATCTGGGTTTTTTTTTCGTTCATGGTATGGTCGACGCCGGGTTTGGATACATCCGTCGTTGGGTGCAGAGAAGAGGGAAGAGAAGAGGATTCGATCGGGCCTTTCTCGCTTTGCAGAACTTCTGAGCAGGACGCTTGGAAATTGATTAGAATCGTACAGGTCGTGTTTGCTGTGGTTTTTGGTTGGGGGCATCGTCTATGTTAAACAGCCACTCAATATTGCAACACGCATGTACATATGAAATCAAGTAAAGCACAATCACTCCTGGTTTAGCATACGGCTAGTGGTTCCCTCGAGTTAAAAGTGTCAAGTTTGCGTCTATCCCCGAAGCCGGTCGCATCCACTCAATATACAAGTGCAGTCGGACTGGGGTAGATTTAGGAAACGGAGAGCTATATATCAAGATCAAAGAGCTCTGAGAGTTTTAATCTCGTGGCTCATCTGACTATAACCCTCACATCCCACGCTCCACTCACAGCAAACCACTTGCCCTATCCCTGCCTCCTTCTCGGCTTAAATAGCCGTCAAAATTAGATTCATGTCATCTTTTCCCTTGGAGAGAGATCAGTTTAGACTTTGTTCTTTGTGGTTAGAGCAGTGATCTATTAAAATTCTGGACTGTAAGCTAGGGAGCGAAAAGGAGCAGACGTAGTGTTCAGCTATGTATGGAAGTCGAGAAGGTGAATGAAGCTCCAGGGTCAGAAAACTCAACAAACCACAGCCATTACCTCGACAGTTTCCACCCACACCTCCCTATCCACCACCTTCAGTCAAAAGACATTCCCTACACTATGCTGCCCTCCTCCCGATACCTCTCGATCCGGCTTAGGATCTCTTGAATATCTTCCCAAATCCTCTGCC
>JAABUV010007883.1_pt1 | contig 10976 bp, 18 predicted proteins | sample 5559971 | NCBI WGS metagenome assembly JAABUV01 (sample SAMN10711881, study PRJNA513362) | rock metagenome | isolation source: Antarctica rocks | place: Antarctica: Victoria Land, Knobhead nord | collected 2015-12-19
ACGCTCGCTGCGGCGCCCTTGGCGCCCAGGCCTGGGACCGGCCGATGGGTGTGAGGCGGTGGCGCTCGCGGCCGCCGCGCGCATGCGGCGCTCGGGCGTGCTCGAGGCGCAGGAGCGCTGGCCTGCCTCTGCGATGCGAAGGCTCGGAATTGTTAGTCACACAGCAAAATGTCGAGCAATCCAGTGGCGGGCCGCCGGCAAGCTAACTAGGCTCTGGCCGCCCTACCCCGGTCTCGGGTGCTTGCAAAGGAGGTGCTGGCGGCGAGGCGCAAGGTCTCTGTGAGCGAGAGCAGAGGGGACGCGCAAGACTCAGTAGGTGCGGTTCTCCTCTCCCGCAGGCGTCCACCAGAGGGGCAGGTGGTGGTGCTGGTCTGGGCGCGTTGTTTATTTGCCGCGCCGCACACCTTCACGCCGCACGCCTGACTGTGCTGTGGGAGCACAACTGGGTCGTCAGACGGACGTGTTGGAGCAGCCGCGGTTGGTGTTGAAGCCTCTACGCTGTTCAGCTTTGGAGTTTTTGGCCACTTGCTGTGGACTGCACCAGGGGATGTGCAGACAATGAGGCAGGGGCGCGTGGCGGCCAAGGCGAGGGGCCAGCTCTGGAAGGACGTGCATCTGCTGCGTATCCCGGGCAGAGCGATGGCGTGTAGTGCAAAGACACTGCCTCAACTGCAGTTGGGGCCCACTTAGAGGCCACTCCGGACTCCTGAGCAGTGTGACAGCGTGGCGCAGAGGGCGGGTCTGGCTCTGATGGGGGTGCAGACCGCTGGCAGCGCCAGGCCAACCGCGTGCGCGGGGCGGCAGGGCGCGCGGGGCCGCACAATGGCCGTGACAAAGAAGGCTGCGGGCGCGCCCGTCAAGGGCAGCAAGAAGAAAACGTCCGCGTTTGTGATCGACTGCTCCAAGCCGGTGGAGGACAAGATCATGGAGATTGGCGCCTTTGAGAAGTTCCTGGTCGACAAGATCAAGGTCGACAACAAGCCCGGTGCGCCCTGCGTGCGCCGCGGCTGCGCGTGCCCGCCTGGGGAGGGTGGAGCTGCGCCCTCAGACGCGTGCGCTGTTCGCCGACCTGACAGATTGCTGCTTGGGAGGCCAAACTCGGAAGCTTTCGAGCCCTGCAGCACGCGACGCGCCGCGCCTGGGCGCGCAGGCGTGCTGGGCGACCAGGTCAGGGTGACCAAGGACAAGACGAAGGTCACCGTGACGTCCGAGTCCGAGATGTCCAAGCGGTGCGCCCGCGCTGCCGGTCTGTCGCCTGCCTGGGAGGCGCTAGGTGCTCTTCCGCCTCCATCGGCCGGCGCCGTGGGTGCATCTGCAGCTCTTTCGGCTTTGCGGCCTTTGCGGCCTGCGCCAGCCAAGCGGGTGTGCGGTGCAGCCAAGCGGGTGTACGGTGAAGGCGATGCGCCTATGCCGAAGGCGCTGGCGCGGCGCGCGGCGCCCGCTGTCACATGTACTGTGCCGACCTGCGCGTCTGCGCCATGCGGCAGGTATCTCAAGTACCTGACGAAGAAGTTCCTGAAGAAGCACAACGTGCGGGACTGGCTGCGGGTCATCGCATCCAACAAGGACCGCAGGCGCGCGCCCGCCGCATGCGCTGTCGTACATACCTATGGATGCAGCCGGGCTCAAAGATTGTGCTGTGTCTTTTGGTTAATTTGGTCGCCGGTCACTGTGTGCACCGCTGGTAGCGCTGGCTCCAAGGCTGTGGCACGGACATGCTTGGCGCCGGGTGAGTAAAACGGGCGGTGCCTGTTTGCGCGCAGCGTGTACGAATTGAGGTACTTCAACATCGCGGACAACGAGGGCGAGGAGGAGGACTAGGCGCACTGTGTGTAATATAGCTACTCGGCGAGCCTGCGCGTGCTCCCGCCCTATCTCACACACGTGTCAACCAAACTGCAGCGCGTGAGCATCACAAGCATCACTTTGGCCAGTGTGCATGTCACTCAGCGATGCGTATTCTTCTTCAACAGGAATGCTGCAGGCAGGATTGCGCACGATGAGTGATGAAGAAAGACAGAGCGTTGTCTATGCAAGCTCGCACAACAGGGTGAAGTCGCGCTCGTGTTCTCAAAGAACAGACGCCTTTGCCATCCTTCCCAAGCGGACGCAGGCGCGCGCCGGCCGAGAAAGTCACACTCTGCCATGTGCATGCAGCCCATCGCATGCACCATGCCGCGTTGCTTGCGTGGTGACCACGGTGGGTAGGTTGACCGGCCCCAGGGATCTGAGTGCATCACACGCCAAAGCAAGCACACGCATGCGTCGGCAAATCAGCGTCATTTGTGTGCGACAGAGCACGGCATGGCAGCACTGTGTCAGGCCCAGCGGGCCAGACCATATATTTGGCATGTTCATAGCAGTTATAGTGCGCATAAACAGAGCTTGGCATGGGCAGACCTCCAGGATCACATATCATTGCCAGCCACTGATCTCATACGACCCGGCGGCCGGCAGCGGCGGAAGCCCATCAGATCGATGCTGGCTGAAAGGAGGGCCAGGCAAAGCTGGAAACAGTTCTAGCAACGCCTGCATTCTAATACTTCATCAGCGACAGCTTCCAGACACATGGACGGCTGCAAGTGGCCCCGCCTCCTGCCGCAGCCCGCCCCAGCAGCCCCCCGCGCCCGGCGGCCGCCGGGGCCCCTCCCAGGCCCCACCCAGGCCCCCCCCAGACGGCCAGCCTCAGAGGCCGGCGCTGACGAGGCCGTGCAGCGTGACGATGCCGGCCAGGCGGCCCTCGTCCACGACCGGGAAGAACGCGACCTTGCGCGGCGGCTGCTCCATCGCCTGCGCGCGGCAGTCCCCGATCAGCATGTTTCAATGCATGGCCCCTGATCAGCACATGTCTGGTCCGACGCGCCTGTGCAGCGGCCATCTGCGGGTGCGGTCAGCCCAGGCGCGCCAACGCATGCCGGGGCGAACAGCGCCCGTCACAAGGGTACGCGTTCGTGAACAGGCTGCAGGGCCTGCGCGCGCGTGCGCCAGGGGCCAGGAACACCTTGGCACACACCCGCGAAGCGCAGGGGCGCGTGCGGCGCAGGCAGGGCGGCGAGGAGCCACATGCGGAAGCGAGTGCAGAGCGCGTGCCGCGCCTGCATGGCGTCGATGGCCTTCTCCGTGGACGCGCAGGTGCGCGGCGTGCGGTGCATCACGTCCTCGACGCGCGTGCTCATGACCTGGCGCGCGCGCGCGCGCGGGTCGCCGCCCGGGCAAGACACGCAAACACCGCGCAGCGCACATGCTGTTGCAGCCTATGGACGGATGCAGGGCGCTCTGCATCCGTTCATGGGTTTCTGTAAGACACGGACCTGCTCAGCGCAAACACAGTGGGGAAGTGGACGCAGCTCCTGAGCGGCCTTTGAGCGGCACAGGCAGCCGCGCCCCACACCTTTCCTGTCTGCACAGCGCGCCCAGGGGCGGGCGCGGACAGGCATGCCCCGCGGGCGCGCGCCTGCGCGCCGCGGCCCTGCAGCGCGCGGCGCAGGTCGCCGTCGGTGAACGTGCCCAGCAGCGCGCCGCCGTCGGCCACCACCAGCACGCAGCCGACGCCCTTGGCCGTCAGCTCGCTCAGCACCTCCATCACGGTCGCCTGCGCGCGGCCGCGCGCCGTGTTGGGCGCGCCACAGGATGGCGGCGGGCAGCAGGTAGCAGCCGCTCATTTATGCACCCCCCTGCCCTGTGTCGGCACTGGCATGCTGATTTGAAAGACAGGCATGGCGTCTTTTGTGAGCTCTAGTCGCCGCAGCTATGATCGGCTCAGCAGCAGGCGTGAGTGACAGACATGCGGGTGCCTGCTACCGGCCTGGCGCTGTGGTGCCAGCCCTGCTGTGCTGATGCCGGACAAGAAGATCCACAAGATCGCCCAGCCGCAGCTGATGCACAGGGCAGCTGCCTGGGAGGGCGGCGGGCAGCGCTGCGCGCCTGCGGCGGCACGCAGGGCACCGCGCCGCCGGTCAGCATGACGTCCGTCACGCGCAGCATGAGCCGCTTGCCGATGCGCCCGGACGGGTGGTTCATCGCGTACTCGTCCTGCGTGAGCTGCTTCGCCTGCGGCGCGCCGAGCGCGGCGTCACCCACAGCTCCCATCCAGGCACGCCAGCCAGGCTGCCGCTGACAGCAGCGTCGCATGCAGCCGTCGTGCGCGGCTGCTTGCACTCAGACGCATGCGCTGGTGAGGTGCGCTGGGCAGCTTGTGCCTCCGTGCAGACTCCAGGCGCGGCAGCGACACGCCCCCGCCACACCGTGCCCTGGCCACTATCTCTCCCACGGCCAGGCGGCTCCGCGGCGCGCCCATGGGCGCGGGAGCGCGCGCGCCACAGAGCCGGGGCGTGCGCCTGCATCAGCGCGATGGCGACGGTGTCGCCAAACAGCATCTGCGCGGCGGCCGACGTGACGGGCGCCAGGCCCCAGGGGCACAGCTCGCGCTCCAGCGGCAAGTGCACCGCCATGTCGCACGCCGCCTCCAGCCGGCAGCCGCGCACCGAGGTGACCGCCACCAGCCGCGCGCCCTTGGCCTGCGCGCGCGGGCGCCGCCCCGCGCTCGCCGCCAGCAGGCGCGCCGCACCAGGGACCGCGGGTGCGGCCACAGCTGCGCTTCCTGTGTCGCTGCTGCAAGCCTGCCTCACCAGGCCGCCTCCAAGTAGAGTCCACCGGCCGGCAGCCAGGGCCTGCCGAGCGTGTCGCCTTCGCGTCTGCGCGCTCCGCCATGCTCGCGTGCGCCCGGGGGCGGGCGTCGGCGCGTCCGGCACGCCGCCTGGCGCACGTGCAGGGCGCGCGCGGTGCGCACCCTGGCGTAGGGCACGAGGCGCAGCAGCTCGTCGGTGGCGCCGCTCTTAGACATGAGCACCACCAGGTCGTCGCGGCCGAGGATGCCGATGTCGCCGTGCAGGGCGTCGGTGGGGTTGAGGAACACCGCCTTGGTGCCCGTCGACACGAGCGTCTGGCAGACCTTCTGCGCGATGAAGCCGCTCTTGCCGATGCCGGTAAAGAGGATGGCGCCCTTGCAGGCCAGGCACGCCTGCGCGCACGGCACGCCGTCCAGCGCGAGCGCTCGAACCTGCGCCCGCTGCCAGCGGCCACGGCAGTGGCTCAAGCGCGGAGGAGCTGTCGCCGCACCTTGCAGAAGTCTTCCACAGCCGGGTATTCCAGGTAGTCAAAGAAGTAGTTTAGGAACCTGCGCGGCACAATGTTCGAGCGGCCGCAGCATGCACAGTGGACGCTCAGGCGCTTGTGCTGTCTGCAGGCTGTGCGCAGGGCCGGCAGGGTGTGCTGAGGCAGCCGCTGGCCCAGGCAGAGCCGGCCGCAGAACATATTGAGATGACACACACCTCTGCTGCTCCTTGAAGAGGAGCTTGAGCGAGGCGGCCGAGACGGGCTGCGTGTCAAACACCCTGGCACTGCAGGGAGCGTGTGCACCGTTCATAGCGCGTGAACAACTGTCAGTCCTGAGCGGAAGGACAGTGAGTCACGGCCGGCCCAGCCTCCTGCCTCTCACATCAGCGAGCACGGCTGTCTAGGAAGCTGTGCGCGGTCTAAGAAGCTCCAGTGCGCCAACAGCTGTCACCAAGGCAGCAAGGCTCGTGCAAAGAGTCCCCTTACTACACCCCTGGACCTACTCAGGTTATCAGCCTGCACTGCTGGCACCTAGGGAACTGATCCAGACACAGGCATCACTTACGCCTTATCCGCTGTATTCAGCATCAGCAATGCTGGATCATCCCTTGAGACATGCTTTGACACTGCTGGATCCACAGAGACCTGCATCCACAGACGCTACCTCCTACCTATAACCTCCTAAGCAGGCAGATACACACAGTCTGAGAGTATCTGGCAGACACGCAGGGCTGACATACACTCCTAAGGTACACGCCGCACTCCCCCCCATTTTCCTTCCAGTCCATGCAGCTTAGCGTACATAGTTGCGCTCGTCGCGGCCGTAGTCGTGGCCGTAGTCGCGGCCGTAGTCGCGCGGCCGGTAGGCCTCCCGCTCGCGCCCGCGCTCGTACGACCTGTGCATGTGGCCCCAACCAGCAGCTCAATCTAATGCATTCTTGGGGCCTGCTGGCCATGGAACAGAGCGCCTGGCGCTCCCTGCAACGCCAAGAGCATGGCCGTCAGCACGCCGACACGCGCTGCGGGTGTCCCGGTGAGTTTTCGCCAAACCTGTCTGCAGCACAGTGGGCAGCACAAGACCATGTGAAGACGCCCACATGCTTGCCCAGCCTTGCAGTCAACACTGACACAGCTGTGCTGCAGCAGCGACCGAGAGCAGCACACAGGACCGGCGTCGCCTGCCGCCGCACACAGCGCCGCGGCGGCCGGCGCACCGGCTGCGCTTGTGGCCGGCACCGGCGCCGTACTCGCGGTCGCGGTCGCGGTCGGCGCGCGGGCGCGCGCGGTCCTCGCCGCGCTCGCCCCCGCGCTCGCCCCCGCGCTCGCGCTCGCGCTCGCGGCCGCGCTCGCGCTCGCGCTCGCGCCCGCCGCCCGCGCGCGCCTCCTTCTCGCGCCGCTCGAACGCGGCCTTCAGCTTCTCGTAGTACTCATGCGACTTCACCCACGCCCTGGCGCGCGCCGAGCGCACGGCATTCACGCAGTGAGGCGCGTGCCCATGAGCCCGTGTTCGGTGACCAGAACGAGTGCCATGAAGCTCCCACGAGCAAGTGGTGCCTACTGCGGAACTTGCCTGCTGGAGAGGCAAACCACCTGCAGCACATGGTCTGCGTCTCCAGCAGGCGATCTTTGCTACGGGCAAGTGCCACCGTCCCCAGCAGGAGCCTCAGGCATTCGGTCACACATGGGGCCCGCCGACGGTTCCACAGCTCCACAGCTCCGCAGCTCATCAAATAGCTCCGAGCAGAGGCATGACGAGTGCGGCGCCGCAAGGGGTCTCCCACACCCAGGAAGGCTGCGCGTGGTGCACCATGGCGCCGCAGGTGGGTGCATGCCGCACAGAGGCTTGTGACGCCGTGACAACGGAGCGGGGCAGGGGCATGCGGGCCGGCATGCCTGTAGTTGCGCCCGCCCTCGTGGTCCCTGATGCGGCTCTCCTCCTGCGCGATTGAGCAAGCCTCGTCACCTCTACGCAGGGCACATGACTGGTTTGCGCATGAGCGCAGTCTGCCGCGTTGGTTTCTGACCACCTGCGCGTGTGCTAGGTGGACAACCCATTGAGGCGTGCTGCAGGCAGGCGCGCGCGGGCGTGCAGTGGCAGCGTCCACCAGCGCGGTGGCGCGCCTTGTTGACGATGACGCCCGAGTACGGGCAGACCATCTGCTGCCCATAGCGGGACATGCCCGTGTTGCCCGCGCGCGCTTGCGCCTCCTCCTCGAACATGGCCTTGCGGTTCTGCCGGTCGGCCAGACCAGTTCTTTCACGGATTTGTCGCTGGGGACATTGCAGCAGGTCTTGCCTACTTGAAAACTCTTTGCCCGGCACACACTGCCCAGACCAGCATATACGCTGCTGCAGTTGCCCTGCTGCTCACGCAGCTGCTAAAACGCCACTCGTGGCAGAGGCTGGCAGCGGGTGCCCCCTGCTCCTCCCCGCGGCCTGCTCTCGGCAGCAGGCTGTCCCGCGGCCCATCAAACCTTTGGGGAAGCGCCGCAAGGGGCCGGGCGCGCACGCGCAGCCCGTCGACCTGCGCCGCAGCCGCCTGCGCGCCGTCCACGTCGCCTTGCTCGCCCAGCACCTCCGACTTGGTCAGCAGCTCCTGCAGCTCGTCGTTCATCTCCGCCAGCTTTGCCTGTGCGCGCACGCAGGCGCGCGGTTGGCCCTCCGGCGTTCGAGCCGCGCGTCTTCAATGGTAACCCTTGGGGCAGGCCAGACGTGCGCCAGGTTTAGTGGCCAGGCGCGGCAGCTGCTCTGCAGACACTATGCCCCTTTGCAGCCTTGCTCAGCGACAAGCAAGCCAGCAGCGGTCGCCGGCCTCGCGCGCGCGGAAGGGCTGTCGCCCGACACCGGCAGCGGCTGCGGGCGGGCGCGCCTCGTCCTCGGCGGAGATGGGGATGGCGGCGTCCGCGGCCAGGCGGTCCTCGTTGCGGCGCTTCTTCGCGCGCAGCTCCACCATCAGGCGCTCCAGGTACTTGAGCAGCTCGCGCTCAAAGCCCAGGCGGTCCTTGGAGCGGTCGTCCAGGCTCTGCGCGCCCCGGGCCGCCCCTCAGCGGCCGCCAGAGCTGCCAGAGTCTGTCGAGCCCAGCCTTTGGCCGAGGGCTGAGCAGGTGCGCTCGCTGACCAGGCCGCGGGCACGGCCTGCAGGGCTGGCGCTCGGCGGCAGCCGGCGGCCTGATGTGCGGAGCGGCCCGGCGCGCGCTCACCAGCAGCAAAAATAATAGACGTATGGGGGTGGGAAAAAAAATTGGCCTCTGCTTGCGGCCCTGCCTCGGCCGGGCAGCGCAGCCGAAGTGTGCGGGGCGAGCGCGCGTACCTGCCACTCCGCCTGCAGCTCCTCGTCGTGGATGTGGGGGCAGGGCCCGACCTCGTGCTTCGTGCGCTGAAACTCCTCGTACGGGCACATGCCCACTATGAACATCTTGCAGACGTCGGGGTCGGTGAGTTTGCGTTTCACCCTGCGCCCAAGTCCGCACATTGGGCCGCATATACCCCGTGCCGGCCCCGCCATTTTGCGGGATGCCCACGAATAGCCAGGCTGTCCTGACGACAGGCGATGGCAGAGACTGCACCAGCGGTGGCAAGCAGCGTCAAGGCCCAAGGCGCGGGCGTACTTTTGCCGGTCGCCGTTACGGTCCTCGCCCATCAACTCGTCAAGCAGGGCCCGCGTGGCGTCCATCTGGCTGTAACAGCCGCCTCTCTAACTCACTAGCCTGGCCCCTTTACGTGCCTGCCACGCTCCAGGCGGCAAAAGATGACTCAGGTCGGAGCGTGGGGCACGCTGCTCTGGTTGATGCTATGTTCTCCTGCCCTGCTCTCCGAAGCGCTGCAGCACATTCAGCGGGGCTCGTCTTTCTTCCTCAACGCGCACCTGCAGCACGGTCAATTCGCTGCTTAATCAGGCGCGATCGGTCCTCGAGAGCCAGTGGCTGGGAAGCAGCTGTGCCGGCTCAGATCTGCTGTCTGTCACTTACCTTGAAGCGCCTCCGGTGCACGCCTGTGCCTTCTGCCGTGGTTTGGCTATCTGCTCTTGCTGAAGGGGCGAGGCTGCCGCTGCCGTGCATGGCCAGCACACCCGGGCTCCTGCGTCCCACGGCCTGCCGGGGGGCCTTTGGAAAGGGCGTGCTGCGGCCATCGGTGCATAGGAGCAGGAGAGTATGCTGCGCACACCAGCGCGCGAGCGCGCTGGGCTTCAGCGCAAGCCCGTCCCTGGCCGCGTGGGAGGGCGGTTACTACGGCTGTGGGCTTGAGCGCTTGGCAGACTCGGGCCGGCAGCCAGGTGCGCAGGGCTGACCGATCTGCGGGCGTCGCGCCAAAAGTGTGGATGAGCTTGCCTGCCACACGCTCAACAAGGGTGCCGCTGTTGAGTCGGACTTGGCCTGAACCTTCTAGGCTCACACGGACTTGCTTGTTTTCCCGTGCTTGCTGGCTTGTTGCTGGGCTAGCGCGTTTATCCACAGTCCCGCTGGCCACCTGGTTGGGCACTGAGGCTGGAAAGCGCGGAAGTGTTGCTAGCGACCGCACTAAACGCATGGCAGCTTAGGACGGAGTGGGTTGGCAGGGCGTGGCGGCAGCCATGCCTAAACGGTGCACGCTTGCAGACATGCGCGTGTCTGGAGTGTCTGCTCAGGTGCCCAGTCTGTGTGCTGCCACAGAGAGTCGCAGGAGTGCTGAAGCCTGCGATTGCTGTGTGCGCCAGGACGGTGCGTTCGGCAGGTGACCAGGATGGGAAACAAGTCTGGTGCAGGGCCGTTCACGCCGGCGGTCGTAGTAGTGCGGAAGGCCATGGGTAAAAAGGAGTTCAACCAGTTTCGAGGAAAGGCCATCTCCTTGCACTCGCAAGGTGTGGCCCCGCCGACCCCCAGCTGCTCGCCCCCTGCCTGCCAACGCATGCCCTGCCACGCCCCTGCGCGCGCGTGCTGCACACCGCCGCACCGTGCTATCGCGCCTGTGTGGACCTGACTCGGTGCGCGTCTGTGGCGGCGCAGTCATCAAAGAGTTTGGCAAGAACGTGGGCGTAGACAACAAGCAGGTGCAGGGCTTGATCCGCCTAGCAAAGCAGAACGGCGAGAAGCTCGGGTTCCTGTCCTGAGCGTGTCGCGCTCCCGTCACAGCCGCCACTGCGTCGCGCGCTCTGAGGGTGGCCGCTCGGCGGTCTGCCTCAGCCTGGAAGCGAGCAGGATCTAGCTGGCTGCATTGAGGAGGCTGCAGCGTCTGTCCTCCTGGCGCGGCAGCTCGCAGCCTTCTGAACTGTTAGACGTCCGCATGCGCATCGCATGTGGCCCCTGCAGACCTCCTTCGTGAACCGCTGGGGAGTGCAGCTTCTGCACCAGTGCAGGTGGCATGAGTCCTTTGAGGGTCTTTCTTGCAGCGTAGTTATCTGGAAGTATGCAGTGCACCGCGCCGGCGCATGCCATGCAGTGCAGAAGAGAGAGCGCATGCGAGCGCTCTAGCCTGACAGACCACCGTGTAAAAGGCTAACAGCGCACCCGAGCGAGATTGCAGCCGCATGCAACCAATGAAACATCGTCCTGACAAGTGCGGGCTGCGCAGACATGCTCTTTGCGCACATGTTGGCAGAGGCTACGTCGCTCGCCCCCCGTTCCCCAACCCTCTCCTTTTTGCACTTGGCCCGCTGCCGTCCGCTGCGGCGCCGCGCTGCATCAGCCGCGCACTCGCTTGCGGCAGGCCTCCGCCGCCCAGCTCCATCGCCAGGAACTACTCGGCCTGCTCTGCCGCGCTCGCTGCGCGCTTGCCGCCGCGCGAGCGCCTGGCAGGGCTTTGCTCGCGCGCTTCGGCGCTCACCTGTGCAGTGGCCTGCGGGGCGTGCGGGCGCGGGTCAGCTGGACGAGCGGTTGTTGCACTGG
>JAABUV010007884.1_pt1 | contig 10976 bp, 11 predicted proteins | sample 5559971 | NCBI WGS metagenome assembly JAABUV01 (sample SAMN10711881, study PRJNA513362) | rock metagenome | isolation source: Antarctica rocks | place: Antarctica: Victoria Land, Knobhead nord | collected 2015-12-19
GCGGCTATCGAGCAACACCGTTAACCGCGTTACACTAACTCTTCACTTGGTACAAAAAGATCGGGCAGGCCACTTCTCCACCACGAATCTGTATGGAATGGGAGTATGAGAATGAGAAGCCTTACAAACTCACGAAACTCTGCAATTCGCTCTCGGAAATCGTCTGCCTTCGCACACACCTCGGCGAGTTCACAGAACTGCTCGGCTAGAGGAGTTTCGTTGTAATTCGAACGCCTGAAGTCGTTGGCAATGAGTGATTCATACGCGGAGCTACCCTCCTGCAGAACGAAATCGATGAGGATGCTGAGATTCAAGGTAGGCCAATACACAGGATTCCAACGGACAGCCAGGGCTCGTGCGACTTCACGACTTTGCCAATCCTTCTTCGCGAGGAGCGCTCTAATCGCTTCAACATCGTCCGTGCCCAAGTATTGCTGGTCGATGTTGAACACTTCCCTGAAGTAAACCTGCGTATACCAATCATGCTGCTTGTATTTTGCGAGGAAGTTCGCATGATTCGGTTTTCGCGACGCATAGAAAAGGAATCGCTGAATCCCTTCGATCGGTGAGCTTTTCGGGGAGTAGCGCTTGAGAGCGGTGTTAAGTTTGGACAAAGCGCTAGGGAAGACGTTCTCGATGAGATGTTTTGAAATAGAAAATCGCGCAGTTCGTCAAACGTGAAATTGACGGATTCCGATGTTGGGTCGTTGGTATCAGTTGATCTATCCTTGCGAATGATCAACTCCTCATCGAGGAGAGCGTAGAGAGCTTGTCGCAGCTCGTTGGGTACTTCGCTGAACGGAACGGCCACGAACTGTCCACGCTTGAGCATGTACGCTAGGCAGAGCCGCAGGATACTTTGGAGTTCCCCGAGCGGCGAAACTGGCGAAGCAACAGTTGTCAGCGTTTGTAAGAAGTTGGCAGCTTTTCTGAGCTTCTGTTCGAGGTAAAGAGCAAACAGTTCGTCCCGGTAGAAGTGCCGGATATCCGGCTGCACATATCCTTGCTCTTTGTCACGCTTTCCGTAGCCTTCGCAAAAGAAACGCAAGAGGAGCAGATCTGTCGTGAGCTGCTTGGAAACGCGCTCAGCCACTCGGCGACCGTCTACGTCGAAATACTCGAAATAGACCGATAGCAGCTCTTCCCTGGCTTCGTCTGAAAGGCGTGATTCGGTCGATCTGCAAAGCATAATCTGTGGCTTCAGAACGCCTTGCACCAGATTAGAAAAACGGTCCTCAAAGAACTCTGTGCGACAGCTAAAGAGGAAGCGAATACCGGGATACGCCAACAATCCATCTACGACCATCTCCAGTTGCTGTGAAAACTTCCCAATATCGCGATGTTCATTCAAGCCGTCAATGATCAAAACAAAGGGCTTCTTTGACTTCAAAGCCTCAGAGGACAGACGGGCAAAACCGTCTTCGAGCGTGGGGAACTTTTCTCCAAAGAGATGCGTGCGAAGCACCTCCGCCAGGGAATCGCTTCCTTTCAAACCCAGCTCGCGCCCAGAAACGAAGGCACACGGAATGTTGTGTTTTGCGATGAAGTTCTCATACAGATCGCATAGCAGGTTGGTTTTTCCTTGACCTGCAGCTCCCGTAATCAAAAGCACCCGCTTGTAAGAGGATTCGAAATCCTCGCGAATATCGGCGATGCTGCTTTTGATGTACTGGAATTCGTTCGTCAGGACGTGCGAGTTCATCTCATAGAATGCAACTTGCCATGGAGTCGCGTTTGGTAAGGGATTGCGTCTGCCGCCGTTGTGCTTGTACTCCTTGATCAAAGGCAGCAGTGGTTCGTAGCTCAACCAAAGATCTTGCGCATGCTTTTCGACCTCTTGGAGAGTTGAATCAGCAGCAAGGGGTTTCAGTGCAGGAAAATCCAGCATCTGGACCCCACTCCTATTCAAGAAGTGGTTCCAGGAGGGAAGGTCAATCCGCTCTGCAGCTTCGATCGAGCGCTCGAGAAAAAGTGAAGGATGACAGAACGAGCGGCATAGCTGCTTCGTCTCGCGAGTTTCGATGAAGACACCGGGAATGTAGCGCGCCGTCTTCTGCTCGTAACCCACATGCTTGTCACTGACATTCCTGACGAGCGAGAGGACATCAACGTAGTCCTCTCCAATGATTGATTCAGCAATGATCTTGCGAATCGTGAGAATGTCTTGGAACGGAAGATTTCGAATCCTTGAGAGAAGCGATGGGAGCGCCACGACATCTTCGTTCGGATTGAACTTCAGTTTCTTCCCACAGATGGTCTGCCACTTGGCTTCGCTGGCGTTCGTGAAAGTCGGTCGCTTCGGCTGAAGGATGAAGACGACAACGCGACCGTACTTCTTCGCCAGACCATCGTCGATGACTCCCTGCAGCGTCTTCTTGACCTTTGCAGCCGAACCGTCGGTCGTGATTTGCATGGAAAACCGAGCAGTATCGTCGGCCAAATCGAGATGAGCGTAATTTCTGCCGGCTGCATTCAAGTTCCGCAATTGCGGAGCCGAATAGAGGATCGCAAAGACAGGTAGGAACAGGTCTTCAATAAGACTGTTCTTGAAAAACATGCCAGACAGGTTCTCTTGTTCCACCTGATAGGCGAGAACTCCGAGAGCTTTACCGATTTCCTCGATCGCTTGCTGCTGATTCATGGGAGATAATTATTAGACCGCAATAGAACTTCGCTTGGGAACGCGCCCGCGATTTAGGCTCTTGGTGCAATCTATAGGGGAACCGATTGAAATTCTTCCAAAAAAGTATCCAGCAAGCGGCGAAAGGCGACTGCCGTCGGTTTCCAGTCACCTTGCATTGCTGCAGAACCGGCCTCACCATACCCTGCATCGGGCCGCGGGTGCAATCGAACGAAGGGTGGAAGCCCATAGGGCATGGCCAAACTGTCGGCCCATAGTCGCGCCGTGCGTCCGTTTCCATTGCCAAAAGGATGAATCCGCACCCATTCGGCGTGTGCCCAGGCGCACAGATCGAGGATCGCCGCCTGTTCGTCAGCATCCGGCTCGACGCCAACTGGTAGCAGCGTATCCAACTCGGCGACGAGTGCCTGGAGCTTCGTTTCAAATACTCTCAAGGCTTCGGCTACATCTGCTGAGCTGACACCATAATTGCCGCCGACTCTTACCTGAATATTATCCAGCCCCGGCTCGCCACGGAAGGCACCCACGAAGCAAGGATCGGGAACACCCAATCCCTTCATCGCCAGCCCCAGCCACCGCCTAGCTTCTTCGACTGTCGGGGTCTGGCGCTCCTGCACGGCTCGCGCAATTTGACGTAAGACCAGTCTTAGGTTGCTTCGAACCTGCGGGCTGTCATAGTCCCAATCAGGCACGTAGAAGCTCGCGAATCTTGCTTTGAACAGGTCCCGCTGGTTTCAGTTGGCCTTCGACGAACTTTCCTTCGATGACTGTGCCTTCCAGCTGATCTTCGAGAGTCGCCTCTGCCTCAACGAAGGCAGAAATTGCCTGTTCGAATCCAGGGTCTTGCTTCCGATACGCTCGTAGCGCCGCCAGATTCGCTTCTAGGCTGGCTTCTTTTCGACCTTTTTGGCTCAAATAGCCCTTAACGGCCTCATTTAGCAGTTGGTTCACCGGGCGGCCTTCGACCTTACTTAGGTTTTCGAGCGCCGTCCGTTCCTCGGAGTCAATTCTGAGCGTGAAAGGAATTCGGGCCATGTTGGTAGGCTACGCCCGGTGAAATGGTGACGTCAATATGTAAATGTGACATCACATTGCATCGCAGGAGGAGGTTCTCTCCTAGACCTGGGCGCTTCGCGTCCTCCGCTGGCCGTGGTGGAACTACACGGATAGGACCAAGTCGAACTCCTTGAAGAGGGAGAAGCAGTCAAGTGCACATAAAATTTACGATCACGACCGTGGACATCATATCTCGCTTTCGATTGGCGATCAGCCAATCAACCAGTCCGCTGCAGATTTGGCAATGTGACGTCCTAACCCGTACCTGCTCCCACCCGGCGCATCCTATCAACCCATCCTTGCAAAGACGCTCGTTGATCGTCGGTGATCCGACCAGCCTACTTTCGCCAAGCAAGACGATCAATCAGTTGGGCCGGATACGAGGGCGAGTTGATGCAACGTCTCCTTACTGGTCTCGACTTCGCGTTTGCGCAGCTGAAGCAAGCGAACTTGAATGAAAGTCGGCATGGCTGCAGCCACTTTCTAAGCTGCAGAAGCTCGCCAGCAGCTACCATTTTTGCCGGTCCTCTTCGCTCGAATTCGCTCCACCGCAGGCCTAAACTCTCGATCGCCTGCACTGTCTCCTCCCACTCCTTCGAGAACCAGTCGAGCGCGCGCTTGATCCCCAGGAGCGACTTGGCCTGTTCTCGCCAGTTGGCAATCGATGTGAGAATTTGGATAACCCGAGCAGACGTGCCTAGTAAATACTCCATTGCTCAACCTGACGTAGTCAAACTGCCCACCTTAAAATAAAAATCATGCCCTAGCAAGTAGGTCATAGGCGTTTGAGACTGATGATAGTGCTTTGCTAGATTCGGCAAAGCTACTTCAACATATTGCTTTAGCTGATTGGCGGTTTTCGGAGTATCCGAATGAAGGAAGGACAACACCGAACTTGCGAGAAGACCGTGACCTAAATCATTGGGATCGACAGCTTTTTCCACAGGGGTAGCGGCTGCCAATATCAAGATGCCGCCGTCCGTTTTCGTATCAGCTATTTGATTCATGTTTTCTTTGATCTCAGCTATTTTAGATAACGAGTCGAGGAGACCGCCGGACTCACATGCATCTACAATCAGTAGGATTTTTCTCAGCGAACGTATTCCGGATCGCGTCTACAAGTACCGCGATGTTGATACCTGATTGTCTGTCGTCAAACGTAGTGTCGAACTCTGACAGCTGCGTGTAGTCGGGGATGAAATAAACATTTCCTGTCCAGCGGGGACAGTTCCATGCCCGCAATTATCGAAGGATCGATTAGTACCCGATACGTCGGCTTATCGTCGGCTATGGGCGCGTCACCACCAGGTTTGTAGGCCTCCGATGACAGCACGATGGGTGCGGGTCTCAAACACATAAGCCGTGGCTTCCATAGAAGACTCTCCGTATAGGATCTTTGGTTTTAATGTCCCCGAGTTCTCGACCGTCCGGGGGAAACCAGCGGAAAGACTTCGATTGTAAGAGACCAAAACCGTTATGCGTGACAACGATCCGTCCTTGATCGAACACATCCACAAGGGCTAGCAGGCGATCTTCCTGAAGAACGTAGAGACGGGTGGGCGTCAGAATGTAAAGATGCGATGGCGTCTCAGTGATCTGCGTCGGAACTGTGCCAACGTCGTAAACGCGCACGGGGTGACCTCCAGGATCGATCTTTACCACCCGACCGCTGTATCCCGCCAAGAAGGAGCCGTAACCTTCATAGGCAAAGTTCGCAGCATAAATCCAGTCGGTGCCGAATGAACCGCCGACTTGAAGAGATATGGTGAAGGTCAATGATTGGCCATTGTTCAAAGGCACGGTGACGCTATGGAGCATCTGTTCATACGATGATGTCTCGATCTCCGACCTTGAGAGTCGCGACAAGTCCATTCCCGTAAGCATCTCCATGGCTGCATTGAGATCTTGAAACTTGCGAGTGAATTCAGGTAACTGTCGGTTTTTGTCGGGATGCCATTTCTTCGCTAACGTTTTGTACTGACGAGTCACCTCTTCGGGACTCACCGGCAACTTCAGTTCCATAAGATCCAGAGCTGCATATATCTCGGAGCTGACTCCAGAACGCCCTGAGCGCTCAGTGGCCACTTCGCTCCAGCCCTCTTTGCTCGGGAATCTCAGACCCCAGATTGGCTTACCCGTCTTCACGTCGTAACACCAGGCTTCATCAACGATGGTGACCAGGAATCTTGTCCTGTCCGCGGAAAGCGCGCCGCATCGGGTGTGATTCTTCAGCTGTGTTTCCGAGATGCCAAACCTCTTGGCCTGAGCTTCGTATTCGGGCAAAGACGACACTTGTTCGACAAATATTGTTTCCAGCGTGCCGGAGTAGGCATGCAACAACCCATCGCTGGACATAAAGATCATTCCCGAACCATCACTATTTACATCGGAACGGTAGACGTCAAACGCAAGAGCCTGTTCTGCAATCTTCCGTCCATCCCGTCCGGTGGTCATGACAATGCTGGGTGCCTCGGGAAAATCTTCCCGTCTTCCTTTGCGGTCTAACCAGATCGTGGTTCCGTCCGTCGGAAACATTATCCGATAGGCAGGGTTGGGCTTCTCTCCTAGGGTCAGTTTTTGCTCCTCCAGAATCCGCCAAGCGGTAGATGAGACAGCGAAACGTTGCTGAGTCGCTTGATCGCTCTCATCATCGGAGCTAGTCAGAGCCGGTCCCGCCAAATAGTTTGGCTGTGCTTTCTCCTCCCACGAGGGTGGTGCTTTGGGTAGGCGAACATACGGAAGCTTGTTCAGTTCCAGCTTGGTAGCATTACTGGCTGATCGAGCGGACCGTCTTCTCGCGGTCGGTACATGCAAGGATGTCGAAGTCTGACCGGTAGATTGTTGTGGTTGGCTGTCTCTAGGTGGAGCATCAATGAACAGAGCATAGGTCGGAGGCCGGCTGACCCGATGAAGCCGTCCGCCCTTGCCGAGCCACGAGACCAGGTTGCTGAGCCGTCGGCCATCCCCATCAACGGATCGTTTCAGTTCATTCTGCTTAACGCCTGGATTGGCGGTGACAGCTGCTAAGACAGCTTTGACCAATCTCAGATCGGCTTCTGCTTGATCAGCGCTTTCCAGCCATTTGTGCAGCTCGGCAGTCTTGTCCAGAGTTTGCCGCAGTTCGCTAATTCCCTCAGCATCTTCCATAACGGCCATCAATGTACCGCCAGTATGAATCGCGTGCGACGTCGCGATGGCAAAGGTTCCGAACTCTTTGTTTATCTGTGCGACGACCGCAGGCATCAACGGAAAGCTGTTTCGTGCGGCTCGGACGGCTTTCTTGTAGTCCCCTTCAGCTTTTGCGGATTCGATGACCCCGCTCAACTTGAAATACTCGTCAACGGCGGCGCGTCCAGACAGAGCCCTATCCTTCGGTCGCACGGGATCTGCCACCTTCGCGCGATCTTGTTGCTTCTGAGGCATGCGACGGACGGGTTCTGCAGCCCGCGCTTTGATTGCGGCGCTGGTGGCGCTTCGCACTGAACCGCCGAGCAGTCTTCGCAAAAAATCAAACAATGGGGCTCTTCTTTCGGAATCGTTGGTATTCGGAGCTCAGCATTATGGACCAGGATCACTAGGCGGGCCCCCTTCTTCGTTGATCAATCCTGATCTATCAGTTTCTGTTCAAGTATAGGTTCATGACGATAAAAGGGGATGAGCAGGTCCTCTCGAAGGAGGAGACTGTATCCCATGAAGAAGCCGGCGCAGCACCTCATCGCGGAAGTCCCACGCAGACAGCCTCGGTTTGCCATGACGATCGGCATCGACCTTGGGGATGTTTGGAGCCATTACTGCACGCTCAACCAAGGTGGTGAAGTGGTCGACCGAGGCCGCTTCCGAACAACCCCGAAGGCGATTGGGAAGTGGTTTACCGATGTGCCTGTGGCTCGGGTGGCCATGGAAGCGGGTACGCATTCAATCTGGATCAGCGAGCAGCTTCAAGAACTTGGTCACGAGGTGATCGTGGCAATACCTATCTGCGAAGTCTGCTGATCGAGTGTGCCAACCACATCCTTCGACCGCATGGACGAGACTCTTCGCTCCGACAGTGGGGCCTGCAACTAGCTTCAAGGGGCGGCAAGCAGGCCAGGAATAAGGCTGTTGTCGCTGTAGCCCGGAAGCTGGCGATTCCGCTGCATCACCTCTTGACCACGCAGGCCACCTAAATGCCATTTTACGAACGAGCTGCCTGAGAGATCATCCATGTTCACCCGTTGCGACGACACCGTGTTCCGATGACTGCGAACGCGCTTTGGCCTGCAAGGCCGAACGAGAAATGGCAGCATCGACTCTCCTCTCGAACCCAACCGGCACCGAGCTCGCTTTAACTCAGCTCATCAGAGTGCGCATAGAAACACGGTGGAGAGCAACACGCGGCGCAACACAACGAACAGCAACAGCAGAAACAAGAACTCCTATGAAGAAAAAACAAAGAACAAACCTTGACATCAGTGACCTGCTCATAGGAAGCACGTTTCTCGTTACCAATATGTTGCACAGTTACTTTTCTCAGACTTCCTCACGTAGATGATTTTCCGCGTGGTATCGGAGGCATCCCTGAAGGCACATGAGGTTCAGCCGGACGCTGTATTCTGAGCTAAATTTCGTTGGACTCCGGCGTTGGCGGTTCTAAAGCTCGCTCCGACTTGTGTCATACACAACTCAGTCCGCGAGTTAGCACGTAGGCGCAGCCGATGAGCGTTGCCCATTGGGTGACCGAGGGGCTTAGGGTGTCAATACTGAAAGCGACTGTGAAGCCGGACTCAACCCCGAATGCAACTTCGACAACGCGTACCACCACTGCGAAATCCGTTTGAATAGGTGAGCGACGTAGCCAACAGCAACCACCGTGAGCCCCAAGGCTTCACCGGAGTGCTTAGTGTCAAGTAAATGCTCAAGTGATGCGTTCCTGCCCTTGCGGTACGCCATAATTCTTGGGTACAGTCTGAACCACGTTATCGACCAGCTACAAGGCGTTCAGTCCGCGATGCATGTATTACCGCCGTATAGCGTTTCCCATGAACGTCCTCGATTTCGACCGTGATCGGCAGATGATCCCTCGAAAGCGTGTGGACGCCTTTCACGACGGCATAAATGCGGGCTTCGGTGCCGGTGTATGCCGGGATGGGCAATGGTGTCACGTTGAATAGTTCATTTATCTCTTGCTCGTCAGGAGCAGAAGGGACGCCTCGTTTACCAATGGAGGCCATCTCGCTTTCGAAGTCCTCATGGACGCCGTTGTTGTCGATCCAAAAACGGTAGCCGCGTACAGCGTTGCGGCGCGAACTGTGGTTATAGATCTCGATGATCCCTTGAAAGATCGTCTCTCTGCTATTCGTGGCGCGATCAAGCACGCACCAATCACCCTTGCGGGGCTGCAGTAGAAGTTTGACGCGCCGGTCGTAGTTCACGTATGCGAATGTGGCTATCGAAAATAGTAGTGCGAGGACTGACATCGTGCCACTAAACATGTGCATTCCTTTCTAATCGCCCAGACGGATATTGAGCCCCTTCTTTTCAAGGTTGGCAATCATGTCTAACAGCTTTTGTGGCCGCTCGGCATTTTTCAATTCCTTGCGTCCAGTATTCCGCATGGAGATCGACACGTTTTCGTAGAGTATCGGCCCGCCGGGGCTGCCGTTGATGCACGGCGGAATCTTCTCTTGCACGCCATCACCGATGCAGAGTTGGAAGAAGACACCCGGCACGTAGAACACGTATCGCTTGAAGCCAAGGAGCGGTTCTGCTCGGTACGGCTCGTTCATGGCTTGCCAAACAACCGGCGCCGAATCGACTGTGACACGAAGTGCCATCGTCTGAGGCAAATCGGCTTTCCCAAGAAGATAGTGCCGGAGCGCCTCAACTTCGTTGGGTTCCATTTCGATATAGGGCTTCGCTGGCTTGCCATGCCACGGATGGACTGCAGCTTTCAGAAACACTCCGCAGCCGAAGTGTGTGATCTTCTGCAGATCAATGTCGGGATTCTTGCTGGCAGCGAAGAGCTTTACATCGCCCATTTCCAAGACCGGCGCTTGCTTGAGGAGCCGATCCCGCATTTCAAATGCCCCCCTAGCGTCGCAAACAATCTATGAATCCAGCTCTCTCCCGCACCATTGAAGGTTTTCTCGCAATCGCCGCAAAACACATAGTCCTTCACCTGCTCGGACGTTTGGGCCATTTTCTCGCGGGAAAAGCGCACAGGGTGGAGATCGCCGGCACGGAAAAGCGGATAGAGAGACCGCGGCATGAAGTGGCTATGGTGCAGGGATACGCCTTTCGAAAGGCACAGGCGGCAGTCACCGATCTCCACGGGCATCCTCCCAGGTGGTAAGCGCTAGAACGCACCATTCTATTCCCCGGACGAATCGCCGTTCCCGCGCCGTCCGTGTAAGGTACGGGATCTCGCGCCGGACATAACGATCCGGTAGTGATCGGCTCAACTTTTAGCGTTGTTTCCCAGGTGGCTTCCGACGCGCCAACCGACTGCAAAGTGTCGAAAGCCTAACGATTACGTCACGCCCGGCGAGGACGACATTCTGCCACAGATCTCAATAAGTCCTGATAAGGCGGCTTCTCGTCATCAATCGCGCCGGAAAGCAGATCAACGAGTTTCGTAACGCCCTCGTTTTTGCCCTCAACGCCGACCCTAGAAGCAAAAGCAACAACAGAAGCATTTCCTGCGCTCCGCGCCCAGCAAGGAAACCAAGCCTTCCTGAGAGGTGAGTGTACCGGGACATGCGTTACGTTTTGGACCAAGGACATCCGTTACAAGTCCCTTGCGGTTTGAGGGGTTCAAATTGAGGTTGATGGCTCGGGCGTCTTGTCTCTGCCGTTGCTTCGAAAGAGAGAGAGTCGTCGTCGTCGAGGCCGTGGGAATGTGGGAATCCCGAAGGGATTTCCAAAGGGTGTGGGAAGGGTGGAAAGCCGGCTTTATGGCTTTCCATGCTTTCCACACCCTGTCATTTCCATGGCCTGCTTTTGTCGCGGTGCGTGCGACCTCATGGCATCGCTCGTACAGATCGGAAGCGCATCTCGGACACGTCGAGTTCTCCCAGCTCAATATCGCGGAAGTAGACGCGAAGAAGTCTTCGTCCATCTCCTCGAACCCGAGATCTTCGAATGAGAACACCTGGCTGATGAACACTCGGCCCCTATGCCAGCTGATGTCTCCACTGCTGTTGACCCGCCTGGTCTCGAAGCCGCGTGGATACGAAAACTCCGTCGCAGTCCGAGGCAACATGATTGCGCTTCGCTGATAGAAGCTCGCGGGCGTTTCGTT
>JAABUV010007886.1_pt1 | contig 10974 bp, 6 predicted proteins | sample 5559971 | NCBI WGS metagenome assembly JAABUV01 (sample SAMN10711881, study PRJNA513362) | rock metagenome | isolation source: Antarctica rocks | place: Antarctica: Victoria Land, Knobhead nord | collected 2015-12-19
CTATTGCTCAGTATGGTCGGCTTGGAGACGCCGGCGAGGAGTCTCTGACTATTCTCACGGATTTTCTGTCAAGGGAAGAACTCGTCCCTACTTCCGCGGCACCGTTTTCCGTCCCGTGCATCATTAGAGTTCTGGTTGGAGATGCTTTATCGTACGATTCTATGTGAAGTCACCAATAGACCCAATACTTATATCAGTCTCGCACAAATATGCGCTCCATTTGAGTACAGTGCACCAACGCCGTCGAACCTCTACTCGATAGATATCGCATGCTGCTCTCAAATGCCGGTTCCTCAAGTTATGTGCGCGGCGATCAGTTCACCACAACAGCACTGTCGGGTAGTTCCACTGGTCCAGAACAATTGATCTCAATGTTTCCAAACTCTGTTACGCCAATCCTAAACCTGTCGGATCATGATAGCGGAAGAGAAGCCGGAAGTGAAGGTAGTTTAAGAGCTCTTCCCTTCCAGGATGTCCTCCCAAATTAATGATTTGTAGAAGGCAATCGTTGTACATTTGATAACCATTTGCAAGTCGAAAGATCGTTTAATCACAATTCAACCCTGCAGTTTGCACGGCCCTACGATTCACCAATTTTTGACTACGTTCAGCGAGGCGATGTCTCTAGCACTTTGAACCTTCTTCAGAATGGGCTTGCGTCGGTTAATGACGTTGACCCATATGGCCTCGGCTTGCTCTATGTAAGCTAACTCGCGTTTGCCCGTAGACAGAGCATGTCTTTCACTGACTTCATTACGAAGCATGCGGCATATTACTGCTGGAAGGGTTGTGGAGAGTCAATGGCAATGCAAATTTGCCGAACGTTAATCTCTGTCGGCGCAAATACCAGTTGGCTCGATGACATAGGGAAGTACGTTGCGTCTTGCCTCGGAAGCTTACCTTAATATGCATTCATATGTTCATGACTGACTGGAAATAAAAGCTCTCCACTGGAAAGAATGACTGACAGCCTGCTGATGTTCGATGCTTTGGATAGAGGCTCGGCGGCCAGTGCTGAGTCGTCATTATGGGAAATTGGTCAGTGGTTTGGCAAAAGCATTGCTGAGCTTTACGAGGACTACAAATATCGGCGAAATTTCAGTGAGCTTCACGAAGTACTTCTTGGAATACACAGTGAGCATAGGATGTTAGAGGCGTTTCTATATCACCTTTTAAAGAGCGGAAGAATTTCAGAGCTCATTGACGAGGAAGATTCAAGTGGAAGAACTCCGGTGGCATGGGCTGCCGAATTCGGCTGGTCAGAAGCCGTCACGACACTTCTAAAGTACGGAGCCAACCCCCACCAGGTTCGAAACCCTGTGAAGGGTAGCTTACCTCTACTACATCTTGCTGTTGCAGGGCCAGGCCCAAGTAGTCGATTCGTCGATGTGGTGAGGGTTTGGCTCGTGCGGGTGTCGACATCAACTCGAAAGACCACGAAGGATGGACACCACTACACGTAGCAGCTTCGTGGAGTTTGTACGATATCACCGCAGAGCTTGCTGTTTTTGGAGGCCCTGCCCTGGACTGGTTCGCGGTAACAACTACAGGAGATTCGGTGTATGATCTGCCAGCTGACAAGAACTTTAAAGAAAATTTTCTGACGAGCCTGTTCAGTACTACGTTCTATACTTTTCATTGATTCACTTTTCTCTGTTCATTCACTGTCTAGAGAGTACTCCTCGACATTGCATAATGCTTTAAACAGTATGCTTGCAATTCTTTCATCCGTCCCGGCTAAACACCAGAGCTAGTAGACTGAAATGCAAGTTACATCCTTTTTCCCTATGAATGTGATCTTTTATTACGTCTAGTCCTCGGTTATTTAAGACGTCCTCGTCCTTTCGAAACGAGAGATCCATCTTCACGGGACCCTTCAAGTCACCATCTAACACATATAAGCTGCCGTTGGAAGCCTTGATGTAACAAACATAGTGACATTCGACTTCGTCCTCGGCATGAGGCGCTTCTGACGAGCTTTGCCCGACAGCTTTCTTATACGCATGTTCGAGTTCTGCCGAATTCTCGACGGCACCCGCACGCTCTGGAGGGGCGAGTGGGAGACAGGACGTGACTAGACGGTTTAAAATTGAGTCGGCCTCTGCGCCCAGATTGTATCAGCAACCTTCGTTCCCTGAAGCTACTGCCCTCCACCTTGGGAATGCTGAATCTACAGCTCTTAGATAACAACCCAATTTTTAGACTTACCGATAAACTGCGCTCTTTCAATGTTGCAAGCAGCGTGAAGAAGAGCATACAGACCACAGGCGTTGTTGATAGTTTGCTGAAACCACGTCACATCCTCTCCGCTACCACTTCCGTTGTAACAATCTCGGTTCGACTCCTTATGTAGCTTTCTTTGTTCATAAGCGTCTGAGGTTGGCAGGACAAGAACAAGAGCAAGAACCGGCCGTGGGACAAGCGCCAACTGCTCGGGGTCATCGATCGACCAGATATCAACGAAATTGTAGGCTGGTTGAGACGCCCAGGTCGTGCATTAGCCCGGTGAAGACGTCGTTATTGGATTCGAGTGGAACGAAGTGTTTGCGGTAATTCATTTTCCGCAGGCGAAGTGATCTGATTGTGGCGCTATACCACATTAGTCGCCCCTCATGAAGGGTGACTAGCGGTAAATTGCAAGGGTTATCCAAGCCTCATCGAGTCGCTCGTGCAAGAGATGACAGTTCTTAGACCCGCAATCTGGTATGTCTTTCGAGATTGTGGGACCTAATGACAGTCATCGCTTCTGTTGGAACCAATACCGGGGGACGCTGCAATGCTTATTACTTAAACCATTCGCTATGTTAATTCCCTCCTGTGCAACGAAACACGTTCTTTCAAAAGGTAAGACTCTCAAGGATGATCACTCAAGCATGTCAATATTCAGCATTTGCTGTCTCCATTTACCTTTGGCAAATCCCTACTGGTTACATAAAGACGCTTACTGGCTGATAGTTCAAGGAAGACCACATGGATCACTTAGGATCGAGTACTCCACCTGCCAAAACGATGATCGGACCATCATCCACGACGCCGCCCAAAGTCGATATTCATGCGATTGAAGTAGAAGAATCTTATGGGGCCACCTGGGTGATTCTAAGGATCTATACACGAATCTCGAATCCATCGAATTCGCCCGCAGATACTCGGGAAGCCTTCTTTGCAGCAAAATTGAGTTGGACGGATTTTAAAAAGCATCCAGACGCAAAGGAAATATTGTGTCATTTATGTAAACCTTCGAAAAAATATGATGCTTGCTTGAAGGAGCTTGAGGGTGGGCTTGAGGCTGAGCTTGAACCTGATTCGACGGAGTCTACCGGATCGTTGAGTCAATTTAGTTCTATCTTTAGATGTTTCTAGCCGTGGCTGTGATCTGAAGTTAGATGTTGTTTCTCTAAAAGAATGGCCTCCGTATGAGATGAAGAGAGCTTTGGCAAAGCATCTCCTTTTCATATTAAATTCCCTTTTGTGATTGTGGTTCGGTGCGTCTGAGATGAGCAGTAATGTCAGCATCCCCCGGAGAATCCTATCAGCTTCGGCGGAATACAGCTCGAATCTCAGATGGCAATCTACTGTAGCACCCGTAGGGCATTGTAAAGTAATTTTGCCATTCTGTTTTGGATGGGTCATATGTTGTGATAAAGACGCAAAGCCTGATGATCACCATCATGATAAGGTCTATAAGCGGAGTTGATCCACGGCATTTGTCTAGCAGATGACCACTCACTCTTTGCGTAGCACAACCCTTCATCATCTTGTTCCGCTGGTCACTGGCACGAGGCTTTTGCGAACATCATACCCGCGCATATGGCTCTTATGCTGGGATGTACGTGGGAGGGGTGTTAAGCTGCTATATATATGGCTGGATACCCGAAACGGGGTTGGCCGCACGACTGGTGCGCGACAAAGTAAGGAAGGCTGCCGTGTCGAGGTTTTCAGCTGATCCCTCCAAACAGGGTACTTGGCTCCATCCGGAAACATATTTCACTTCGCAGGAAAGGACCAGAGACAGAAAGGGAGGTGTCCTCTTGGGCAACGGCTCTATTTGTGGCGTGTTGTAAAGCCCGCCCTCTATGATAGTGACTGTTGTTGATATAGTGCATGTGGGTCCATCCGAGGGTTCAGACGCCGTTAGATCAAATTCCCGTCCATGAGTGGTGATGCTGAAGCGTATCTCGTCCTCCTCAAGTACTCGACAGCGATATTGTCCAGGTCCGCAGCCGGGATAGACGGCGTGTTATCGAAAGTGCTCGAGGAATGTAAGTTCAAGGAAATAAGTGGTGAACAGTGGTGGTAAAGTGTGTGAGCAGTTCCTCTTCAGCCAGTAGGAGTAAGAAACAGAATCACATGATCGATGAAATCTCCGCCCTACTCCTTATAGCCGGAGGATGCAACAAGGATTCGGCCGCTGAAAACTCGCCATGAGCGCCTTTCCAAGAGCCGAGGTGATATTCCAATCACTTATTTTTAGACTGCTCTGTGAAGGGTCACCGATAGTGACACTATTATGAAGAAAGAGAAATGCAGGATGGAGTAACATAGCTGGACCTCTTATCCTGAACTTCGCAAACTAATTCTCAAGTCGTATAACGCGCTGCCGACCCCAACGTTTTCTTCGACTCAGGAATGCATCAAATCTCAGCTACAAAGACAACAGACACCGCGGGAAAGGTATGGAGACCACGTCATCACACCCAACTTGTTGCACGAGCGCGTTAGGAGAAGAGCAATTGTTGCGGATAAGCAACGAAATAATCTCTCAGGAGTCAATCTTCCGTATAATTTCACGGTTCATTCTTGACCTTATGTCAGGCACTCAGAGAAGCATTCAAAAAATTCTTTCATAAACTCAACCGCCAGCACGCTGCTACTTGCAGACAGCGATCCGACAGCCAGTGATCCGAAAAAGAAACCATGGCAACTACGTGTAATCCCAAAGTGATTACAAAAATTGTATCATGTTTTGCAAGATAAAAAGAGCACCCGCCCGGTTGCTATGATTGTTGTGATCATCGAATAAGGTCACGGCATCGTGATTTCGTCCATGCACACTTGCCTTCTTTGCTCCTTTTCCGTAGCCGCATACCTGTCAGCTATAGAGGTCGGCTGAACCGCACTTGTATTTCGACCTGGACCTCCTAAGTCACTGCACGGTGGACTAGATGGCGATTAAATATAAATGCAGCACTGACAAGACCGTGGCGGATGTCGAGCTATACTCACGTCTTGGTGTTCATGTCGCAGCCAGGATGTTGGCGAAGTGAAGTCTGATCAGCACGAAGGGGTGGAAAAACCTAAAGATCCCGGAGTCTCGTCAGCTGGTTCCTGGCGAGGTCGAAATGAGGTAGAGCTTCCTTAAGCCGTTTCTGGGATGTTGTAGTAGCTCGGCGTGCACACCTCGTGATGGGGCGGAGAATGCCCCGTGGGCACTCTTATCATCTCAACATTGTCGCTCTCTGACGGACACGACTGTGCTCTCTGACGCAACGCGACTGCGCTCGCTTTTCAACAGAAGTTCCTGCTTTTCATTGTGTCCTCGAGGTTGATATGTCGAGACGAACAACGAAAGTCTCTCCGTTACAGCACCGGAAATCTCGTCAGCATACTCGGCCGCGCAGGAAATTTATGAATGTATTCGATCAAAATACCTGATTGAGCAGTATGCTTGGTAAGACGCGTTGCAAGCCTGTCAAACGCGTCGGATTCACCTCCGTTCTAACGCACGTCCCTACCTACGTCCTACCTGCGCCGAGTGCTGCTACCACTTCCTTTTCGTCGTACATTCTCAATCTCTGCTCGACTTGGATTGTATGGGTGCCTTCAAAGTCAATTGAGACATCTACTTTCATGGACCTGCGACTTGAGTGGTCCGTCTGGGGAATTCCAAATCTCCATGTATGGAAGTACAATTTGCGGGATTTGGGACGAAGCTGGTCGACAGTGTGGTAAGACAATGGGCGACGTCAAGCCTTGACAACCCACGTTGAAATTGTGCACTTCCTTCGAGATGAGCGATTCGAACAATGGACGTTGGTTATAATCCGTATACACAGACCGAAAGAGAACAGGCTAGACACATGGGTGCACAGCAAGAGGCTACGATGCAATGGTCCTCTGCCACGCTCTGCAAGACGTGTGGATCTTGAGACGGTTGAAACGGGTGAATGTGGCTGGCCAGGATGACCTAGTCGGTACGGATGGGAAACGGAGCACTGTGAATCTTCGAGTCTAGCAGAGGCTGTGAAAGCAAATCTGAGACCTTGCCGGTTGCCTTCAGAGGAAGCAGTCACGGAGACGCGACCTTTGAGCAAGCATACTCAGAATTTGTTTTCATCACAGACGGTAGTCCCCCAACGGTTATCTGCAACGCCATATGTCGTGCAATCGAACTGTTACCGCATTTGCGAAGCACCGTCGAGCGCGACTATCCATTCTTTCGTAAACATCCATTCGTTCGTAAAGATCAGTTCGAGCTTATACGACAGCGCGTAGGAACTGGATATGCTGATTTAGTCCGGGGAAAGAACGCGAACAAGTTTTACACCAGCATGTCGCTCCGATGTACGAACTACGAACTTGACAGCTACAGCGGATGCCCCGTAATGCTTCAAAATTTATTTTGGTCGAAAGAACATGTTGTTAAAAAGACCTGTCTCCAATAGTGTCCAACAAGGGGATTTACTAGTGTACAGTACTCTTCTTTGCTTTTTTCCATTCTCTCAATTGTCGATTGGTGGAAGTGCAGTGCTCATAAAGCTTGGCGCCATTGCCTGTTTGGGCCTAGCTTGCACGCTCGCATGGTATTTTGTTCTCTGCATTCCATAGAGCTAGACAACAACAACACCGTGTCTATGGACTAATCCTAGCTTGTTCGTTCACCCATTAATATCAATCCATAGGCTCACGATCTCGACAAACACCTACAGTACATTCGGAGTGCTTTCACAAGTATATGGAGTTCAAAGTCGCTGCTTCCCCTCACTATCCGAAATCGAACATGAGAGTTTGAGCTTGGAGAGCTGCGAGCACTCGACCCAATTGCCGCGCAGTCTCCGCACGAGTGGAGCTATCGTTCCAAACTTGCTATGGCTGTGGCCCGTCTGAGTTGAGCGACAAGATGACGGTCTACAGGCGTTGAACCAGCAGTGTATCAAGGCATGGTATCTTGAACCTCAGAAATCTAGTCACGACATTTGCTGATGCATCCCAGAAGTTTGGACCGGTGGAAAGCGTAAATACGAGCAGGCTCCAATGCCCTGGAGCGCCAAGCACACCTTTCACCAAGAAGAAAAGGAATCGTGTCAGGTCTATGGCCGAGTACAATCAGGCAGCAGGACAACCACAGACGGTCTGAACAATCGTCTCAAAGTGAGAAAAGTAGTTGTCTCCATCTTGTACCGCAGCTTTTGCAGGGAGCGCCTGACGCCAGCTTGCTGACACTTGTCACTCATTCTCCTGTTCGTTGCGGTGGCGTTGCGTTACATTGTCGAGGTCCATTTGCAGTTGACCTTGAGGTAACAGGCTTTGAGTGCTAGGAGATAGCAGCGTCATTCGACTACTCCGACAATGTTAGACATTAACAGAACATGCCAATTTCTCGATATGTTCCTATTGCCCGCTGACATTTTTTTTTTTTACGTTGATCTCCAAGTTCATCAGAAATTTTACTTCATCTCCAGCTTCTTGATATAACCCTTTCATGGAGGGATACCGGGTTCCCAACAATCAAGGCGTGTGATCAGATGACAGGACAGTACTAATGTAGTACTCATGCTGAATTCCAACATTGGTTTGTCAATCGACTAGTCCCAGTAATTCCCTTTACAACCCTTTTGCCCAAAGCTTTTGCCCGATTATTTTGTTGTCAAATTACCTATCACGAGGAGCTGCGGTCCAAGGTGCAATCAGCTTTACACATATGTCGCAATGTTATTGAATATATTCAAAACTTCTCAGTAGGAGCAGGATTGATGAACAGGTGGAAAACCAATACGTTAAAGTCGGATTCACTGGTATCTGGTTATTGAGCCGCGTCGTTGTCGTGTCGGCGGTGACTGTAAGATAAACCAGGTCTACGCCTTTTGCCAGTTCCACATCCTTCCGCGTCGCTAGAAGCCCGCTTTCCCTTGCCTAGAGGTTCGATTTGAAGCTCAAACTTCAAAGCGACACTCAACACATTCCCCTCTGGGGCCATCTCCTCAACCTTAGAAATCAAGCCCGGTTCAGAAATAATCCTGCTGCGCCTATCATATACGTTCTCAGCGTATATCACCACGAGCCTTTCTGCTTCAGTTAACCTTTCAGAGGCAGTCAACTTTCAGAGCGCGGTGCGCTGTCGTCGAAGGAAGTTGCGACCTCACACTGCGATTCCTCGTGCTCCCTCCCGAACTCGAAGTCGAAGCCAACCTCAACGCGTAAAGCGGGGAAGTATCGGTATCCTGTGGTATACCAGGCCTTGGTCGGCCTGGGAGTTGTTGTCCTGTTCTTCGCATATTCATATTTAACATATTGCAAAATCGGCTCGTGAACCGCTGCCAGGAGATAGGGTAGTTGTGGGGATGAGAAGCGGTGGACCACTCCCTCCTTGCCCGATTCATTTCTCGGACTGAAATCCGCCTCCCTAACGGGATTCGAGGTCCGCCGCTATGTAAGCCGGTGATGGTCAGATGGTTCCGAAGTAGACGATAATACTTTCCTTACCTGCATGTTTGTCGGAGAAAATGGCCTAGGACCATGCTCCGTATCGGAGGCAACTGATCGATCGCCCGAGGTATGGTTACCGTATTGGCGCATCGCTTCGACGTTGGTTCCAGGTGGAGTAACAAAAACAACAACATGACCCTCCACAGTTGGACTTAGAGGGTCGAACACGGTGTCGGTCGACCTGAACGAAGTATTTGGACCGCAACTGGAATCCATACTCAGAAAGGGTAAGTTGTTTTGAACCCATAACCTGCACGAGGTCAGTCTTCTATGTCGATGAATTTCTGTTCACTTGCCTCCCGAAGCTTTGAGGCGATGCTGAAGGTTCAAGTATCAGGTGTAGACTTACCAATGTCACAAGCTGATATGACCGGTGAGAAGTGGAGGAGTGGAGCAGTAGCTCTTTGGTTTTAGGAAAACGCGAAGTACGGGAGTTGCACACCAATTAAGGAGTCATGTACTTGGAAGGATTTGCAGGAGGCTGAGGCATAATAGTCCAGCTTGTCATATACGAATGGCGACGCAGGGGGGCCCCTGAGTGGTCGTGTATCAAGTACGCGACTTCATTAGACTCCCCAAAGTTACACATGGATTGAGCGAGGATACTATGGCAATGGACCAGGATGCCAGTGCATCAATTCTATTTTACAAGAAGTCAAAATCCGTGCTGCCGATAGGGGGTCCGGCGTCGGTGTGGAGTGCCAGTGTACTGGAATATGTTGGAGCAAGCGCCGATGACGCAGTCACCTATCATGTTCAAACATGATATGTGAGTACGTCACCATTAGCGTCCGAAGTACGTGCCGGTATGAACCACGGCACCTGCTCCACCTAGACTTTACTCTGCAAGTCTCCAGCAGTACCCCTTTCAAGAAGATGTCTGGATCCGGTAGTGCTTGGAGCCAGTACCATGAAACTATCCAGCAATTGCTGTCTATGCTGCCTGCGCGCGATACAGATGAGTTAGAAAGCCTCAGTGTCGTCGGAGATATCGCCAAGCGTATAAGAGTCGCATCGACTGAGCTGGAGTCGAACATAACTCAACTCATCCAGGCCGTGAAGGCTCAGAATAGCCAACGACAGCCTCAGGAAACACCCTGCACGGACGACAATACTTGTTTCCCGTTAAGGACACAGAGCGAAGGCACACAACTACTGCACACTCAACCTTCCAGTTCTCTGAATTTTCAGGATCTCGCGGATCGCCAAGCATTCTGCGATGCAATTGCTAAAGGCAGCAAGACTAACTACCGAAGACCTTACGTACACGATTACACGTCACCGAGTCGGCAATCTCGTTCAGATTCCGATGGCCGGCACGAGCGCCCCCATTCAGCGCAATGTGAAAGGTTATGTTTAAGTTCTTCGCCCAACCACGATATGTCGGAGGCGGAGGCAGCGAACCCCATGGTAGAAGTAATGGCAACGAAGAAGCGTGTCGAATCGAGGAACACTTTGCAGACAAGGGAGGATCGCGCGCGACCTAGGACTGGCCAAAGTAGAGCTGGTCTCGCTCGCAAGTCAGGGCCTGATCGGCAGACAAGGGAAGCCGTCATCCGTGTTCGGTACCCACAAGAAAGCGTCGATGCAAGAGCGCCACATAAACGTAAGCGCAACAAAACGAAACTAGGGCCTCCGGCCAAAAGAATTCGTCGGCCAAACACCGAGACGACTGGGATGAATGTGGATGAGTATGAGGATGCGCGTCTAACCAAAGAACAAAACCACCGGCTTCGATTGGCAATCAACGTACATAACATCAGCCGTGACGTAGCGAGCCTTCTTACCGAACATGCACTCGAAGTCGCCACCGCGCTTTCTTTTCAGAAATTGAGAGACGCTTTGAACAATAGAGTGCATTTTCAATATTCGGACCTCCCCGAAGCGGTCTACCATAATCACGAGGCGGCAATGGCTCTTCAGCTGCAAGGAACGATTGCTTCTCGAGCATTTGCTATCTCGTGGGCTTCAATTGTCAATGGGCCCAAAGAGCGCCTTAAAATTTTGAGAACAAAGAGGAAAACAGGGAAAAGAAGTCATTCCGATCGTGCCAGCCGTTATCCAAACCAGACCCGGGTCAATGCGACTAGTCCGGCCTCTCAGGACATCGATGCCCAAATCAGCGAATTTTGCGTTTCGGGATTGGATGGGCCGACGTCAAGGACACGCACAGAAGAAATCGTCTTGGCAACGCTAACACGGGATATGATGATAAAGCTTAGACTGGATATACCGCCATCCCACGAATTCCGCGATTCACCCATTTACAAG
>JAABUV010007890.1_pt1 | contig 10967 bp, 9 predicted proteins | sample 5559971 | NCBI WGS metagenome assembly JAABUV01 (sample SAMN10711881, study PRJNA513362) | rock metagenome | isolation source: Antarctica rocks | place: Antarctica: Victoria Land, Knobhead nord | collected 2015-12-19
GGCGTGAACTCCAGGCTGCGCGCGCGGCCGCGCGTGCGCCGCGGCGACAGCGCGCCCGCGCGGCCGAGGCCAGGGTGCGCGGCGGCCGCCGAGGCGGCCGCGATCGCGGCCGCGTCGGCCGCGGCCGGCGCGTCCGGGCTCGCGCGCCGGTGCTGCGGCAGCGAGGAGCGCCGCAGCGGCGACGGCAGCTTGTCGCCGAGCCACGCCGGGCGCTGCGCGGCATCCATGCACCGCTCAGCAGCCTGAATGACATTATTTAGCGTCACTCCTGGCTGTGCTACCATCACACTGACGGCCACCAAAGGAGTGAGTGCACAGCCTGGCATTGGGAAGCGGGTGACTGCACACGCCATGCGTCCAGGAGGTCCGACACTCATCGTACCGGGAAGCAGAGCACGCTAGCTAGTTCGAGGGTGGCCGGGGTGGCGCAGGGACGCCTTGCTATTGCTCCCATGCAAACACAAGCATCCGGACCTGGTGGCAAGCTGTGGGGAGGCGGCAGGGCGCGGGCTGGCGCACCCGACCGCCGGGGCTGCGGGCGGGGCCGCTGCTGCCCCAGCTGTTGCCGCGCGAGAGCAGCCCGCGGCTGCCCGCCGCGCTGGCCGCGCTGGCCGGGCTGATCGGCGAGCGCGAGCCGCCGCCGCCGCCGCCCGGGTCGGCGTAGAAGCCCTGGTGACCCTGCGCGGCCGCCGCATCCAGCAGCGCCGCGGTCGCCGCCCGGTCGGCCAGCGGCGCCAGGCTGCCGGACGCCCAGGCGCCCAGGCCGGCCGCGCCGAGCGCGCCGGGCGCGAGCGCCATGCTGGGCGACAGGCCCAGGCCCTCGCCGCCGCCCTCGCCCAGGCGCAGCGACCCCGCGCACGGCGGGCTGCCCGAGCGCGCCCACTCGCCGGAGGGCCGCCGCCGCGCCTGCGCCTGCGCGGCGGCCGCCGCGAACGGGCTCCTGATGGGGCACACCAGCGGCGGCGGCCGCTCCAGCGGCTCCACCTGCACATGCACGCATGCGCACTGTCGGTGCCCTGGATTCTACATATGCATAGGGTTAGGGTTAGGGTACATACCCATGCAACTGGACAAGCTGTCATGGACGACGCTGCGCCCACAGCGCCCCCTACGACGCCGACACGGAACCCCATAAGTGGCTGGGCGCTCGCCTGCACGCACGGCGCCGCGAAGGGCGACGTGGGGTACCCCTGCGCGTGCGGCGTTGCATCCGGCGACGCCGGCTCGCCCCCGCCCCGCCCCCATCCCGCGTCGCTGCCGCCCGCGCCGCCGCCGCCCCTGGGCGTGCTCGGCTCCTCCCGGGCGGCGCCCGGCGCGCCCCCGCCGCCCCCGCCGCGCCGGCCGGCCGCGCGCCGCGCCCTGAGCAGCCAGCGCCGCGCGTACTTGCGCGCCAGCCGCTCCGCCTGCTCCGGGCCGGGGCCGTGCGCGGCGCGCACGGCGGCGGCGGCCGCGTTGGCCACGCGCTGCGCGCCGCACGGCGGCAGGCACACCAGGCCGCCCGGCCACGCAGCCGCGCGCAGCGCGCCGCCCACGCGCGCGCAGGCCACCAGCAGCGCCGCGCCGCCCGCGACCAGCTGCGCGGCCACCATTGCGGCGCCCGCCGCGCCGCACCCTGCGTGGGAACCCCCTGCGGTGTCTTAGGGTTGGAAATAGGGTAGTTAGGGTGTGACATGCGACGCGCTTGCCAGGCAGGCCTGCCTGGAAGGGGCCGCTACAGGTTTTGCAATCTGCATGCCCAGCCAAAGCAGCCCAACCTCGCCTTCAGACAGCCTCCAACCTTGACTCTGGAAGTGTCCGGCACTGCGCGGCGTCCAAGTGCACAGCGCACCCTGCGTCTGCAGCACCGGCAGCGCGAGCGCGAGCGCCAGCGTGGCGGCATCGGCCGCTGCGCCGGCCGCCTCCGCCGCCAGGTCGCCGCGCCAGCGGAAGGGCACAAACGCGCGCAGGTATGCGCCGTGCGCGAGCGCGGCCGCCAGCAGCACGCCCGCCTGCGCGGCCGGAGCCGACTCGGCGCATGTGGCATGAGGCTGAGCATGCGCAGGGCCGCTTAGCTGACACAGGTGCCAGCCCCCGTGGCTTTGCAAGGTGGCAAGCTAGGATTCATGGCTGCCACGCGGAACAATTACGGATTCAACAGCAGGGTTATCTCCAAGCTGTGGCGGCAGAGGGCATGAGCGAGAAGGGTGCAGGCGGGCGTGCACCTGCGCGCTCGCGCCGAGCTCGCCCAGGCCGCCCACGAGCAGCGCGGTCAGCGTCGTGCGCGCCACGCCCGCGAGCGGCGCAAACACCTGCGCGCCGCGCTCGCCGGCTGCTGAGCTACCTGCTTAGCTGAAACTTGCCACTGCACCGCAGCGCACGGGCCAGCGCACCCGCCAGCGCACAAGCCAATCTCTCGTGCACAGCACTGACATGCAGGGTTCTCTGCTGTATAAGTATGAGGCGGGGCAGGGACTGGGCACCTGCGCGCCGTTGCCCGCGCGCCGCAGCAGCACGCGGCCGCGCCAGGCCAGCAGCGGCGCGTCCGCGCCCGGCACGCCGTGCGCGGGCACCAGCACGCCGCGCGCGGCGTGCCCGCGCGCGTCTGCCTCAAAGCTGCCACCCTCCAGCAGCATCGGCGGCCCCCGCGCGGCCTCGAAGCATGGCCCGAAGCGCGATACCACGCGCCCGCCCGGCGGCGCCGCGTCCCGCCACACGCCTGCGGGGCGGGCACAGACATGCAACAAGGGTACAGCCGGTGTAGAAGACGGGACACACTAAAAAAATGTTGGCGTGCGGCTGTGACGCCCGCCCATAGAGCGCCCGAACGCCAGCACGGGCGAGCGACACCGCTAATCAGAGAACGCCACTTTCACAGCTCTTGGGCAGCTAACGTGGGACTCTATGTGGCCATGCACGCGATGAGCCCGCCAAGCACAGCGGTCTGGGACAATGGCCTGCCTGGCGGCGCTACGGGCCCCAGCAGGGGCGCCAGTAGCCAGCGCTCGAGGCGGCCCGGCGGCAGCGGGCGCCGCCGCCGCGCAACGCGCTCCGCCCTGCCCAGCACGAAGGCTGCGGCGCGCCCGCGCGCGCCCTGCAGGCGGCCGGTGGCCGCCGCCCCCCACGCGCCCAGCGCCACTATCGGCGCTGCCGCCGCCACGGCGCCCGCCGCCGCGGCGCCGCCGCCGGACGCCCACATCCCTGCGCGTCGCAGCCGGTCTCGCGCTCCGCAGGGCGCGCACCGGCGCATGCCGCTGTGCACATCCCAGGCTGCATGTCGCACGCACGCTGGTCGCTTGCCGGCAGGCGCGCCAGCATCCTCACAGCGTAGGCACTGCACACGCCAGACACGGGCGCCAGACGCCCATACCAGGGCGGGACACTGTCAGGCCCAACCGGGACTGTACACCCCTGCAACAGCACTGCCAGGCGCGCATGCCCGCAGCCGCCGACGCGATGGCAGCTGCGGTGGCGAACGCAGGCAGCAGCGTGCGCGCAACGCCGGGAGCAACGGCAACACCGCATGCTCGGCACTGAACCTGACATCTCTTGAAGGGCCGCCCCGCCCCTTGCTGCGCCCCGGCGGGCGCGCCTGCTCCCGCAGCCGCGAGCACCGGCGCGGCGGCCAACGCGAGCGCGAGCTCGGCGCGCGGCGCGGCCAGCAGCGGCGACGTGGCCGCGCCGGGCCGGACCAGGATGGCCAGCGCGAGCGCATGGCACGCGCACACCGCCGCCAGCGCGGCCGCCGCCCAGAAGAGGGCGCGCAGCAGCCGCCGCCAGTGGCCGCCCTGCTGGCCCAGCATGCCCTGCGTACGGGCGCGCGGGTGGTCCCCGAGACGCGCTGGACCGTGCTTGTATGATTCTCCTGGTCAGCCCCCTCTCTCTATAGTCCAGCTTCCCCCGCTCGCACGTGCACCCAGGCAGGCTGTACGGTCGAGGAGGCGCCCAGCGCAAAGGCATGTGGAGCTGGGGACACGAACAGCATGTGCGGCGTGCCAGACACCCACCATTACCATGACGCAATTGCAGGCTCCTCTGCAAGGGCACAGCGGGACTGCCACACAGCAGGTGCGCGCCGCGGCGCTCGCACGCGCTCGGGGATCCGTTAGGACGCAGCGGTGCCGCAGCGGGTGCCGCCAGGGCATGGCGTGCTCTCGGGCGCACCCGAGCAAGGTCCTGCAGCCTCATGCATGCATCGAGCTGCGTGCGCAGCCCCACAGAGGCGGCCGTGGTGGGCCCGGCCGGCGGGGCGCCCAGCCGCGCCGACGCACCTGGATGCGGCGCAGGTCGGCCAGTGCCTCCTCGCCGGCCGCCCGGGGCGCCCCGGGCGGCCCGCCCTCCGCGCCCGTCGACGTCACCAGGATGTACTGCGCCCCGCCGCGCGCCGCGTCCGGGGCGCTCGCGTCCAGTCGCCGCCGCGCTGGCCCGGCGAGGGACCCCGCCGGCCGCGCCGCGCGCGCGCGCCGCGCTCCCGCGCGCTCCAGCAGGCGGCGGCGGCCCAGCGGGGCCGCCTGCGGACCTGGCGCGGCGGCCGAGCGGAGCGCCGGTGCGGGCGCTGCCGCCTGATTGGGCCTTGCGGCGGCGCCGGCGGGCGCCGGCTCCTGACCAAGCGCGGCGGCGGCAGGCGCCGCCGCCGCAGCGGGCGCCGCGGGGGGCGTGCTGCCACGCCCAGCTGGAATATAGCTAAAGGCTGCACCAGCACCCGCGTGTCCTGCCCCAGGCGCCACGGCGGGCGCTTGCCTGCTGGCAGCGGGTGGCAGGTTCAGGTCCGCCAGGTCAGCAGCCGCCTGGCTTCCCGCCACCTCCCAGACCTCAGCCGTGCTCGGCGCGGCGGCCAGGGGCGCGAGGGCCGGGTCTGCAGGCTCGCCAGGCCATGCGGGCGTCGCCGCGGCGGGCGCCGGCGCGGCGCCGGCAGCGAGGCTGCCCGCTGCCGGCATGGGCGCAAGCATAGACTCTGGGACGAGCCCCGCTCCCGACCCCGGCGCGAGCGCCGCGCTGCCGTCGCTCCCGCCGCCCGCCGGCCGTACCGCGAAGGACACGCCCGCATGCTGCTGCGGCGTGCCGGCCTGCCTCAGCGCTGACCCTGGCCCGACCCTGCCGCCTGACCAGCGCGCCGCTGGCGGCAGCGCGGGCCGCCGCGGCGCTCCCAAGCCGCCGCGCTGCGCACTCGCAAGCAGACCAAGCGACGCCTGGTCGGCCGCGGGCGGCCGCGGCGGCGGATGCGGGGCTGGCGCCGGGACTGCGCGCGGGTGCGGCGCGTGCGTGAGCAGGTCGCTGCCTACCTCACCGTGCTGTTTTGCAAGCTGTCATTGAGAATGTGCCACACCTCCACACCTTGGCCCCTCCACCGTCTCTCGTTCAGCAAGATGCCAGAGCTGAACACACAGCCACTGTGGCCGGCACTGCCGCACGGCTGGGCTGGCGCATGCGCACGCGTCAGACACGCATGAGCCGGGGGGCACGAGGGGGTGACGGGCGGCGCACAGATGGGAAAGTAGGGCCGCAGCAGGTCATCCACGGCCGGCTCCAGGCCCGCCGCATGCGATGCATCGCTCGGTGGCGGCGCGGGCGGCGCGGGCGGCGCGGGCGACTGCCGTAGCGCCTCCGGGCGCAGCAGCCACGCGGGCGGCTGCGCGCGGACGGTGCTGGGGTCCGCGTCCGGACCAGGGTACCCTGCCAGCGCGGCCAGCGGCGCCGTGCTGTTCAGCGGCAGCGGCAGCGCCTCCGCGAGCCCGCCGGCGGCGTCCAGGCGCACGAGCGTGGGCGCCAGCCCGCGCCCGGGCTCGCCGGCCGGCCAGCCGCGCGCCGCGGGGTCCGCCAGGCCGTCGAACGGCGATGCCACGTCCGCCACGCTCCAGGCGAATGCGGCGCCGAAGCCGCGGAATGCAGGTGGGAGGCCGCGCGCGCCCAGGCCGGCCAGCAGGCAGCAGCGCTGCGCCCAGGCCACCAGCGCCAGCATCGCATGGCCCATCACGCCTGCCGCGCGCGCGCCGCGCGTCAGCGCCCCGGCGCCCGCCCGCCCGCCCGCGCGCGGCGCGCCGCAGGCCGGCCGGCCGGCCGGCGGCGCTGCGCCCGGGTTGCCCCGGCACAGACCGCGCCGCCCGCGCCTGCCAGGCGCCGGTGGTGCCGGGCGCCCGGCCACCAGCCAGGTCCCTGCGAGGGCGCCGAATGACAGGCCCGACAGGTGCAGCCCGGCGATGTGGGCAATTCCCGCACCGGCGTTGGACAGCGGCGCGAGCAGGTGCGTCACGAGCGACGCGCCCGCGCCGGCGGTCAGCGCGGCGGCCACCGCCGCGTTGACCGCCAGGCCGGCCGCGTCCAACGCGGCGGGCGCCGGCTGGTACTGCAGCACGAGCGCGGGGCCGGGCGCGGCGGGCCCCGGCGCGTCCGCTGCCGGCGCCGCGGACAGCCGCAGCTCGACCGGCGCGGCCGCGTCGGGGACGTGCGCAACGATGTACACGCGCCCGCGGCCCAGCTCATAGATCACATCCGTCCTGCATGGCATAGGCACAGGGTAGGTTTAGGCTTAGGGGTAGGGCAGGCATCCATGCTGTGTGTGAGGCACGCGATGCTGGTGTGCGCAGGGCGGCCATCTCTCAGGTACACAAGGGCCTGGCGCGTGGCAGTGCAGGGGTCGGGGACATGCATGTCGCTGGCCACCACGACACGCGCCGGGCGCGCACCGGTTGGTGCCGCTCATGTTGAAGAGCTGGAGCGGGTCCAGCTCGGCCACGCGCGCGCCAAAGTCCAGGCAGAACACCGGCTGCGCGTCCGGCCAGGCCCGTTGCGCTTCCGGCAGAGTGCGTGGTGCCGGCCGGCAGGTTTGAGGCAGCCAGCACACCGCGGTGGGCCTCAGCCCCCAGCCACCCGGTGCAGGAAGGCGATGAGGGGACAGTCCGGGCGGGGCACACCTGCGGGTTGCGCGTCACAGCATACCGCTCGCTGCTCTGGATGACGACCTGCGCGCTTCGGACGGTTGCAGCGCACCGGCCAGGTCCAGCAGAAGCTCCATACACCATTTTAGGCATGACGCGGCTTGTGTCATCTGCATGTCTGCATATGCAGGCACGCCTGGTCCTATGTCACGGACAGGAACGGCGTGTGCGCGCCTGTTGCCTGGTGCTCGCGAGGGCCGTCACGGGCCCGCTGGGGCCCGCCGCCGCAGCGCCTGTGTCGCCGAGCTCGAGCAGGCGCCGCCGCGGAGCGCCCGGCCCGTCCTAGAGACAGGCGCTTGCTGGTCAGCACGGCAAGGCCGTGCAGGGCCTCTGCCTGGCGCGGTGGCTGCTGCATAGCGCCGGTGACCATGCGTTGGGGCCCCCTCGCACCGTCACCGGCGCTCCGGGCACACCCTGCCTAGCCCATGGCAGCCTGTACGGCAGGCCAGGGGAAGTGCAGAAGCGGCCACCACAGACCATGACACTGGGCTGTACCTCTTACCTCGCCCCGCTTAACATCCTGAGACCAGCCCTGCTGATTACATGCAGCGGTGTCACAGAACAGGCGCCGCGCTCCTGGCGCACGTAGCGTATGGCAGCTGCACGTCAGGCCAGGGGGTTGCAGCCGACGGCAAGCACACGGGGTGTCTGCAGTTGACACGCCTAGCTAGGCGTCAAGCGCGCGGACCCGCAGCCCAACCGCAGCTGACGGTGCACATATTTGCTAGGCCGCTAGGCCAGCCCTCTGGGCGGCAGCTCAGACAGCATGCGCATGGCCCATGGGGGTTGCTAGGTGGAGCCGAGGGGCAGCACTGCGCCTGTGCGCTTTCGGGCAAACGGCTCACTAGCTGACTGCGGCGTGCTCCCGCACCTCCTCCGTGGCTCCGCGTCGCCATGTTGCAGCCCTCCACAGCCCATGGCCGAACCCGGGGATGGCCTCCGGCGCATGCTGCACTGCACCGTTGGGCGTGCGCGCGTCAGCAGCGTGCACCCTGCTTGGCGCCGCCGCAGCGCCGCACTCCGCGCTCAGCAGCAGTGCAGCTAGCACCAGGGCTGCTGGCCAGGGCCCAGCAGCCCCAGTGCGCTCCATGCATCTGCTCCAGCTTAGCACGCCGCGCTCCTAGCTGTGCGCCCCGTGCTGCCTATCTGCACCGTGGCCTAGCCTGCTGAAGCTCTAGGTAGTTGATGAGGAGGCTAGTGCACCCTTGAACGTCATTACCCTGCCCAGGGCTCACCGGCTACGCAGTCCTGGTTCACGCCGGCCGTGCCACTGTAACACACTGTTGTAGCACTGCTCACAGGACCTGGGTACCTTGACCGCCGACGAGCGCTTCGGCGACCATCATCTTGCTATATACAGCTGTGTATATAGCAAGATCTTGTAAGCCATGTCCTCAATGCAGTGGGCGAGTGTGCATGGCGTGGTGTGCACGGAGCAAAATGATATATTCAGAGCAGCTGGAGCAGCAGCAACGCTTGACGGCAGCGCTTACAGTAGTGGCAGACACAGAGTTTGCCAACTCTGAGCACTATGCCTCTTGTACACGGGGCTAGCACAGACACTACGAATACTCGTGCGCTGGCTATATTCATGCAGTTCTCTATGCTACACCGACCCGATACCTGGAATGTTTGCAGTGGCATTTGGTAGGGACACAGGACCCGCGCGCGCTGCGCAGGCCTGCAAGGCCAGGGTGTTCCGGCGGCAGGTTCAGCCCAGGGCCTTCCCCCGCTGCCTTGCCAGGCTGGCGGCAACCCGTAATTGTTAGTCCATTGTGCTTCGCACACTCACAAGCTGCACCCACCCCAGACAGGAGATCTTGCTCACTTGGCGCTGCCAGAACACCCCAGCTGCCTCAGAAATGCCTTATGTTCCCGTGATCTTCTGAAGCAGCACACCGCGAGCATTTAGCGATTGGCAGCCAGCGCACGCCGGGCACTGCCGGCCCGCCTGGAACAGGGCCAGGGCTAGAAAGTGTTTGCAAGGAAGACAAAAGCTGGTTCAAAGCGTACAAGCTAAAGGCGCACTATGCCGCACCAGCCCCGCGGCTGCCAGCCAGCGAGCCGCCGCGTCGGGCCAGGGCGGCTAGGACCCGCAGGCGAGGCACTCGTCCTTGTTTTCCAAGGAGCACACCATGGCCGCCAGTCGCCGCTCCGCCTCCATGTCCGCAGCCGCGGGCGCCGCGGCCTTCGGCTTTGCTGCGAGCGGCGGCGGCACACCCGCGCCGTTGTTCTCCTAAACGCACAGCTATTGTCGGTCGCGCGGCGCGGGCAGAGCCTCGCTGTGTGCAAGTGCACACACCGCGCGGCACGCAGTGTAAGTCGGTAGGCACTGCACATAGCCAACAGTGCAGAAGCCCCGACGACCACACGTGACCAGCCTCGTGCGAAGTGCCCGGACCGCAGCATGGGGACACCAACAGCTGCCCGGCCGGCGAGCGCACTGGTTAATGCATGCTTGTGCATGGACATGGGGCGCGCCTTCAGCACGGCAGGGGGCTCCAGGGCGGCCGCGGCGGCGGTGGCGGCCGCCGCGGCAGCCGCCTTGACGCGGTTCTTTGCCAGCGCCTGCTGGTCGACGGTGAACTTGATGGCGTCCGCCGCCGCGCGCGTGCGCAGGTAGTACATGCCCGTCTTCAGGCCCGCCTGTGCGGGCGACCGCTTGGATCACGTTCTGAGCGTCAAATCATACCTAAAATAGTATATCTCAACAAATTGGTATGCCCAAAGGGCGTACCTCCATGAATTTAAAACAAAACTTGATTTTGTTGTTGCAGGCCGTACGTTGCGATCGCTTGCATCAATGCGCTTGAGACAGCGCTGCGCTGCGAGCAAGGCGGAAGCGCTACGTGGGCTGAGGCACGGCGCATAGTGTTGTGGGCTGCATTGCAGCGCGGCTCAGCAAATTGGCACGCGCTCAGGTGACTGACGCTGACAATGGGTGAGGAACACCGGCGCGCGAGCACATTACCTGCAAGCGCCCTGCCTTCTGGGCAAAAGGATACAGCGAGGTCCGCTTGCCGAAGCGGGAACTGCAGTGAACCCTGTGCATGGGGCTCTGGAATGCAGTTAACCCTTTAGGTTGTAGTAACCTACGAGCATCAGGGCGGCGCGCCTTCCAGGCGTAGAAGTGCAGCGAGGTCAGCTTGCCGAAGTTGGGGTCGGACATGTGCACGTTGAATGACTGGCTCTGGTCGATGAAGGCGCCGCGGTCGGCGGCCATATCCACCAGCACGCGCTGCTTGATCTCCCACACCGTCTTGTACAGCTCCTTCAGCGGCGCCGGGATGACGAGCGCCTGCGCGGTTGATGTCACCGTTACCACTGTCTTCAGCATTGGGGCATGCCACAGTGTGTGCAATGATAGCACCGCAATTGCCACACTTTGCATGTCATTCCGATCAGCTATCTCTGGTGGCAGGCATTCCCTGTGGCGCACCGCCGCGCATTGTGAGTGTCTTTCAGCAGCCTGCGCTGAGTGCTCTGGGGGCGAGCGGCCCTGCAGCGCACTGCGCCGCCGGCGCCGGGCGGAGGCGCGGGAGGGTTGCGGGGGCCCGGGCGCGCACGCTGACGCTGCCGTTGGCGGCCACCAGCTCGTTCTTCATGTCGGGGTTCCAGAGCCCGAGCGCGGTGAGGTCCATGAGCAGGTGCTGGTTGACGACCGTGAACTCGCCGCTCAGCACGCGCCGCACGTAGATGTTGCTCGTGTACGGCTCGAAGCACTCGTTGTTGCCCAGGATCTGCGCGCGGGCGGCCTCAGCGCCTGCTCTGCCCTGCCCTAATCTAATTTTACCCTGCCATAATCTGCGCTGCACCATAAACAGCCAAAGTTGGCTGATAGGCAGCTGTATCTCATCACTCAGTCAGTCACTGCAGCCTAAGCGCCTGCTCCCAGACCAACTCCCCAAGCCGCCGCGCCGGGCGCAGGCAGGGGGGGGGGGGGGGGGGGCTAGCGGCGCGGGGCTGCGCCTGCGAGGTGGACGCCGTCGGCATGGGCGCGAGCAGCAGCGAGTTACGCACGCCGTGCGCGCCGATGTCGGCGCGCAGGCGGTCCCA
>JAABUV010007892.1_pt1 | contig 10967 bp, 7 predicted proteins | sample 5559971 | NCBI WGS metagenome assembly JAABUV01 (sample SAMN10711881, study PRJNA513362) | rock metagenome | isolation source: Antarctica rocks | place: Antarctica: Victoria Land, Knobhead nord | collected 2015-12-19
GGCGGAGAACGCCGCGCATCGCCAGAACCGCTTCGGACAGGCCGCCTTCGAGGCGCAGCTTCTCCTTCTCCCCACGCTTCACCGCCCGCGGATCGCGGCCACGACCTCGCCCGGCGCAGGATTGACGACCGCCCGGCCGTCGATCACCACGGTGGGTACCGTCTCGTTTCCATTGGCCACCGAGCGGACGAACGCAGCCGCGCCCGGGTCCTTCCATATGTTGACCTGATCGACCCGCAGGTGATGCCGACGCAGAACGAGACGCAGCCACATGCAGAACATGCAGCCAGGGCGCCAGTAGAGCGTGACCTTCGGACGGGCACCGGTCCGTTCGTCGCATTCGCTCATGACAACAGGCAACCACAACCGCCGATTCGGCACCGCCAGGGCCAGACAGGTCGGGCTCCGGCGTGATCGAGTGCGCCTGGCTAGGCACTCTGGCGGAGCCGGTGCCGTGAGGGGCTTGCAGTGCGAAGCCGCCCCGAACGACGGATCAGGTGTGGTCAGCCGACCTCGCCCTCATCATTCCTGCGACCGCTCTCGGTGGCCGCAGCTGGGGGAGGACCCCACCGGCAGTCCGCTACTTGTCGGCTGGTGCCACGTTCCTTAACGGGACCCCAAATAATCAAGAGGGGTCCCTCCCAGTTCAGCCGTGCACGGATGACATCCCCACATCGATGGTGCCCCATGGCGGGAGGGAAGTCCTCACACAACTACGCAGCACAGCGATTTCGGCGGGTCAGCTTGATTCCGACCGGGCGGTGGAGTTGCTTCCCCCGGGGGGCGGCGGTAACCCGGAGTTAATTGTGCGTGGAGCAGGGGTGAGGGGTTTCCCGGTGATCAGTGCGGCGACCGCGTGGCGGGTCAGTCGGTGTGGTTGGTGTGGTAGCGGCGCCGGCGGGCGGCGAGTGCGAGTGCGGCCGCGGCGGTCAAGGCGGCCACCCCGCCGTACAGCAACCGGGTGTCCCGGCCGTCGGCGGTGGCCCCTGCACCGGTGGCGGCTGCCCCGACGGGTGCGGTGACCTGCAGGTCAGCGCTGGGCGCGGGCCCGGGCTGGCCGGTCGTGGGGTCGAGGAACAGGGTCGGGTTGCGTGGGTGGTTGGTGCCGAAGTCGAACATCGAGTCCAACGCCCCCGCCCGCGCGTCGAACGAGCCGGCGATCTGGGGTAGTGACCAGTTGTCCTCAACAAACTTCAGGATCGACGCCAGATCGGTGAGGGTGTGGTCGACGTAGTTGCTCTTGGCGAACGGGGAGATCACGACGAGCGGGAGGCGGGGTCCGTACCCGCATCGCCCGTTCTGCCCGGCCAGGGGTGGGGTCGTCGCGCCGGTGGTGCACAGGCCGGGTCCGGTCAGAGCGTCCTGGGGTCCGGGCGGGGACGCGACCGCGGTGGTGTCCGACGGGTTGTGGATGCCGCTGTAGACGTGGTCGTACCAGCCGTCGGAGTCGTCGTAGGCGACGACGACCGCGGTGCTGGCCCAGTCCGGGGTCTGCTGCAGGGCGTTGACCTCGTTGGCGATGAACCACTGCTCGTCGAGGGGGTCGGAGTAGGCGGCGTGCCCGTCCTGGTTGCCGGCGGCCTTGAGGAAGCTGACCGCGGGCAGCGCGTCGGGGGAGGCGTAGCCGTGGGAGATCGCACCGACGAGGGAGTCGAAGGTGCTCATGTCGTACTGGTGGTTGGCGGTGTCGAACTGCGGGACCCCGTTGACCACCGTCTGGGTGTCGGTGCCGACCGCGGTGAGCGAGGTCGGAGGCAGGTGGTGCGGGTTGGCCGTGGACGGGTAGTACTGGAACGGCTCGTGGTGGGCGATGTAGTCGTCCTTGGTGCCGTAGTTGGTGCCCCCGGGGGTGGTGCCCCCGGTGCCACCGATACCGGCACCGACCGGGTGGGCTGCGTTGCACAGGCCCTGGTCGGACGCGGGCTTGACGGCGAACTTCCCCTTGAACTGGTCGGGGGTGAAGGTGGCCGTGGGTTGGGTGCCCCCGGTGGCGGTGCTGTAGCTGGTGGTGGGGGTGAACCCGCCCTGGAACCAGCCCCAGCTCACCCCGGCGGCGTTGAGGTTGTCACCCACGTTCCTGCCGGTCATCGAGACCGCGTCGCGGGTGGAACAGTCGTCGTAGTAGGGCTGCGGGTCGGAGATCATCGACGAGCCACCTGCCCCGTCGGGGACGGTGTCACCGTTCGTCGCTGCCCCGTTGATCGCCAGGCCCACCCCGCCGGTGTTGCCCGAGATCAGGTTGACCGCGCCCGGTGAGGACGGTCCGAACGTGGTGCCGAACGAGTTGTCGCTCATCGCGAACTGCTGGGCGTAGTGCCACAGCCCGGTCACCGTGTTGCCGTCGTAGTAGTTCATGACGTCGCTGGCCTGGCACGGCTGCCCGGTCGGCGACGTGCCCCGGCCGTTGCCGACGGTGGTGAGGAACTTGTTCATCGCCCCGCCGTTGAAGGCGCGCTGCTCGTCGAGGTAGCCGTGGCCCTGGTCGCAGGTGAGCACGTCGTTGATGTTGGCCGGGTCGAGGCGGCGCGGATTGACCCCGTTGGGGTTCGCCGTGAGCAAAGGCCCGGTAAGACCGTTCACCGCCGGGGTGCCCGCCGCCGCGGTGAACGGCTGGCCCGAGGTGTTCGCCGCCCTCGGGTACGACCCGAAGTAGTGGTCGAACGACACGTTCTCCCCGTAGATCACCACGACGTGCTTGATCGGCGTCGCCGTGCCTGCCCCCGCGACCACCCCTGCCTGGGGGGTCGCCGACGCTGTGGCGGCCGGCAGCGTGAGAGCCACCACCGCACCCATCAACGTGGCCGCCGCAGCCGCCCTGCTCAACCTGGACATCCGACCGTCTCCCCGCGCTCACGTCCGCAGTGCGACACCGCAGATCGCGAGGAACGTATCCACCCGAGGTGAACCCCAGGCCACCGGTAGATGAACCACGTCGGACATCACCCGGGCCGGCCCGCAGCGACGCCCCCGGCCCGGGTGCCCCACCGACCCGGTCGACCTGCTCCCAGTGCAGCGCAGCCCGGGACACCGAACCGTCGGTGATGAACCCGATCCGGGGCCGCTGAGGTTGGTCGTCGCTGCTCACACCCGACTCCGATGCCACTGGGTGGGACGGCACGAGATTACCGCTGGGCACCGACAGAACCGAGTCGTGAACCGAGTCGTGAACCGAGTCCTCACCGGGTGCTCAGGTCGAACAGGGGCAGGGTCGGGGTGGGGGAGTGGGTGCGGGCCGCGGCGAGGCGGAGGGGGTCGTAGCCGTCGGTGAGGGCAGCGCGGATGGCGTGGGCTCGGCCGTGGCACCCGCGGGGGTCGATGTTGGTGGGGAGGCAGCCGCGGTGGCGGCCGAGGGACACCGCGTAGCGCAGGTTCGCCGATTGGGTGCCGGGGTGCAAGTGGGTGGGGTCGACTCGCACGCACAGCGTCTCGTTGCAGTGGTGCTCACCGAACGTTTGGTGGTCGAGGGTCCCGGCGTGAAGGAGCAACGCGAACCGGTGCGCGGACAGGGTGCGCCGTTCCCCGTCCTGGGTCCAGCTGATCCGCCCGTACCCATCGGGGTAGGACACCGCCCCGGTCCACCACCAACAGTCGGGGGTGCGGGTGACCTTCGCCCAGAACCGGGTGATCGTGTCCACTGGTGGTGGTCCCCACACCACCGGTGCCACTACGACCGTGGGTGGGGTGAGGGTGTCCATCCCCGGGAGCACCGGGTCACCGTCTGACACTGACACAAGCACTCCGAGACCAGTTCACTACGCCACCGATCCCTCGACGAGGTCACCATCCCCGGTGACATCCCCGCCACCGCCGTTGGTGGTGGTGGTGTTGGTGGTGGGTCGGGCCCGCAGGGCTTTGCGGATGGCGGTGGTGCTCCACCCGGTGAGGGTGGCGATGTCGTCGACCTTCAGGCCCCGGTGGTGGAGTTGGTGCACGCAGTTCTGCTGGCCCTGGTGGGCGTCGGAGGCGGCGGCGTCGTGGGTGCGGGCAATGTCGGCGAGGGCGGCGTCCCGCGCGGCGGCGGCGGAGGTGATTTGGTCGTCGGGGGCGAAGAACGCGGCGAGGTCGTCTTCGTTGGCTTTCTCCCGCTCGCGTTGGGCGGCGAGGGTGTCGGCGAGGCGGGTGCGGGCCCGTTCCCGAGCCCGCACCTGGGTGGTGCGTGCGGTGCCAGCCACCAGGGGTGTGCTCCTGTCGGTCGGTGGGCGCCCGCCGTCGTGGCGGCTGTCACACCAGGGACCACATTCTACGTTCCCACCTGCACCCTTGGCCGTCCGCGCGACCACCTTCACCCGGCCGCCGGTGCCCGGCACCCCCGTTCGTCACTCCCGGTTTCCCGCCCACCCGGTCACCCAGCTCGCCGGTGCTCGCCCCCGGGCACGGGCCTCGCCTACCGGCTCGCCCCGCCACGACAAGAACCCACTGTGATGTCATCGCTTGCCCTCTGGGCGCAGCTAATCACATCACACCACTTGCATCATTGATGCTGCGCTCTAGGGTGGTGGCTGTGATGACCGTGCACCGTCTGCACGCCGGGGACGGGTATACCTACCTGACCCGGCAGGTGGCGACCGCGGATCACACCCGCTCGGCGGGAGAAAAGTTGGTCGACTATTACACCGCGAACGGCACCCCACCCGGGCGTTGGCACGGCCAGGGTGCGGCGGTGCTCGGGGTGTCGGGGGCGGTGTCCGAGGCGCATATGAAGGCCCTGTTCGGGGAAGGTTTGCACCCCGACGCGGACCGCATCATCGCCGAGGAGATCACCGAGGGGGCGTCGGCGACGGAGGCGGTTGCGGCTGCCCGGTTGGGGTCGGCGTTCTACCGCCTGTCCGCGACCCAGGCCCCGGTTGCGGCTGGGTTAGCCACCGCGATGACCACCTTCCAGACCGAACACGGGCGGCCGGCAACACCGGTGGAACGCAACGCCCTGCGCCGCCAGGTCGCCGCCGACCTGGTCACGGCGCGCACGGGGCAGCCGGCCACCGACACCGAGGTCGTCAACCAGCTCGGGGCAGACACCCGCGGAGACCGGCACCCGGTGGCCGGGTTCGACCTGGTGTTCACCCCGCAGAAGTCGGTGTCCCTGCTGTGGGGGTTGGGCTCGGACGAGGTGCGCCGGACCGTGGAGCAGGTGCACCACCAGGCCGTGGCCGACACCCTGAAGTGGGTGCAGGCCGAGGCCGGGCGGACCCGGCGCGGACGCAACGGGGTCCGCCAGATCGACACGCAGGGTCTGGTGGTGGCGTGCTTCGACCACTACGACAACCGTGACGGGGACCCCAACCTGCACACCCACGCCACCGTCTCCAACAAGGTCCTGGGTGTTGACGGGAAGTGGTCGGCGCTGGACGCGCGGGTGCTGTACGCGGCGGGGATGGCCGGAGCCGCCCGCTACAACAGCCTTGTCGTGGAGGGGTTGCGCCGGGAGCTGGGGGTGCGGTTCACCGACCGCTCTCGGGGGGCGGGCAAGGCCCCGGTCCAGGAAGTTGAGGGCATCACCGACGCGGTGGTCGCTGACTTCTCCCGCCGGGCCGACATCACCGCCCGCACCGAGGAGCTGGCCGCGGACTACCTCGCCTCCCACGGGCACCGACCGGGCCGGGTGGCGCAGCTGCAGCTGGCGCAGCAAGCGGTGCTGGACACCCGCTCCGCGAAAGCCGCGCCCCGCTCCCTGGCCGCGATGCGCGGCGACTGGGCCACCCAAGCCGGCACCCACACCCACGGTGAGGTGCCCGCCGACTGGGTTGACCGGCTCCTCGCCGGACACCGTCAGGCCGGGGCCGGGCGGGACGGGCAGGCGGTGTTCGACCCCGCCGAGGTGGCCGGGCAGGCGGTGGCCACCGTATCCCGGCGCCGGGCCACGTGGACCGAGGCGAACCTGCGCACCGCCATCGAGGACGCCTGCTCCCGGCACCTGTTCGCCACCCCCGCTCAAGCCCGAGCCGCGGTCGAGGAGGTCGTCACCCTGGCCCGCGACCAGGCCTCGGTGCGGTTGTCGATCGAGGCTGATGGGCCCGCCCCGGAGGCCATCGCCCGCGCGGACGGGGCGTCAGTCACCACCGTGCACGGCCAAGCCAGGTTCACCAGTGAGGCGGTGCTCGCCGCCGAACGCACCCTGGTCGACGCCGCGCACACCCCCACCACCTGCTTCGTCACCGGCACCGCCGTCACCGCCGCGATCGACGCGGTGCAGGCCGACACCGGGCGGGTGCTCAACGAGGGGCAACGTCTCATCGCCACCCACCTGGCGACGTCCGGGCAGGTCGTGGCCGTGGCCGTCGGCCCCGCGGGGACGGGCAAGACCACGGCCATGGCCACCCTGGTGCGGGCCTGGACCGACGACGGGCGGCAGGTCATCCCCCTCGCCCCGTCCGCCGCCGCGGCCCGGGTGCTCGGCGACGACCTGGGGGTGGAAGCGCAGACGGTGGCGAAGCTGCTCACCGTCGAACACCACCGCGACCAAGACGGGCAGGAGTCCACCATTCAACCCGGGGCGATGCTGCTGGTCGACGAGGCGGGGATGACCGCCACCGCCGACCTCAAAGCCCTGGTCGACCTCGCCCAGCAACGCGGCGCGGTGCTGCGGATGGTCGGCGACCCGCACCAGCTCGCCGCCGTCGAGTCCGGCGGAGCCCTGCGGTTGCTCGCGGCGGACACCGGGGCCCCGGAGCTGTCCGACGTGGTCCGCTTCACCGACCCCGGCGAAGCCCAGGCGGGTCTCGCGGTCCGCGGTGGGGACCACGCCACCGCGTGGGAGTTCTACACCGACCGGCACCGGGTCACCGCCGGAACGGTGGAGGGCCTGCGGGCCCAGGTGCTCGCCGCGCACACCACCGACACCGCCGCGGGGCGGCGCTCGCTCATGCTCGCCGCGACCACCGCCGACGTCGCCGCCCTGAACGCCGCCGCCCACCAGGCGCTGGTCGAGGCCGGGCGCATCGACCCCGACAGCGCGCAGGTGGGGTTGCGGGACGGGCTGGCCGCCCAGGTCGGGGACACCGTCGTCACCCGCCGCAACGACCCGGGCGTCCGCATCGTGGGTGGCAACCGGGAGGGGGCCCCGGTCACTAACGGGGACCTCTGGCGGGTCCGCACCGTGCACCGCGACGGGTCGCTGACCCTGTCCGGCACCACCCACCGCGGCACCCTCGCCGCGCCGGCCGGGTACGTGGCCGAGCACGTCGAGCTCGGCTACGCCGCCACCGTGCACCGCGCCCAAGGCATGACCGTGGACACCGCGCACCTGCTCATGGACCCCACCCTCACCCGGGCCGGCGCCTACGTCGGCCTGACCCGCGGCCGGCACACCAACCACCTCTACCTCGTCACCGACGAGGTAGAGACGGCCGGGACGGAGGCCGAGGCGCATCACCACCCCGGTGGCATGCAGGGCGAGCAGGCCCCAGACCCGGCCGCGCTGTTCGCGGGAATCGTGGCCCGCACCGACGACAACCTCACCGCCACCGAAACCCTCACCGCCGAGCTGGACCACACCGACGACACCACCCGGCTCCGTCAGATCCACAGCGAGCTTGTTCACGACCTCACCACCGCGCGGGGGGCGTACCTACTGGGTCGGGCGCTGCCCGCGGTGCACGAAGCCACCACCGTTGCCTCCCCGCATTACCGGGACCTGCTCAACACCGTGGCCGCCGCGCACACCGACAGCCTGGACACCGGCGAGCTGGTCACCGCCATCACCACCGCCCCCGCCGACCAGCCCGCGGCAGATCTCGGCGCGGACCCGGATGCGGTCCCGGACAGCCTCACCGGGGCCCGGGACACCTCCGCCGTGCTGCGGGCCCGGGCCGACACGTGGATCGCCGCGCGCACCACCCACGCCGCCGCCGTCGCTACTGGTGCTCAGCACCCGGGGGGGTTCCGGGCGGTGCGTGACCTCCCCGCCCCCACCGACTTGACTCCGACCCCGGCCCGGCACCCCGGTGCGGACACCGACCTCGCCGACCACACCACCGCCCTCGCCGCCCGCATCACCCGCCTCGAGGCCGCCGCCGAGGCTGGCCGGGCGCAGCACCCCGACGCCGAGCTGGTTGCGGTGATGCGGGAGCAGCGGGTGCGGCTGCGTCCAGATCACGACCTCGACCGCATGGTGCTGCTGCTGCGGTCCCGGTTGTCCACCGCGGGGGTGGAGGCCCACCTGGTTCCGGCCCCACCGATGCAGGTGGCCACCACCCGGGCCCGGCAGGAGAAGCTGCGCACCCAGGCGGCCGCGGCGGCGTCGGCGCTGGCCACCCGGGAGGTGTCTGAGCGGGCGCGGCGGGTGCTCACCACCGCCCAGGGTGAGTACTTCGCGGTGTCGGCGCAGCGGGCGGGCACCCCGGCCCGGCGGGTGCTGCGCCGCCGCGAGCTGGATGGCACCCTCGCCGAAGCGTTCACCCGCGCGAACGCTGCGGCCGTGGCCGCGAACACCGCCCACCGCGCGGCGGACGCCGCGGCCGGGCGGGTCGGGACCCCCTGGGGGCAGTGGCAGTCCATCGTGAACACCGCTGCCGACACCAGCACCCTGGCCGCGGAGCTCGCCGCCGCCGAGGCCAGCGACGCCCGCGACCGCAGTGCGACTGAGCAGATGTGGGCGCGGCGCGCCCAGCGCAGCGACCTCACCCAACGCCAGCTCACCGGGGCGGAGAACGAACGCGCCCGCCGACGCGCCCTGCCCCCCGACGTGGCCACGGCCGAGGCCCGCATTCGTCACCAGCTGCGGGAGGAAGCACCCCGCCTGCAGGCTCCCGCCCCGTCACCGTCGCTTGCCCCGGCCGCGGCCGCTCTTGTCGCTGAGCAGCTGGCCCAGGACCAGTCCCGCGACCAGGGTCTCGATTACGGACTGTGAGTGGTACGGGCCGATGGCGGTGGGTCCCCTCTGCGCGGACCCACCGCGCCTGCAGGGTCGTCTGACTCAGTAGTTCCCGTCGGGTCCCGCGGCACCGTGATCGTTCCACCACCAGCAACCAAGACTGTCTGATCTTCCCTCTGGTGCCGTGCGGACCGGCACCCACTACTGGTGTCGGCGCAGCAACAACGGCGGGCCGTAACCGTTACGCCCGCTGGGCGTGTCTAGCCGGGAGAACCACGATCACGTGGAAGGGTCTAGCCCCATGGCGCAGCCGCACAAAGGTGACCGAGAACTCGTAGCCAGCCGGGTGAACCGCCGCGTCTACGAGGCCCTCAAGAGCTCCGCCGCGGAGCGGAACCTGTCACTGAGCGCCTACATCAGCGACGTCCTGGCCCTGCACACGGGCCACGGCGAGCTGGTGTGTGCCCTCGACCAGGAGGTGCTTCCCCAGACGGCATGAGCAACCGCGGCGGCCCGCCGCACCACACAACTGCACATCTCGCACCGGGTTAGCCCCTAGAACGCCGAAAACCCTCCCCTGGCAGGGAGGGCTCGGGCTTTTCGACTAGGGCGATTGAGCGGTCAACTCAATCACCTGGTGCTGCATCCCCGAAGGGACTTGGCTTGGGTGCCTCGTCTCAGGGTAGCGCGCACCCTGACAACAGTCCAGACCTGGACACGCAGGGGGCGCAGCGTGTCGCCCCCGGGCGCCGCGCTGGCGCCTCCTCTTCTCGTTCTCGCCGCGCGCCGCAGGCGGGACGACCCCCCGGGCGTCGGGACTCCACCCGACCCGCGGCGCTGACCCCTGTGCGCCCGGCCCTGCGCCGGCAGCTCCCGGTGGACGCGTGGGTGCGGGTGGCGTGCTGGTGGACCGCCGGCCGGTGGGTGGGCCATGTGGAGGCGGTGTACCGCCGGCACTACCTGCTCACCCGGGGTGAGCTGGTGGCCCGCACCGGTGGGGGCATCTCCCTGCCCACCGTCCTGGCGGTGGCCCGTGCGCACGCTGTTGCTGCTGATCACCGCACCGGGCGTGCCTGCCGGCCCCTGCTCGGTGCCTCCCACAGCCCCCACGGGGTCACCGGGGTGACGGGGCTGGGCAAGCGCACCGTACAACGGGCCCGTACCTGGCTACGTCTGGTGGGCCTGGCCACCGAGGTCGCACCCGGGCGGCACCGCACCTACCTCGAACGGATGGACTCCTGGCGTCGGGGGGACACCGCCAGGGGCTGGACCGCCGACTACGCCCTGCACCCTTCTGCCACCCACCCTGTGGACAACCCCGCCGGAGTTGGTGCAGGTCAGACACCGCATGGCACCCCACCACGTAGTGGTATCTCTACCACCACGCCTTCAGATGATCTGGTAGTTACTACCGCCGCACAGAACGAAAACGGGCGCGCTCCGCACGCAGCCACGACCAAAACAGCAGCGAAAACCCGGGCGCGGCGGGTGGCACCGGACGCCAGGGGGTTGTTGCTGGCCACCCGGTGGCGCTCCCACCCCGACACACCAGCCTGGGCGCGGAAGAACACCCCCACCGCCTGGGCGGGGCTCCTCGCCAGCCCAGCGTCGCACGGGTGGACCGCCCGGGACCTCAACCAGCTCCTCGACGACCACACCGCCACCCACGGCCAGCTCCTCACCCACCCACGCCGACCCATCGGCTACCTGTCCTGGCTGCTATCCCACGCCGACCTGGGCGAACGCCCGTGCGCCCTCGACGACGCCCGCGCCGCCGCCGACGCCGCCGACGCCGCTCAACGCAAGACCGCCCAGGCGGCCGCCGCCGTACAGCACAACGCCGACCGCCAGGTCGCGCAGGCTGCCCTCGGCGGGGCCGGGCACACTGCCGCCCGCACCGCCCTCCCCGCCGCCCTACGGCGGCGGGGAGAGCGGGCGTGAGGGTTTGTGTCAGGGCCGCGGGCGGGTGGCGATCAATGCTGGGCACGGGCTCACGTCGCCGATGTCGGGGTCGAGGATGATCCGCGCAGTCATTAGCGCTAGCGAGGATTTGGCTACGACTGGCCCGGTGCCGTGGGCCGCTGTGAGGCTCAGTTCGCGGCGGTCTGGCCGGTGGTGATGTTGCGGTAGATCGTCATGGGTGTGACGTCGCAGGACT
>JAABUV010007894.1_pt1 | contig 10965 bp, 17 predicted proteins | sample 5559971 | NCBI WGS metagenome assembly JAABUV01 (sample SAMN10711881, study PRJNA513362) | rock metagenome | isolation source: Antarctica rocks | place: Antarctica: Victoria Land, Knobhead nord | collected 2015-12-19
CAACGCAGCCTGGAACATCCGTGAGGTTCACCGTCCGGCACCAGACGCGGGATACGCTGGACGGCGATGTGCTGCCACAGACATCTGGCGAGGGGGAGCAGCGTGCTTTCCGGGAGGCAGGCTTCCTGAACTGCACCTTTAAGGTGCGGAGTGCGCGCATGCTCAGCATGCCCGCGCGGCGTGCAGCCGGGCGGGCGGCAGCGCAGAGCGCGTACCCTGACTTGAAACGCGCGATGCGGGCGGCGCGGGCGCGCCGCTGATGCGCGGGGCGCGTTCGGCGCAGGACCTCACGTACCGCGTGACGAACAACGCGAACAAGAAGGAGAAGATAGTGCTGCTCAACAAGGTGACTGGCTTCCTGCTGCCCGGCCACCTCTCCGCGCTGGTGCGCTCCCGCCGCGCTCTCTGCCTGACGCGCTGGATCGCAGCCCCGCCAAGCGCTTGCTGCAAAGCTGCTTCCTCTTCAAAGCGAGCTTGGGCAGACGCCTCACCAAGCGGTGCGGTGCGCGGCGCGCAGATGGGCCCGAGCGGCAGCAGCAAGACCACCCTGCTGGGTGCGCGCCTGTGCTGACGGTGCTGCAGATGACAGCGCGTGCGTGGCCACTGCGCGCCTCGCAAGCTTTGGCGCGCCTGACGCCCCCCGCGCGCCGCAGACGTGCTGGCGGGGCGGAAGACGGTGGGGGCGATCAGCGGCAAGGTGCTGTACGGCGGGCACCACGCCAGCAAGAATTTCCTGCGGCGCTACACCGGCTACGTCGAGCAGTTCGGTGCGCCGCGCGCCTTGCGCCGCCCGGCGCGCGCCCGCCCTCGCGCGCCGGCGCGGGCCGGCGCTCCCTTCGCGGGCCGGCGCTCGTCGCGGCCGCGGCGGCCCGACGCGCGCGCGCGCAAAGACGCGCACGGCGAAAATATCGCCGTCTTCGAGGTTCATGCGCGCGCGCGCGCAGACGCGCTGGTCGAGAACCTGACCGTGTTCGAGATGCTGCTGTACACGGCGGAGATGAAGGTGGACATGCGCGTGCCCTTCCGCGCAAAGTGCCGCAAGGTGCAGGCGGTCGTGGACCAGCTCGCGCTCAACACCTGCCGCGACACGCGCATCGGCTCCCAGGTCGCGCGCGGCATCTCGGGCGCGCGCCCGTGCCGCCGCCCGGCCGCCGCCCGGCCGCCCTGCCTGAGCTGGCAGCCGACCTGCTCCAGCCGGAGGCTAGGCGCGGCCCGTGCGCGCTGCAGCTGCCGGGCAGTGCATGAGAGCAGCCGGCCGGCGGCGGCGCGGGCGCAGAGAGGCATGGGCGGGCAGGCAGAGCAGCGCGGGGCGCCCGCCCGTGCGGGCCGGGCGACGCGGCGCCGGCGACGCTGCGCGCTGCCGGCCGGCCTGCCGGCCACTCCCGGCCTCGGAGCGGCCGCCCGGGAGCTGCCGGGGTGCCTGCCTCGCCGTGGCTGGACCGCGCGCCAGGCTCGGGTCAGGGTAGGGCTGACGCGCGCCGCGCCGCGCCAGGCGGCCAGTGCAAGCGCACGAACATTGGCATCGCGCTGGTGGCCAACCCGCGCGTGCTGTTCCTGGACGAGCCGACGTCCGGCCTGGACTCGTACACCGCGAACGAGGTGCGCCGCCCGCAGCGGCGCGGTCCCTGCCCACCTTGTGTCACACCGTCGCCAACAGCAGAGCAGCGGTCTGCGGACTCACCCACTGCAAGTCGCACTCATTCAGGAAAGCTATGAAAGAAGATTCAGCAGCTGCTCAGGCGCAACCCGGTCATGACCACCACATGTTTCTATGGCTGTCGGCGCGTGGCAGCGCTGTCCCCGGCGCGATGCGGCCGCGGGCGCGGCGCAGGTGATGACGGTGGTGAAGTCGCTGGTCAAGAGCGGGATGACCATCTGCGCGACCATCCACTCGCCCACGCCCTACTGCTTCAACCTGTTCGACACGCTGATGATCCTGCTGCGCGGCAACGTGGTGTACTTCGGCGAGAACGGTGCGCCCCGGCAGAATGTGTCAGGGTAGGGGTATGGTATTATGAGCGCGCGCTGCCCGAGCGCGCCGACCTGGGGACTCCGCGTGAGCGAGGCGCGGGCGCGCGGGCCGCGCGCAGGGCCGAGCGCGATCCACTACTTCGAGGAGGCGTGCCCGGACGCGACGCCGTTCGGGAGCAAGGGCCTCTACCACAACAAGGCCGAGTGGATCGTGGACCTGACCACCAAGGCGCGCCGGGGTTGGGGGCCGGGGCTGCCATGCACATAACCCTGCAAGCCGCTGGCGCATGTGTTCCCACTGCGGTGCACCACGCTCCGCTTCATGCAACACTAGGGCATCAACGCGGCTGCCCGCTGCTCTCTCACGGCTGACTCAGTGCCGCGCACGCACGCCGCACAGGCCGACCGCGACGGCAAGCACATGGACTTTGCGGCGCGGTATGAGGGCAGCGAGCTGCGCGTGCGCAATGCGCTGCTGCTGTCGGAGCTCATGGAGGCCGACGCGGCGGCACCGTCGCCGGAGGTGCAGGCCGAGCTGGCCATCAAGCGCGAGACCGCCAACCCCATGGTCTGGGGCGTGTGGACGCTGCTGCGCGTGCGCGCCCGCCTCCCGCAGGGGTGGCCAGATGTCAAGGGCAGAAGGGACGAGAGGGGCTGCCGATCGCCCATGGTCTGGGGCGTGTGGACCCTGCTGCGCGCATGCGCTTGCTCTATGAGAAGGACAGCTCGTCAACTCCGTTTAATCAGCTGACATGCACTGGCGCCCTGGCTGCAGCGGCCCGAGCTAAGGATCGAGGAACGCATGCGTGCACCGTGCTGCGGCCCCGAAACGCGGGGCGCGCGGCAGCCGTCTCGCGCGCCGCAGCGGCCAGTGCACGTCAGGCCGCTCGTCGCGTGTGCATGCATGCGTGGCGCATCCGGCTCTGAGCCCCGGCGCTCGCGCGCGCGCAGTACCGCATGGGCCGCGACGTCCAGGACCTCAGCTTCCTGGGCCCGCGCATCATGGACAAGGTGGTGCTGGCGCTGATCATGATGAGCCTGTACTGGCACGTCGGCGCCAACACGGCGCCCAGCAACGTGAACAACATCACCGCCGTGCTGTTCCTGTGGACCATCCTGCCCGGCTACGCGGCCGCGAGCTACATGCCGTCCATCGTGCTGGAGCGCCCGCTGTTTGTGCGGTGCGCGCCGACAACCGCAACCCAGCCTGGCGCTGGCCTGCTTAGATGCAGAGAGTCATATCTATTTTACGATTGGCGCCTGTTCTCTGCTGTCACCCACGTCTTTCACTCTCCTCCTGGACACATGCTGACGCGGTTGGTGGTTGGTGGTTGCATGGCAGCACAGTGCTCCCTATACTGCTCAGGATGAAGCGCATGCGCAATATGTCGTCCACTGACATATCATCGATGTGGCAAGCAAGGCAAGCGGAACATTCACATATTGGGAGCCAAGAGAGGGTTATTCCGAACGCACCTCCGACGCAGCATTGGGAGTCAGCAGTCCAGCATGCATGCGGCAGGACACGTCTGCAGCTCGACAAGTGCTACGCTCACACTGCGGCGACTGTGCGCCGGGGCGCGCAGGGAGCGGAACGACGGCCTGTACCGCCCGATCACGTACCTGGTGGCCAAGATGATCGAGGAGCTGACCATCTTCTTCTTCCTGTCGCTGGTGGTGACCGCGATCGTGTTTGCGCCCTGCAAGCTCAGCGGCTCCTACCTGCTCTTCTGGCTGTCCAACCTGGTCACCACGTCCACCGGCATTGGTGCGCGCCTGCGCCCCCTGCTCTCAGGGGATGTTTTTACCTCAGCGTCCTGGTATGGCTTCCCACGCCTGGGCACCGCGTCCACTGGCACCGGTGCAGCCCCGTCACAAATTGTCTTCCTTTTGCGCAAGCTCGCTCCCGGCAAGGGCACTGCGAGTGGGTGCATCATGTGTGCAGGCGTGGCTCGCTTGTTGCATGCTTGTCATCATGACACTTTCGACATGTGCACGCGAGAACGTTGCTTCTGCTAGAGTGACTGTTATAGCGTGCAGTATTCTGCACATTCTGTGCCGTCTCGTACCCTCCTGTCTTTCTGCACCCCACCTGGAAAAGCACACTGTGGGGGCGAGGGCCGCTGAGGCGCACGCGCGCGCGCGCAGCGCTCGGCTACTTCATCGCGGCCGTGTCGCCCAACATGGACATCGCGAACGCGGCGCTGCCGGCGTACGTCACCGTGCTGCTCTTCTTCGTGGGCCTGCTGCTGCGGCCGCAGGACCAGCCCAGCTACTGGCACTGGTTCAGCTACCTGGACTTCCTGAAGTACGCGTGGGCAGCCCAGATGATCAACCAGTTCGAGCACTCGCACGCCGTTGCGCTGGACTTCCAGACGGTGCGCGCGCGCGCGGCCGGCCGGGGCTTCCCTTGTCGCAGCATGCTGGACCGCGCGCCGCCGGCGACCCGCTGTCAGCCACTGCACTGCCAAATGTGGACCCCGACGATCTTGCTGCAAGGCTTCACCAGGGATTCCAACTCCCACGAAGGCCTCCGCCTGACCCCGCCAGTGACGCCGTCTCCTCAACCTCGCGCGGGGGTGCGCGCCGCGCTGGCCTGACCGCGCTGCGCTGGCCCGACGCGCTGCGCTGGTCCGACCGCGCTGCGCTGGCCCCACCGCGCGCGCGCGCGTGCGGCAGGTCCTGAAGTTCTACGGCCTGGACGGCCAGAGCAAGTGGCTCAACCTGCTGTACGAGACCTTCTTCCTGTTCGGGTTTGTGTTCCTGGCGTGGGTGGGCCTGGCGTTCCAGCGCCACGTGCGCCGCTAGGGCTCCAGCGCCACGTGCGCCGCTGGGGCTCCAGCGCCACGTGCGCCGCTGGGGCTCCAGCGCCACGTGCGCCGCTGGGGCTCCAGCGCCACGTGCGCCGCTAGGCCGCCGGCCTGTCCGCGCCCCGTGTAGTCTCGCAGGCATGCGGGGCCGGTGCGGCCGCGGGCGTGGAGTGCGGTCGGAGGCGCCAGGGTTCTTGCCTGCGTGTTTGGTCGGCGCTCAAGACCTAGTGCGCAGCTACTCGAGCAGAAGTCGACTCCGACCGCGGCTTGTCATGTTTGCTCTGTCCAGTTGCGTCCTAGTCTGCATTTTGGTCCTCCACAAAGTCGAGTTGCCCCACCTGAGACCTGTGAGAAATAGCTAAGATGTTTAGCGCACAGCAGCTGACCCGCCCAGCAACCTCATGTCCCACCGCTGCAGCACTGCCTGACAGTGACATCCCACCTGCGTTGGCATCATGCACTGTCCATGTTACACGCCACAGCCGCGCACACGCCTGCTGCCCCAGCTCAGTCCAGCAGGATGGCATCAGCCGCGGTCCCCTCTGCAGGCGCTTTGCCCTTGCGCCGCCGCGCCGCGGCACGCCCGCCGTCCTCATCGCCGGCGCCGGCGTCGCCGTCGGGCGCGCGCTTGCGCTTGGCGCCCGCCGCCTCCGGCGCTGGCGCCTCCACAACCTCCAGGTCGCCGTCGTCGTCCTCTGCCGCGCCCGCCGCGCCTGCCGGAGCAGGCCACAAGTCAGCTTGTTTGCTGAGAGCGCTGTCTGCACATAAGATGGGCGCCTTGACAGCCGACTTGAGAGCCTAGGCTACATCGTCTGGCCCCGATAGTGCCACGGCTACATTTCCTGACACAGCAGGTCCCTGTGAGTGCTGTGCTCGGGCGAGCACAAGTGAGACAACATGACCAGGTTGCGGACACATACATGCCTTCAGGCCCAGGCAGTACGCTCATGGTGCACGGGGGGTGCCAAAGCGGCCCGCGGGAGCAGGGCAGGGCAGACAGGGAGGCGCCGCGGCACCTGCGGCAGCAGCGCCGTCGGCGGCCGAGGCCGCGGGCGGCGCGCGCGGCGCGGCGCCCTCCAGCACAAAGCCGTCCGGCTGCGCCTCCTCGTCCCACTCCTCCTACGCGGCCGGCCGGCACGCCGCGAGTCAAAGCCCCCGCACCCGGCGCCGGGCAGCCACGCCCCGCCTGCGCGCGCCGTGCGCGGCAGCGCCTGGCGCACGAGCCGGGCCTGCCGTCACGGGGACGCGTGGGCCGCGGCGCGCCTGGTGCCCGATGACGAGCTGCAGCGCGACCTCCTGGCACTGGTCGCGCATAGGGTCAGGGTTAAGGGGACGCGCGGGCCGCGGCGCGCCTGGTGCTCGATGACGAGCTGCAGCGACACCTCCTGGCTCTGGTCGCGCACTGAGGCGAGCGCGCCGTGGCCCAGGCCGCCGCCGGGCAGGTCGGCGAGCGGGCGCGGCAGTAGCGCCGCGTTGGCGGCCGCCTCGTCGGCCTCCAGGCCCTCGCCCTCCTCGTACAGGAAGCCGCCGGCGGTCATCACGGTCGGCTCGTTCAGCGCCAGGCGCTTCTTCAGCACCTGCGCGGGGGCGCTGCGGCAGTCGCGGTGCCGAGCCAAAGGCTGAGTTTTGTGAGGCCTGCCTTCTGTGCGTGGTAAGCGCTGCATGGTGAGACGCCGTCCTTGTGAGCGTCAGCGGCCACTGGCAAATTCTTCCAAGGACCCTTCCAAGGCAGCCCTGTGAGCCGGCATGGTGGCACGGCCGCCGCCTCTGCTGCAGGCCGGTCCAGCTGTGACCAAGAGCTTGCATGCTCAGCGGGCGTGGCAGGCACACCCCAGGTCAGCAAAGCCGCCCTGCTCGAGCCGGGGCCGCCACGCAGCCGTATGCGGCGCACGCGCCGCCGCCAGCGCAGCGGCGCGCCGTCACAAACACCCGCACGCGCACCCACGCTCAAAGCTAGCCAGGTCGCGGGCGCAGCCCCGGCCGCGCGGCGCGCCTGCGACACCAGGCGGCCGAGCGTGGCGGCACGCGTGTTGATGACCAGGCGCAGCTGCGCGGCGCCGCACACGGCGCAGCCGGCCGAGGGCGGCTCCGGCGGCACGCTCATCAGCAGCCGCCTGCTGCTCAGGTGCTCCAGCACGTACGTCACCTGCGCCAATGCACAGGGATAGGGTTGGGGGCCGGGCCGCGCAACCTGCCGAGGGCGGTTCGGGCGGCACGCTCATCAGCAGCCGCCTGCTGCTCAGGTGCTCCAGAACAAACGTCGCTTGCGCTGGCATATGTTGAGAATTGGGGGCCGGGCCTCTTCACCCGTGACCATGCGTGAGCGCATAACCTGTTGACCCGCTGCCTGCGAGGCCTCCGTGCCGACCCCTCTACATGCGGACTTTGCATCCTTGGTGGCTCGGACCAGCCCAGGAGAGCTGCGTGTGATGATCACCGTGCGTGCCACGCCGTCAAGGAGCCAAAAGGCTGCGGCCGTAGCGCGCGCGCGCCTCCAAGGCTCCAGCCGCGCGGCCGCACACAGGCACTGGAGAGCGCAGGGCGCGGCGCCCCCGCGCACGAGTCAAACTAAAAAAGCCGTGGGTCTGTGATGGCGTGCTGCGCGGCGCGCACCCTGCACGCCTCCGGCCGGCGCGCGAGCACCTTCAGCGCCTCCACCACGATGAGCCCGCCCACGATCGCGTTCGTCGTGGCGATCGCATGGATGATGTTGCCGGCCATGCCCTGCGCGCGCGCAGCGCGCCCCATCACGCCGGGTGCGCGCTCGCCGGACTGGAACTGCGTGCCCGCCCCCACCACTCCGCCGCTTTGCCCGTGAAGCTGCTCTGAACCCAGACCTGCTATACACAAAGAGTGTGCTGTCCTCGTAAGGTGCGCGGCCTGTCCACCGGGCGTCCAAGCGTGACCCACACGGCCTGCAGCCTGTGACCATGTCTTGTGGCGGCGGTGCCGGCGCATCAGGACATGCAACCAGCATTCCGCCAGGACGAGCGAGGGGCCGGCGCGCCTTGGCCGCAAACAGCGTCTGCGTTGGGATCCCGTAGGCGGCGGAGCGCAGGTTGGCCGCGGACGCGACAAACTCGACGGCCAGCGTGTCGTCCTTGTCAAACACGGCCGCGCCCACATCCGCAGCGCGCTGCGTCAGGAACAGGCGCACGCTCTCGAGGAACACCTGCCGCCGCCGCACGGGGCGCGCGCCCCCGTCTGGCGCGCCTCGCGTGAGCGCTGCCCCCTGTCGTCCACCAGCCGCTCTGGGCGCTCGGCAGCAGGGGTGGCACTATTTGTGGATAGCTGTCCAGGTGCAGGTTGCAAGAATGTGTGAGGGTGGCTCTCTTTTTTATTTTTTTGGGGGCTGTAAGGAGGACAAGTTAGGGTTAGCTTTAGGGTTGTGCTGAACGGTTGCCATGATAAGCGAGGCGACCTGGCCGGCAGGGTGTCCCCACCCGCGCGTTCTCCTCCACGCTCCAGAGGCGGTGCGCGTCCGTCAGGCCCAGTGCCTCGCACGCGCTGGCGTCTCTGCCGGCGCCCACCCCGCCGACCGCCCCGCCGGCCGCGGCGTCCGCGCCCGGCACGAGCTCGGCCAGCCGCAGCGGCGTGGGAGGTTTGCGGTTCTTCCAGAGCTCCTGCGCGCCGGGCGGCAAGGGCTGCGCACTGGTCGGGCGAAGGTATGTTTGTAGGAAAACGCAGACGTGTCTTTTGGAAACACGTCCGAGTTGTGTAAGTCGCACTCATGCGCTCATACGTCGTAACCAGCTTCAGTCCGTACGGACAGCTGGCGCATGCAATGCGTCGACACGCAACGTTCCAGAACAGCTAGTTGCTCTCTTCCCATGCCCAGCGCAAAAGGCATGCGGTGGCGCTCACAGGCGCGTGCGCTCCTGCGGGGGTTGGGCGCCGGGGGGTGAGCGCACATCCATCCTCAGCACGCTCTCGATGTCCGTGCAGAAAACGCGCCGGAAGATGCGCGCCGCGTATGCGCGCGGGTCCTCCCCCTCCCCCACCAGGAATGCGCTGGCGTCCTCGGCCGCCTGCTCGCCCTGCCCGGACGGCCCCGCCGCGCCGCCCGCCTCCCGGCCCCCGCCGCCGCCGCCGGCCTCTGCCTCTGCGGCGCCCTCCGCGCCTCCGCCGCCCTCGTCTAGGTCTGTCGCGCCGTCCAGCCTGCGCATGTGCACGCAGTTCAGCATCCCGAGCATGCGCCACATGCTGGGCCCTTCACACAGACGCGCAGGCCTCAGCAGTTTCAGTGCTACCTACAGCGCTGGCTGCGCGCTGCCAGCCCAGGCTCGGGTGTGCCACTGCATCCCGGCCTACACAAGTCCGCGTGATTGTGCGACATGTGTTGCAGGCTGCGCCTGACTCACTGCATTTGCATGCTACCCCACCATATGGCTACATGATGAGCCCAGGCTCATGCGGCCCACCCGCATCCGCCCCGCTGTGCATCCCAGTGTACCGTGCCCAGCCGAATTCGCGCAAAGGCCTGCATTCATGCGAGCAGCCAGGCAGAGGTCGCAACATCAAGACCGCATGGCGTGTGCGCACGGGCCAAACAGCCGCGCGAAGAGCAGGTCCTTGGCCCAGACGATGCAGTGGATGGGGCGGTCGGGCGTGTTGCGGATGGTGCAGACCGGGAACGACTTGGGCACGGGCGCCGGCTTGCACTCGTAGCACTCCGTGGCGGTCGTGACCGCGCCGCTCGCGTCGCGCATGCGCAGGTGGACTGTCACCTGCGCACACGGGACGGCAGGGGCAAGGGTCACATGCGCACCGCGAATTTTCCTAAAACACACAACATGGGGTGTCCTTGCTGTTGTCATGATGAACTCTGTGTGACGACTTGAGCCAAACACGTGCAGCCAAAGAGTTCGCAGATGTAGGCAACAAAGTGATCACGCGCACTCGCTCTCCGCACAGTTGCCCCAGGTCCAGGCCATGCAGCGCAGCAGCCGCGCCAGTCTGGGCCCCGAGCTGGGGCCCGCCTGTCCAAGGTAGCCGGTGGTGCCCGACTCAATAAGCGGCACGCCCGCGGCCAGGCACAGCCGGTTGACATGGCGCCGCGCCTCCACATTGTCCAGGCCGTTGAGCACGATCGCAAAGCGCCGGAAAAAGTCCAGGCCAAACGCGGCATCCTTGACATTCCCCTGCGAGACGGGAGCCGTGAGCACGAGTGTGAAATAAAATTCGGAGCTGGCTGGCTTGCACCTGACCTGTAACAAAGCACGTGGCTGGCTTGCACCTGACCTATAACAAAGCACAAGCGCTCGCAGTTCGCAAGGTCTGTGGGCTTGTCTTTGGCCTGCACCTGATGCGCGATGATGCGTGCGTTTGGCCGGAAGCGCTTGACCGCCTCAGCGGCAACCTTTGCCTTGCTCTCGCCGACGTGCCTCCGGCGGAACAGGAACTGGCGGTTGAGGTTGCTGGTCTCGATTGTGTCCAGGTCGATCTTGCACCGGTAGCATACTTGATCAGTCCAGGGCGTTAGGAACCAGCTTCACTTGCTAGCAGTGCTCGTGCTTACCAGCTCAATATCCTCGAAGCCGGTGAGCACCAGGGTCTTCAGCAGCTCGCAGCCAATGCCCCCAGCGCCCACGCAGAGCACCTTGGATGTTTTTACCTAGGTGCGCAATCGCCTCTGTCACAGTGGTCTTGTATTGCAGGCAGCCTACTGATGGTGAGCACAGCCAAATGAGTTTGTCCGCACCGCGCTTTGCAGTTGCTCAGATGAAGCGACTGCAGGCCATGCGTCAACAGCCATGTGAACTGCAACAGCGTACACCTACTACAACAGATAATACAGCGCTGCGCTGAGCGCTGTTTGAGCTGATGTGGGGGGTGGCAGGTCAACCGACGGGTGTTGACCCGGCTCACCCGAGGAGCCTTCTGTCGAGCAGGCAACGGCAGAAACGTCTTCCCCCGCGTCCACACTCGCATAGCTGCTGGCGCCCAGGGCGTGTCTACGCGGGGGGGTGGGTGCAGGATGCACGCCGTGCGCTAACGCCGCACCTGCAGCGAGCGGTGTGCCGCCGCCACCAGGCTGGCGATGGCTGCGCCGCACATGCACAGCGGCTTGCTCCAGGCCTCGCAGGAGCACGTCATCTTTTGCTTTGACGTGCTGGCAGGACACTTCAGCGGCGCCGGCGCCCCGCGCCCCTGCTTCGAGGACGTGCACTGGTGCGCGGCCACG
>JAABUV010007896.1_pt1 | contig 10963 bp, 21 predicted proteins | sample 5559971 | NCBI WGS metagenome assembly JAABUV01 (sample SAMN10711881, study PRJNA513362) | rock metagenome | isolation source: Antarctica rocks | place: Antarctica: Victoria Land, Knobhead nord | collected 2015-12-19
GCAACCGCACTTGCTCCTTTTCCGGTGCAATCGCGGCATGGGTCTGCAACGTCCCAGGGCCTCATCATGTGTCCTCGCCGCATCGCATGCATCGCAACGTGCGCCCAAAACCATTGCAGCGCCGCCGCCGGTCGGCAAGGCAGGCGTGGCCGGCGCGCAGGCGTGTTCTGGATCATGTGGCGTGCGGGCATCGTGTCGGCCGCGCCCGTGCAGCTGATGAGCGACCACGTGTTCCTGGGCGCGTCGCTCGCGTCGGTGCTCGGCGCCGAGGCGGTGCTCATCCGCGCGCACATCGCGCGCCGCGCCGCCGCCGCCGCGCCGCGCCGCCACCCGGCTGAGCACCCGCTCCTCATTGCTGGTGCGCCCCGTGTCACACACACGTCGGCGGTTGCTGTGCTTCTGGCCGCGCTCCTGGTGGACTGGTGATCATGCAAGGCAGTGCACTTGCACTGCCAGCAAGCGCATGAGCTTTGCATGCGCACAGCGACTTGCCTGGACTGGCAACGTGCCGTGCAGTATGCTGCAAGTCTGACTGTCGCACACTGGGAAACGCCGCCCTCTGTGAGCGCTGAGAGGGAAATGGTTGCTGCGCGCAGCGCTGGCGATATGCGCGGTGCTGCTGCTGCTGGTGTGCGGCGACATGCACTTCACGGCGCGCTTCTTCCACATGCCGACCGAGTCGTTCTGGGGCGCGATCTCCGGGCTGGGCATCCTGCAGCTGCCCGTCTGCTGGTGGCTCCTGCGCGGCTTCGCCGAGGAGCGGTCGGCTTTGGCGCCGTAGGGGGGGCACCAGCGGGGTCGGACAGTGCGTGTGAGCTGGGCGGTGTTGGGGAGTGTCAGGGACCAGGTGTGACTGTTGCGTCGCTTAACTTGCGTGTGACTGGGGTGCAGGCTGTTAGGTGTGGGAACGAGCGTTAGGCATGCTTGTCAGGTGTGGCCATGGGATGAGCTTGTAATGCAGCATGCCGGCGTGCGTTGCAAATTTGTCTGGCACTCCAATGACTAGTGTCCCCTGTCTGCTACCGTCCATGTGGGAAACCCCCTCAAGAGCTAGGGCAAGTGACATGCGGCTAGAAAGCTGAACTGGAAGCAGAGACAGGCAGAGGGGGCCAGCGCGTTCAGACACTGCAGGCACAAGCCCGCAATGGCAGCCAAGATGATCATGCAGTCAGCACGCAGCGACGTGGCATGCATCTCCAACTGCCTCCGCAGACCGTCTCTTGCGGGTGTGCACACCGGCGTGGTCACTGGATTTGCCACACTGCTGGACGTGCGTAAGCGTTCACCTGTCGAAGCACTGAGCAGACTGCGGTGACCCACCGTTTCTCGCGTGCAGGCGCTCCCTTCCCCTTGACGGCGCACAGCGCCGTACCACACGCGTCGCGGCCAGCTCTGCGGAGGGCCGTTGTCTCGTCTGCAGCTCCCGCAATCGCAAACGGCGTGGCTGTGAAGTCAGAGGCGCCTGAAGCAGAAAAGCCCGCCGCAGCGGCAGCAGGTGCGCCTTGGCTTGGCAGGTTATTTATGTGTGCAAGGGCCAGCGGCAGCTTGTGCGGGCGCCTGCTCTACGCCCAATGCCTCACCGAGCAAAGCCACACATTGGGTTGAACCTGTGACATGTCGTGCCTGCTGTTTGGCAAGGACTGCTCCCTTGCTGCCTGCGCTGCTTGCATCATGTTGTCTGCTGCGCTGCATGCCTGAGCATGCACCCAGCTGCGGCTGGGTAAGCTGACCTCTGCATGCGCCACGCTGCGGGGCCCTGACAAGCATGCTCCGTGGCGGCAGTACAAGGGCCGGTGTGTGTCGTGACGGGGTCGTCGCGCGGCATCGGCAAGGCTATTGCGCTGGCGCTGGGAGCATGCGGCGCGCGGGTGGGCCCTCCCCCGGCTGCCTCGCTTCGCATCACTCCTGCAACCCACTCTTGGGTCCCACACCGTGTGCTGTGCCCAAATACACACTTGATATCCTGTCTGAGTGGCCTTGGCCACACGGTCTGCAGCCCTGGACTTCACCGGCCAGACAGAGGATGTGCTCTGGCCTTGCTTGGACGGCTTTCCTTCCACAGCTCGTGTACAGCAGACAAGGCTCTGCGTGAGAGGGTGGCACCCACAGCGGCGCCATGACACAGACATGCTGCTCATAGCCTGCTAGGAGCCCCTCGTGACATCCTCAAGCAAGCGTCCAGGCCCTACTTGATTGACCATCAACCCAATGTCTTGCCGCTGCAGGTGGTTGTGAACTACGCCAGCTCCTCGGGCGCAGCAGAGGCCGTGGCGGCCGAGATCAAGTCGCTGGGCGGCGACGCCATCATTGTCGGCGCCAACAGCGGCAACAGGGACGACATGGAACGGCGCGCCCTGGCGGCAGTCATGCACGGGATGCCTGTGAGTGGACTGCAAAGGCCAGGGCTTCATCGCATTGCCCGACTCCTAGCGTTGACCCACCTGCTCGCTGGGTGAAAAGGAATTGAAGGCAGTCACAGGCTGCCATGCTGAGGCATGCGCGCTGCCTCAGCAGCATGCTGCGAGCGGAGGGCGGACCAGGCGGCGCGGCGCTGGCGGTGCAGAGCGCGCGAGGCGCCCGGCGCCGACGCGCGGCGCGCGCGCGCGCAGGCTGATGAAGGAGGCCGTGAGCAAGTGGGGCCAGGTTGACGTGCTGGTGAACAATGCCGGCATCACGCGCGACGGCCTCATCGTGCGCATGAAGCCAGAGCAGTGGCAGGACGTGATCGACGTCAACCTCACCGGCGTCTTCTACGCGACGCAGGCGCGCCGCAGCCCCTGCCTGCAAAGCCAGCTGTGAGGTATCGGCTCGGGCGCCTGTAAGTGCTGCCGGCGGGGCGCAGGCTGCGGCAAAGGTCATGAGCAAGAAGAAGAGCGGGCGCATCATCAACATCGCGTCGGTGGTGGGCTCCATAGGCAACCCCGGCCAGGCCAACTACGCGGCCGCAAAGGCGCGCTGCTGCTTCAGAATGCGTCCCGGCTTCAGGCCACTGAGGTTTTTTGCATTGCGAGTGCCATCATCAGCTGGATGGGCTGCTTCCTCAAATGATGCATGGGATGGCACTCTGTTCACTGCACACAAGGCTCTGTCATTCCGTTACCTGAGCACCAGGTCGACGGCGGTGGGTGTGCACGGCAGGCGGGCGTCCTGGGCCTGACAAAGACCGTGGCGCGCGAGTTCTCCAGCCGCAACATCCTGTGCAACGCCGTCGCGCCCGGCTTTGTCGCGTCTGACATGACAGCCGCGATCGACCCCAAGTACGAGGCGGCCATCCTGAAGAACATCCCCCTGGGTGCGACCCCGCGGCGGCTGCCCCGTCCCGCTCACATCAGCACCAAGCTCCAGCGTGACGGCTACAGCAATCCCGGCCAAGAAGGGCTCTGCTTGGCCAGACCGAGCTCCTCTGGCGCGCCTCGTGTCCAGTCTACCCTCCACAGACACTAGCCCTGTCGAAGCAGCAGTGGCTGCGCCCTGGCAGGGCGGTACGGCCAGCCAGAGGAGGTGGCGGGCGTCGTCAAGTTCCTGGCGCTGGACCCCACTGCCGCCTACATCACCGGCCAGGTCATCAACGTGGACGGCGGCATGGCCATGTGAGGTTTGTACACCAATGCGGGCGCCTGAGAGCGGGCTCGCCACCTGCAGAACCCTGCTGACTGGGCGGCGTGGTGGATGCGGCGCGGCTGTGCTTGCCGCTGGCCTGCACAGCGCCCTGCTGCCCGCTGGACCCTAGGGTGACGGGCGAGCGTGGGGGTGACTGTGTGATGTACCAGCAGAGAGTGCATGTTGCTTTGCAAGGCCTTGAGTCTTTTGCGTGCGCCCTGGCGGCCTGGAGTGTGAGCATAAGCGGCGGCGGCACCTGCCGCATCAGCCGTGTTGAGTCTTTGCGAGCGTGCTGTGCACGGGCACCGGATGGTGCTCCTCCTGGGGCATAATATGCAGCCAGGCCTGCTCTGCTGCGACCCTCAGGCATGCGTTGCTGCGGAGTTGTCAGTCGCCCTTTGAGATATGTGTGCTGGCTGCCATGGATGGGCAGGCTTAACACCCTGCACGCCCCCTTTGCTGCTGCATATGCCTGGTTCCTGTTGCGGTTTCTGTGCTGTTCCGGGAATGCCGCAGCGGCCCTGCCAGCAGAGCTCAGTGAGGCGTTTAAGCTCTGACTGTGAAGCGATGGGTGCGCTGTTCAGTGTGCTGACCGATATGTCCGGGGACACTGGCAACATGCGGCAACGCGCCCATAAATTGTAGAGAGACGGGGCCAGAGATTGCGCGAGTACAGAATAGAGACTGGCTGCAGGCCGCCTGGCGGGCGTGTAAGTTTATGAGAGTGTACCTAGCATGCGCCTTGCAATTTTCATGTGCCAACTTCGCAAGCAGATGTTCACACCCTTGCGAAATCCCTAGCCTCTCGATAATGCAGCCACCCCCGGTAGTGGCAGTCGTCCCGTGTGCAACTCCTGGACGCGGCAAGCCTTGCAAGACGCCGGCGTGTTTCTCAAAAGTTGAGCATCGCGCAGGCACAGGACAAGACGTCCACAGGCAGGCCTTGAAGAACCTCACCTTACAGCTGCTGCGCCATAGCTGGCACCATGGGTGCGCGGATGTCTAGCAACCAGGACGCATACGACAACAAGCGCGGTCAGCACGAGCGGGAGCTCGGGTGCTTTGGCATCCTGAGCCGCGTGGTGCGCGCATGTCAGGGACCTTTGCACGTTTTGGAGCACTAGTTGGCAGCGACTTTGCGCAGCATCCTGTCAAGCATGCAGCTGCCTCGCAGCACTCGGCAGTGCACCCCAGCGTTTCCTTGTTGGGCCCGGCCAGTGCTGTACCGGTCCAGCCAGGTCAGCGTAAAAGTGATTATTGCTGTTGACGTCTTCCAAGTGGATGTCACCAGCGCTTGCAAGTCTTGCTGGGAGCAGGCGAGCGCGCGGGCGCCTGCGGCGTCTGCTCGCGCCAAGACGGACGCATCACCTTGCTTCGCAAAGGGTCACTGCTGTGGCGGCGCCTGAGCGCGCGTGCTGCGCGCAGGCGTGCCAAGCTATCATAGCAGCTCTGCTGGTCGCCATCGCCGTTCTCAGCATCATTTCGCTGGTGTACCGCGGCGACCGCTGGGCGGTGTTCTGGACTTCCAACCCAGCGGGCCAGCAGAACTATGACTTCCACGCGGGCTGGAACACGTTCGGCTCCACTTACTCTGCCGGAGGCTACCACTCCCTCCTGGCGCGCCCCTGCCCTGTCTCTGAAGAGGCCTGTGCTGTCCTGCGGCTCGCTGTCGCTGCTGTGGAGGTTGTCCCCCAGGGACAACCTCCACAGCAGCTGGGGTCCCAGGAAAGGTTGCGTGAGTGCAAGGTAGGAGTCTGCCTGGCCACTGTGCGGAGCAAATGGTGTGTGCATGCACAGCCTGTCTTGGCTGTCTGCAAGGGCTCAGTTCAGCAATATGCGTCAGAAAGGGTAGTGCGCGACGGCTATCACGCTCAAGGCTGAGTGCTGAGGACGTGGCAAGCGGAGTGCTGCGCCAACGCCTTAGCAGCCTGCAGCGTGTCAGCAGGGTCGCACCAAGCGCCTGCTGCCGTGCTTGGGTGCGGCCTGCAGACGAAACTGCAGAAGCAGGCATGGTCTCACCAGTGCTCCCCCCGCGTGCAGGACTTCAGCTTCGGGTGCTGGGTCATCGGCTGGATCTGCTTTGCCTTCCTGCTGGCGTGCCTGGTGCTGGCCGTGGTGCAGTTCATCGTGGCCGTGACCAACCAGGCCGGGCGGCACACTTGCGCGCTGGGCGTGCCCCTCGGGTACGCTCGCGCGCTCCGCACCGCTCCCTGTCCCATCTGCCCCGTTTGGCGTTGCCCCGCATGCCATGTGCGGGCTCCTGTGAAAACATGTGCTGTACATACATGCATGGAGGCGCGGCAGGGAGTGCGCTGATCGGCAGATCTGCGTGTGGCTTCCTAAGACAGCCTGCAGGCTTGCAACGGGGCTGCGAGCTACGTGGGAGGCTTGTCGGCGGGCGTGACAGTGGCGGCGCGCGCGGCCAGGGTGTGCACCGTGTGCATGATGGCCGCATACATCCTGGCCTTCATCGTGGAGACGCGCGAGTACTCGTACCGCACGACGCCCGGCCGCGACCGCTACACGCCCTTCCCGGGCTTTGCCTGGATCACCGGCACCATCGCTGGCGCGCTGTGGGTCATCGCCGGCTCCGCGGGCTGCTGTGCGCCCCCGCAGGATGTGCTTATATGCACAGCGCTCAAAGCGCGGAGAGTAGGAAGAGCTGTGGGAAGGAATATTGGCGTGCGCGAGCGTGGTCCCACAGACCTTGCGACGCTGTTTTGCATGAATACAACATGTTTGCAGGGCCATGCGACTGGCAGGGAAGCGCGCAGCGCTGGACTCTTGACAATTTACAGATTTACAAAGTAAGGTGTGTTGCAGGCATGCCGTCCAAGCGCCCCAAGACGCTGCCGGCCACGTCGCCGACTGCCACGCCCACGTCCGCCGCTGCGCCTGTGGGCACGGCCGCGCCTGAGCGCCGCGGCTGGTTTGGCCGCGACAAACGCGATGGCGCAGACATGGGCCCCGCCGCCGCCGGCGTCGGCGCGGGCACCGCTGCTGGTGCGCACCCCACGCACCTGCTGGTCTAATCCCAGTTGACTGACGTGTCGGGGACTTTGTATTTACTGTGGTGTTGCATGTTGTCCTGCTGCTCTAGAGTCCTGCGTCCCAGACGTTTGCAAGTTTACTTTAGGTACATGCACATCATCGGAGGCACAGGTAAATTGTTTACTGTCAGCAGCAGCGGCGCAGCAGTTGCAAGAGCTTGCTTTCCACGGCAACCATCAAACATTTTTCACACTAGAGGCACCTCCTGACTCGAGGCATGCGCACGCGTCAGGCGAGAGCAAGTATGGCGCGTACCCAAACCGCGATGTGGAGGCCGGGCACGACTCGGCGCTGGGCACGCCCGGCGCAGCGCACACGCCCGGCTCCGGCTACAACAACGGCGTCGGCGCCACCGGGTCGCCCGGCTACGGCTCGACGCCCACCGCCAGCGGCTACGGCGCCGCCGACCCCGCGCTTGCGCCGCCTGCGAACGTGCCTGAGGCCGTGCCCGGCCAGAAGCGCCGCGGCGGCTTCCTGGGCCTCACGAGCATGGGCAAGAAGGGCGGGGCAGAGGAGGCGCGCGCCACTGGCGTGCCGTCGGCGCCGCCGGCGCCGGCGGCGGGCGCCTACGAGCAGCCGCCCGGCGGCGCTGCAAGCGCCTGGTCGAGCGCGGGCCACGGCCTGTCCGGCACACCCGCGACCTGATACGTGCCGCATCGCCTCAAGCGGGAGCTGCGGCGGCCGCGCGCGGTGGCAGCGGGCCCGCGCTTTGACAGCGACAGCTTGTTAACGCATAGCAGCAGCCGAGCGATGCCATCGGCGTGATAACGAATGTCTGTTTTATTTGGGGCGCCCGCATGGGACGCCGCCCGCGATGGACGTGCCGGGCGGCGCGACTTGTAGCGCCGGCACTCTGCGTGCCTCACCAGCGCTGTTGGCCGGCGCGAGTGAGCAGCAGCTGGGCGGCACCACCAGTTCATACGTCAACTGGCCGAGGGCTGTGGTACACAGTGGGTTTTGAACAAGCTTGTCAGCTGATACGTGCCAGGCATTTGTGTGTGCTGGTGTGTGTTGCGGCAGGGCTGGTGAGTTCGCTGAACGGCACCCAACCTGCTGAATGGTGTTGCAAGGAGGACACATAACTGGCGGAGCAATTTGTCTGTTTGCCTACACTTGTTAACTCGGTCGTGCACATCGTGCGGCAAGGCGTTCCGCCACAGGACTGATTCGTGCTCCGACTCTCATGCACGGGTCCAGCGTGGCCGCTTTGGCAGCTTCGCCGCCTGAGTTCCACTTGAGTGGTTCACTCACGCAATGAGTGCATAGGTCCCTTTAATGGCATGCAGTGGGTTGCACATGACCCACAGAGTGCACGGCCTGACGATTCTGTGCTTGCACCTTTTCAGGCACAAAGTCTGAACGCCCCCGTGTGGGGTTGTCCGGCTAAGCCGCCCTAGCTTGGTGATACAGGCTTGACTCATGTGCACCTTGTGGCCCTGTGGCAGGACTGCTCCACCCCGCTAACTAGCAAGCAAGCCTGGTGCATGTATGAATGAAAGATAAGGCGCGGCATGCTGTCTGCAGACTAAGTCTCTGCAGCTGAAGCCTTAATAGGCAGGCCACCCCCACGGACTCGCCCTTAGCAGCGGGTCGCACGATATGCTGTGCTAGGAACATCAGTCTCGAGTCTCAGCATGCTCATTGCCAGGATCGGGCGCGCAGCGTGTTGCCACACCGTTACCGCTCCTGCAGCAGCCCGCCTGCACGGCCTGCCATCCGGGCGCCGGGCGCCTGAGCGGAGGGGCGGACGGGCAATTGAGCGGGGCAGTCGCCCCTGCTGCACCTACCGGTGAGCCACAGCGTGGATGCAGCATCAGATGAAGCTATTCGTTGCAAGTGCTGTTGCACTTGCAGCAGTGCTGTTCGCGAACAAGGAGAGGAACAGCACTAGCTTTACCCCCGCGTTGTTGAGGTAGCCTCCCCGGCGATGTGCACTGCACATTGCCATTGCGGGCGATGCGAGTCATTGACATCAAACGAGCCCCGCGGCTGGGCGCGACAGGACCGAGACGCGCCAAGCGCCCGCCGGAGCGCCGGCGGCGGGGGTAGGCATGAGCGTTGAGCCGGTCGGGCGGTGGGTGTCACCCATCACGTCCGAGCTGATAACCGCGTCCTCCATCAGCCTGGGCGCGCCGCAGCTCGCCCCGAACGGGGAGTACATCTACTGGGTGGAGGGCCGCCCCACGGAGAAGGGCCGCCAAGTGCTGTGCCGCCAGTGCGCGCCCGCTGCTGCCTCCCTCACGCTGCTGAGCTGTCTGCTGGCACCTCACCGCCTGAGCCTGTTTTGCTCACTGGCGCGGTGGGACCATGTCACCGTGCACTTGCCATTCAACAGGCTCGCAAACCATCCAGCCGACCCAGCTGTGCTGCGCTTCTGATAGTGAGAGGGCTCAAAGGCTCTGCCTGCATGACAAGCTCGGCCATCACATGCATGCATGCCAGACAGGCTGCAGCAGGGCATGCTGGCGCTGGTGCCCAGCCTTGGCAAATCAGGAGGCTGTCAAGCCCGCACATCAAATTGTACCCTCTGCGCATGCTCTGCGCCGCTCGGCTGGCAGCCCCTAAAGCCTTGCATGACTTGGCTGGTCAGCGCACAGTGCACGCAAAATGCAGCTGCGTGCCCTTGCGGGAGGCCGCGGATGCATGCAGCACATGGCAAGCTGTGTGTGAGCAGTGCTGCGGGCCCTGCAGATAGGGGCAGCAGGCACGTAGCCTCCTCAGCTGAGACCTGCGCAGTCCTGCGCATGCCTGCTGGGGGTTGTGGACCCGCAAGCAACGACGCCCTGCATGGCAGCAAGCCTGCGTGTGCATGGGGGAGGCTGCATGCGGCGGCCGCGGCGGCGCAGGTCGCTGGACGGCGCCACCACGCAGGACGTCACGCCCGGGCCGGACTCGGGCTTCAACGTGCGCACGCGCGTGCACGAGTACGGCGGCGGCGCGTACGTGCTCTCCGCCGACGCCGTGTACTTCTCCAACTTCAAGGCGCGCGCGCGCGCGCGGGCGGCAGGCTGCCCGCCTGTCAAACGTTCAGCCTCATACAAGCTGTGCTGATGAGCAGAACCAGCCCGCCTGTCGACTCTTCAGCCTCTCGGAAGCTGTGCTGTTAATGAGAACCAGCGCACCACTCAGGTCTCTGGGTACGCACAAGTCTGTGACAGGGGGCATCACATGTCCGCGGCAGCAGCCCGCGGCCGGCGGCGCGCCAGCGCGGAGCGCAGGCGGCGACGCGGCGCGCGCGCGCGCAGGACCAGCAGCTGTACCGGCAGGCGCTGCTCGGCGCGGCGCCGGGCGCGCCGGCGCAGCTGACGCACGTGGAGGGGCACCGCTTCGCGGACGCCGCGGTGGATGAGGCGCGCGGGCGTCTGCTGGCCGTGCGCGAGGACCACACCGGCGCCGGCGAGGCCGTGAACACCGTCGTGGCCGTCTGTGCGCCCTGGGCTTGCATATGACGTTGTGGCTCCCTGTTGACTGTGACTTGCATCCAGCTTAGGGGGAGGGGGGCACGGGCAGTGTTTGGTGTTATAGCAGACTGCTGGTGCTATAGCAGATTGCTGGTGCTATAGCTGATTGCTGGTGCGACTGGCTGTGCGCTCAGGGACCAGGTTCATGCTGGCAAGCTTGCTCATGGGGATGTCTGCTTGCCTAGCAATCCATCTCATGCTTTGGCCCATCGAGAGAGTTGCGCAATAGAGTGCCATCGTACTCACCGGGCTGACCGACGCATGTGCCGCCATGCAGCTCTGGCGACGGGCGACTCCAGCGTGCTCGCCGGCGGCGCCGACTTCTACTCCTCGCCGCGCCTGAGCCCGGACGGAGCCAGGCTGGCCTGGGTGCGCTGTCACAGGCCTTGAGACTGGAGATAAGTTCCGACCCTTGCATGCATGAAATCTTACCTGTGTCATAAGCTAGCGACCTGCACGTTGGGTGCTTGAGGGCACCTGCTGCTTCACTGCAAGCGCAGAAGCAGCTCGCTTGCGGCAATCTTGCTCGTTGGGGGCACCTCCCGTGTTGTTTGACCAAAGAAATGACCTCTCAAGACATTGGCTATGGATATCTGCCACAGGCTGCGTTGGCAAAGTCGTCTGATACCGCTTGCGGCTTTTGGCCTGTTCAGAGGACCTACATACGGCCTGGCAGGCCTGCTCAACCTGCGCTGCCGCCGCCAGGTGCAATGGGACCATCCGAACATGCCCTGGGACACCACCGAGCTGTGGGTGGCTGACGTCGCAGCCGACGGCAGCCTCAGCCACCAACGCCGGGTGCACCACCCCCCGGACTTCTTCTGCAAAACCTGCACCCAGGTCCTGGCTTT
>JAABUV010007898.1_pt1 | contig 10963 bp, 14 predicted proteins | sample 5559971 | NCBI WGS metagenome assembly JAABUV01 (sample SAMN10711881, study PRJNA513362) | rock metagenome | isolation source: Antarctica rocks | place: Antarctica: Victoria Land, Knobhead nord | collected 2015-12-19
AACTGTGGGTTGCAGACAAGTTTGAAGAGCTTGACAATGCCCTGAACGTCACAGATTTTGACGAGAGCAACTCTGAATTTACGCCGCGCCACCTTCTGCAGATCAGGGATGCCATAGAAGTCTGCGACCGCACACATTTGAGCATGTATTGTAGCGTTGCCGCGCGGTTCAACCTCTGTGGGACAGTCCGGTCCCTGTTCACTCGAGATTGGTTCGTCTCCATGCGGGATTGATTCGTCATCACGCCATATTAGAGGCTCTGATCTCTTCCGATGCTTCTTAGATGGTTTCTTTTGTGAGCCAAACATGGAGAATGTGTCATCGTTCTCGGGCTCTTCCAGATAATCCATACCATAGAGATACTGTAGCATGTATTCGAGGAGCAAGGGATCATCCATAGGTACAGGAAGGCTCTGATCATTTTTCAAATCGACCACCGCACCTTGTCCTTCCTGTACAGAAGAGGGTTTATCAGCATTTCGAGCTGTTTCGAGAGACTGTTGCTATACCTTCCAGACGCCGTCCTTGCACGCATCCCGGAAGTACCTGGACCGGGGAAAAATCAGTGCCTTATGTACTTCGAACTTCTTATTGCAGCAGGTAATCGTAAGGTCGGAATATTCGCCCGAGATGAGAATACTACATTTCAGGGCACGCCTTAGTACTTATGCAAGATTGACCTGAATGATAATGAAGAGCTTCATGATACTTCTGAATACTTGCTGCTAGTTCTTCCTTGGGACACAACTCTGGGTCCGCCTGTATTGGAGAATCCCAGTCCATCGTAGGGATGTGAGCATTCGCCCTGTTGCAATTTGTAGTGATCCGCACAAAGAAGAATGGAGTCTTAAATGAGATGACCTCGAATGTCCTTCGACACTGTAAGTTCGTGGTATTGATGGTGTGACTGACGGTCTGTACAAGACAACAAGCTCGGAGCGCAAGGGGATCACCCTCCACGAAAGAGAAGCGCGTCAGCCAATCAACATCCGATATACGTCGAGTCATGCCAAGGCACGATAAAGGCCCGATGATGTTCCATCGCCCCCATACGGCACGAGAGCTAAGTCCATATAAAAATTGGAGAACAGAACAGCAGTCCCCAAACTCCAGCACAGCAATTTCCTTCTCCGCCACTTCCAATTCGCTCTTCCGTTTTTTGGTGATCTGCAGCGCTTCTGGTGCAGAGGTCTTGCGCTTCCGACTGGGCTTGCCTTTAACCTCCTTCGCTTCCTTTGCCTCCCGATCTGCTTTTGTTTTCTCAATGTCCGCGTAGCTCATCACCTTCGCCTTACCGACTACCGTTGACCTAATCAATCGACGAGAATTGCTTTCGTTGTCTGCTGTACAGTAACAGGTCGTGAACGAGTGCGCAAGAATCCCTGCCTCAGGAACCGATCCTTGCCGCGGGTACGACGGCGGGCACTACGGTGGCGGGCACGACGATGGCGGCAATGACTACCGCAAGACATGACAAGGCACAATAACGGCGAGCGCGACGATGTCGAGACGCAAGACATGACAAGCGCAGTAGAGGGGCACCAAATGCCAGCCTCTATCTCTATTTGCCTGTCTCTACGACCATTGCGCCGAAAGTGCGACGAAAATCAACTCTCTACTGTACAGTAACAGGTCGCGAAGCCCGCGCGGAAGGGCAATGATTCTTCATCCCTCGTGCGGCAACCTCATCTTCCGCAACCTGCGCTTCGCTCATCCGCGCCACTTTGGCCTTCGCTGACTCTGGCGTACCTGCCTCTGATGCAGGACTCTTGCGCTTCCGACCACGTTTTCCCTTGCCCGCTGTGGCTTGTTCTTTCGCAGCACGCTTCGCTCGTGCCTCCTCGATGTTCTCAGAGCTCATCATCTTCGCCTTGTCAATCGCTGTTGACTTGGTCGATTTACGAATGTTGCTTTCGTTGTTCTGCTCGAACAAGAGTCGGTTCTCATCGAGGAGGAGGGCACACTCAGCAACTCATTTCTGGGCGGCGTTGGCCAGCTTCTGTACACGACGTTTGCTCGGCTCATCAAGCACGTTGATATCCTGTTCGATTAGGCTACGCAGCGAGATCAGAGCTTCGGATGTCACCGGTGTATGAGGCACTCCATCTTTCAGACGAGATATCACCTTAACCTCTCGCTTCAAAACGGACGATTCATCTGATGATTTCGGGGTATCTCTGAGTATTCTGTCTGGGTTGAAAGGAAACAAACCGGATTTAACTCATCCTGCTTTAATGTTTCGAGTAAATCGAGACTCATTCGGGTTCAAAACGTAATGCCTGCCGTTCGAAAGATTATTCCGAGACGGGGAAGAGAATTCTGGGATTCGCTTGACCCCAATAACAGGAAGCAGGTTTTGGAGGCGGTAATGATTGAGGTAAAGTCGAAAAGAGCTTACGTTCGCCGTGCAAAGACCTAACAAGTGTCTCAAATAGTATGACAGGCCAGTGCCAGATCAGGTTCACTACAACTCGGGTGGATCGAGCGGTTTTCCTCTCACGGCCTGTGGGGTCAGGGTCAGCTTGCCATGTTTCCGCGATTGCCAGATATTCCTACTCCGCGGCGCGTTCCTCATCGAAGGTCAAGAACGGGTAATAGAAACTGGCTGCTCATATCTCATCAAAGACGAGGACTGGATCGGGCTATGTGGGAGCGAGACCGTTATCGTCATCATGGAGGAAGGGCAACAGCGGGGCGCATGTCGCAAACACACGCAAGAAGCCCAGGAAAGAATACTTGCCGAGAAGTCAAAGTCCGGCACCGAGTGTACTCTTATGTAAGATACTCGAAAGTACTAGATTCCGACGTGCACGTCGAGGCAAATAAGAAAGAAGGTGTTTATAAGACGAGAAACTACCAAATACTGGCACACCTGGGCCGAAAATGCTTACGTCTGGTTTAATGTCACCCGCCTCAGTCTCAAGGGGATTTTTGGAGATATTGCTGTTAAGCTGAAGATAGAAATTGACTCGTGCGTTCCGTTCGGCAATTGATGGAGTATCCAGTTGACGGTGATCATGTGCCGTCTGAGACATGTGTCCTCAAGCAATATCTATGCTACTAGAGCTGCGCCTACAATCCCTCAGTGGTCCCTCGAAGGCCCTAATCAGCCTACCTCAGAGTTCTCCGCTCCTATATAACTTCTAAATTTATATAGTTTCCGGGATTCTAGAGTAGGAGACTCTAGAAAGTGTAGGGTGTTTTATGCCATTGAGATTTTAGACAGGGACCACAAACGTCGCCCTTGGATATGCAGGGTGCCAGAATTGGATTAGGGTGGGCATCCAGAATTGGCTTGAGGTGGCACGCCAAAACTGGAGGCTCTCGACTCATTCACATTTAAGGCAAAGATGGTCTCGTTGGTTTGCTCGAACTTCTATAAGAGACGTCCCATCTTTATCCTGTCTCGAAGTCAGCATCTTGCAATATGTCTTACGGAGCAAAAGCAAAGACACAACAAATCACTAGGAGAAAATCCAACTTGGTGAAAAAAGCAGATCAGTTGGCGCGATTGTGTCACGCCGACCTTGCATTGATTATCCGCAAGAATGGAAAGTACTATACTTATCGATCAACCGAGACTTCGACCAGATTTACAGAACAGCTTGAGACTCTCAAAGACGACATCGAAGACTTACTAGGACGGCTTCAGTATACAGGTATACCCCAGGAGTGGAAGCTCCATGTCGCGCGCCTACCTCTTATTCCCGACCGTACCCAGCCACGGTAGGTAGGTAGCTGAGTAAAAAGGGGTCGTAAACATCGATTTGTGGCTACTGGAGCTAGTAGGGGTTTTAGCGCGTACTAACAAATAAACCCCCGGCTACGTAGTAGATCGTCAACGCATCAAAATACTATCAATATAATAGCTATCCTAGTTCAAGTAGTATCTACAGTATCCCCCTTACATGTACGTGAGTTGTGCCCTAGCTCCCTGCAGCGCGTGCAGCGTGCGAGAGCCTGCCGGCTCACCCCTGATCCCCCCTTAACTTGACTCCTTTTGCTCTTCTGCTGCTTCACTGCCTCCTTTTGAGCAATAATCTCCTCTCCCTCTGCCTTTGTTAAGGTGCCTTCCTTCTAGATCCGCTTCCTTTTGCGATTTTTACGCGCTGAGGCTGCCTCATTTGCTGTCTGAAGAGTAGAGACTTGATCACGCAGTAGGACCAGCTGATGGCAGATTAGCTTAGCGTCTCTAGTAAGCCGATCGACTGATTGAACAATCGACGTAGAAGAAGAATCTTGATGCCTTTGAATCCGATCACGGACTAGAGTTGACTGAGCGCCTAGCTTACGTGCGTTGCTTGGTGTTTGAGACTCCCAGAGCTCTGGTGTAGCTGGTAGCGGCGGCGTACGAAGCCTCACATTAAGCTTAGAGAGCACCGCCTCTGGATCGTGTGGGACTAGGTCAGCGCTCTGAAAGCTTGCGCAGGTATTATCCTTCGTGATCGACTGCTGGTAGGCTGCGTAGAAGGCTGGTAGGAATTCGAGCTTCGTGATATACCACACGGATTTGCAAAAAGAACTGTGCTGTGAAAGTGAAGACAGTGTCTTCCATTCTACCTCCTGCATCACTTGTAGGTGCCGTGGGTATTACTGACGACGCGGGGTCAGTCGTGAGAGGAGCACCAGTAGGTCAATTTCCATCTGTTCAAGCCTGAGAAAAGACCGGACGGAGGGGGATGCTAGTGTGTAGAGGGCTTCTTCGGTGCCAGTCCGACCAGTGAGATCGTCGGTCAGACAGTGGGCTGTTACAGCGTGAAGATAACATTTGAACAGCTTGCTCTTGAGGCTGCCGTTGTCGATAAGTCGTCCGATTCGACAGTCAATGTCGTAGAGATAATACGAAAGGTGTTGCGTTGAAGTGTCAATGTGAACACGTACGTGAGGGTCCTCTGATTTGAATAGGACGTCGCCGTGGGGGATGATGACGCTGCGCGACGAGTCGTTATTTCCCCGAAGGACGAGCTTGTTGACCAGTCCGGTAATGGTGCCAAATGATTGGTTAGCATCCACAGCCATTTCACAGAATTGCTTCGATTCAAGCTGCGTGGCGTCTTTTCCCAGGAAAAAATCAAGTTTCAGTCGGGGCAAATGCACCTCCAGCACTTCCGCTTCACAGTTGAGTATGATGTGTGCACCTTTTCTCAAAAAAAAGTCGAGCTTCAGCCGTGGCAAGTGCACCTCCAATACTTCCGTCATGCAGTTGAGTGTGACGTTTATATGGGTCGCATGTTCTAACGGACTCAGGATTGTTGACACTGCCTTTGCTGTGGGCGTATGAAGGTCTATTACTTTTCGCCAGCCGCGCCAAGCTGAAAACGCACTTCCATCGCAAGCATCTCCGCCACCTTCCAGGTGGTCAACCGATTGCATATCCCCATTCTCGGTGCGACGCTACCTTTAACGGCACAATGCATTTGCAGAATCATATTGAGGTGGTGCACAGAACCCCTATATGACTGTCATCGGCCTTGAGGTCCTGATCATCTATCTCAGACGTCCCTCGAACCTCTCAGGTCCTAAGAGCGTCGGTATTTAAAGTCCTCGAAATTTCAATGGCTGCCATCGATTTTTACCACGCACTTTCGTACTCTTTATTTCTGGCAGTGAGTTCTTCTCGCCGCTAGCAGAACTGGAAGACACTTCTTTAGCCACGGGGTGACCTTTAGGCTTCCCAAAATCTGCCCACAATTTACCCGCCTCAGTCTCAAAGGGATTCTTGGAGATATGGCTGTTGAGCTGAGGAAAGGGATTGACTTGTGCGCTTCGTTCGGCAATTGGCGGGGCGTCGGGCTCATTAACGACTGACAAGCCTGCAATGAGACTGTCAATGCTTGAGGGTGACCACGGGCCGTCAGAGACATGCGTCCTCAGGCTAGAGATCTGCGGTCGATTGTCACTATTGAGAACTGGAAAAAAGCTGAGATCGGGATTATCTGGCTGTGCCTTGTGTTCACCAGATGTTCGTGCACCACGGTAGCTCTTGAAGAAGCGTTCAATGTTAATATGATCCGTTAGATTAGGACCATCTCGTTCCTCTCCACTCATCTCTGAAAGTGAGGACTGCATCCAGGTTCGGCCAATTTGCAGAGAACCGGACTTATCTTTGGGAGTATTGTGGAGAGAGTCAATGGCACAGTCGGAGAAGAGCGCTCTCACTCGATCATGCGGATGATTTAATCCACATACATGGGCTGTGATGGGCTTTCCCGCAGACCGCGGCCGACTCTCAAGGTTTCGATTTGCTCTAAACTCTACCAACACCTTCACTGTCTCAAAGATCTCGTCAGGACCAGGTTCAAACTCCCCTTCGACGTTGATTCTAGATATAGTAAGATAAAAGCCTGATTCTAAAGGGCGAAGGGCCTTACAGCAGCGCGTGATGAAGGGGTGTCATTCCGTTCGCGTCTATAGCATTAACGTCCGCACCTTCATTCAGAAAATACCGCGCACAACTCCAAAGTCCTAACTGGCATGCCACATGTAGGGGAGTCAGACTTTTCGTAAAATCCACTAAGCAATCTTGCAGGTTGCTTATACGGCTGGAAATGTTACGAGCAACCTCTCCATGCCTCGCGATAAGTGCGAAAAAGAGCGGTGTCCACCTCTCTCGGACTCTGGCCTCAGGATCGGCTCCGACTTCAAGCAATAATTTCACTATGGCAAGATGCCCTTTCAAAGCCGCCAAATGAAGAGGCGTCAAGCCAGCGCGTGTCCCACTTTCATTGCTTCTTGCCTGCTGTAGTTTGATATTAACGTCTGCTCCTAGGTAAAGCAGTTTGCACGCTGTAGAGTCACGACCATGCTTCGCAGCCCAAAATAGAGCCCCGCATCTCTGATGTTTTATGTCGTAGCAATACAAATAGTCATCGAGGAGATGGTGAAATTGCTTATTGAGGCGGACCAAAGAATAGATGTCTTGCTCCTTGTCGAAATTTTCAACGATCTCGAATATAATTTCATTGGGAAGGTTGGGAAGTGCCATTGTCGACAGACGCAATCCGCACTGCTAATTTCACATTGTAAAGTCAGTAATTATTATCTCCTTCGAAGGTGTTCTTCTACTGTACTACCCCGCTCCACCCTAGCTGCTGTTTTAGCGTTCTTTTTAGCGTTCTTTTTAGCTTACTCTTCAACTATGGTGGATCGCATGGCAAAATCCTTTATCCTTAGGCAGCTTAATGGAAGGAAGATAAGGGGTACATTCCATGGGGATGATCTCAAGACTTTCACCCCTAGGAGTGGCTACTTGGATGATGGACTCGTATTACCCATCCAGCAAACCATAAGGAAGCCCCGTATCAAGCCCACAAAGCTTAGGATGAAGGTGGCTACACGATAGGTTCTAGTATCTGCTTGTGCTTCTATCCTATGTATCTAGATAGGTCGCTGGGGCTTTTGTTTGTCCCCCCCCCAGTAGCTGGAAGGTGCAATCTAGTTAGCGTAGATCCGAGCTATAAAGCTCGGACAAACGTCTAGAAAATAGTATCCGTCTTCTACCTACCAAACCGAATTTCCCCTCAAGTGTGTTTTTGGAGCGACTCAACGTTCTGGTCGTGACCGCTTGGGGCTTGATTCAGCCGCTTGGCAGCCCTGGACCAGACTTTCCACTACGTGTCCAACGTTCTTCAAACGTGCAAGAGTTGCCAGTTGGTGCGTAAAATGTCGATCTGATCCCGTATCTCTGGAGGTAATCCTAGTAAAGTGCAATCCGAGTGCTGAGGCATATTTACGGCACGTCTCTGTGTATGTACGAGGGAACAAGGAGATTGGGGATTACATAGTGACCTCTACCCACTTGGAAGATTTTATCAGCTTCTATCGATGAAGACGTGGTGGAGAACTCGAGGATAAGCAAATAACAAGTATCCCGAGCTATTACCTCAGATACTACGTACACTATCTGCGGTCCAGGTCACCATGCTCACTTTCTCTTCGTGGACGTGGTATGTGGGCTGATTCTCATGGCTGTGATGAGTCTGGCTAGCAAAAAGTCTACAGTACATGTCGTGGTTTGATGTTAACCAATCCTTCCATATCATCGTCAAAAGAGACATCTTCCAAGGCATTGCGGTCCCAGCCTGTATTCCCCCTTTCGGGCAGACTGGACTTCCGTAGTCGCCCATCTTCTTAGTCTTTACGCTGTTCAACGGGAAGTGGGTTCTCGAGTCTTCACCACCACGTTGGGGTCGGGCTTTATACTTGATCTCCGTCGATTGATAAGTGGAAGAAGCGGGGTGTCTTTCTGGATAACTGGTTGCCCTAGGTTTCGAATGGCATGCCTTCTGCACTCGACTTGCTGACGACGTGAAAGATCGAGCCAGTGAGTTGAGTAGACGCGCGAGGATCTCCAGTTGAAGGATCATAAGTGCCTGTTCTTTGTCTCACTATGGTTCGAATGTGTTCTATCAATGGTGCTTAGATTAGCGAGAGATCGAGACTTGGGGGACCCACTTGAGGGAGCAGCGACATGGCTGGCGGATGAAATTAGATCACGTAGATAGACATTGAATTCTCTGCTATGAAAAACCGAGGGAAGCGTTCAATTTGATGAGGCAGATATTGAGAATGAAGAAGCAAGGAAATTTGATGGTCATTGAAGAGTGAAGAATCGTTCATATGGATCCTGGCCCGAAGAACTCGTAAATAGTACCTTGAAATTGAGTTGAATTATTCAACAAGTTCTAAGGTGAATACTTGATCGGCATAGAAATTCGAAACTTGATTCCAAGACTTTCATCACAGCTTCGTTGTCGTTCACTCGAAATCGTAGCTTCGGGGTCTAAAGAACAATCTGAGTGCAGCTTCGCTCCTTCTTGCCAGTGAAGACATACTCTGTTTCCCTTTTCTTGCACCAATCATCGACATGAACGAGGATTCGGTAATTTGTTGAAAGGCGGTGGTGGTTGAGCTTCTATCTGCCCCAAGATGATTCTCCCACCAGATAAGGGCGAATATCGCTCCATCGCTTCGAAAATATAGCTGTAGTATTTTTTGACGGTAGCGGGATCGCCGATCACAAACTGCTCATACGGCTTGCTTTACTTGGTGCAGGGTTCAGGGTGGGCTTTTGCTCACTGCCAGCCTTGCTTATACAATCTGGTCGCAGCTTCATTGGATAGCAAGGTGCTTCTGCGGAAGAAAAGGAACTGGAAGATGAGGAACTGGAAGATGAGGATGAAGACGAAGATGAAGGCGAAGAGGATGAAGACTATCTACCCCCTATTCCCGACCGTCACCGGGGTCGGTGACGCTCCCGACCCCCCCCGGCGGCGATCGCCTTGGCACGTCGATCCGTCACCGACCCCCCGGTCAATCCGTCACCCGCCCCGAACGCCCCCTAGGCCCCCTCAGGCCCGGGACTTTCGACGACAGGAATTGTCGAGCCGGCCGAGGCGACTTCAACGCTGTCAAAATCATGGAAAAAGACGCAGGTTTGACTGCGCAAATGCGATCGGGGATATTGACGGTTTTGGGGGCTCGGTCGCCCAGCTGCCACCACCTTCCCCCGCCCGGATCGATTCCTGCGCGCTGACTACCCCACATACTTTGCGAGGCGTAATTGTAGCCCTGAATCAGCCGAGTTCAATGCTTCAAAAATAATTGAATAATGTCAAGGTTTGACCTAGTAAATGAGGTTGGAGATGTTACTGCGCAGCTTGCTGCGACCCTTTCACCTCTTAGCACCTTCCCCCGCCCGGATCAACATATGCGCGCTGACTATCTCACATACTTTGGGGGACATGATTGTAGCCCTGAGTCAGCCGAGTTCAATGCTTTCAAAATAATTGAAAAATATCGAGGTTTGACCTAGTAAATGGGGTTGGGGAGGTTGATGCCCCGGGTTCCCACCTATGTTCAGCCCTAGCAGCAGTGGTCAGCCCTACCGGAGGCTTTCAGCCCTAGGAGCAGTGGTTAGCCCTAGCAGCAGTGGTCAGCCCTACCGGAGGCTTTCAGCCCTGGGAGCAGTGGTTAGCCCTAGCAGCAGTGTTCAGCCCTACCACCGGGGCGAATGGGTGGATTTGCTACCTGCTATGGAATTCTTCGCCCGGATTAACCTCGATGCGCTGACTACCTCACGAACTTTGGGGGGCATAATTGTAGCCCTGAGTCTGCTGAGTTCAATGCTTCAAAAATAATTGGAAAATATCGAGGTTTGACCTAGTAAATGAGGTTGGAGATGTTACTGCGCAGCTTGCTGCGACCCTTTCACCTCTTAGCACCTTCCCCCGCCCGAATCAATCTATGCGCATTGACTACTTGACATACTTTGGGAGGCATAATTGTAGCTCTGATTGAGCTGAGTTCAATGCTTCAAAAATAATTGGAAAACATCGAGGTTTGACCTAGTAATCGGGGTTGGGGAGGTTCATTGCGCTGGGTGACGGCTCACCTAGTAGTAACCCTTCCCCCGCCGGGATCAATTTCAGCGCGCTGACTATCTCACATACTTTGGAAGGCATAATTGTAGCCCTGAATCAGACGAATTCAATGCTTCGAAAATAATCGAAAAATATCAAGGTTTGATCTAGCAGTCGAGGTTGGGGATATTTCGGTGCGCTGAGCGGCCGAATTCCCCGCATAGCAGCAATTCCCCGATCAATACTGAACTTCATGCACTCACTATTTGACAAAACTTTCTACGACATACTTGTAGCTCTGAATCATCTGAATTCAAATCTTTAAAAATAATTGAATAATATTAAAATCTGACATAGCAGTCATTATTGAAAGTATTGCGAATGTTAAAGTTCAACGTTCAACATAGCAGCGCTCGTCGCACAATTGACGTAGAATCACTACAGTTCAACAAACAACGCTTTAAAAGAATAATTTTATATGACAAAGTTTTAATTTAAGCAATTACGATTTAAATAATATTAAACTCATTAAGTTTACTGCTTGCGTTGTAAATCAAAATGTCAAAGATCAAATATACATGTTCAGTTTTGATGTTCTGCGC
>JAABUV010007903.1_pt1 | contig 10959 bp, 8 predicted proteins | sample 5559971 | NCBI WGS metagenome assembly JAABUV01 (sample SAMN10711881, study PRJNA513362) | rock metagenome | isolation source: Antarctica rocks | place: Antarctica: Victoria Land, Knobhead nord | collected 2015-12-19
AGTCTTCACACTCAGGCTCGATGACGCCGAGGTAGGGCACCAGAGCGACAGCCTTGGCCCTCCCCGGCGGGATCGTGAACCCCACCTTCCGGCCGGGCTTGAGGCCCCGGAAGAACTCGACGTACCGAGGCTCCAGGACCTCCCGGTCCCACCGCCGGGCCTCGGCCAGCGCCTTCCGGCGGTGTTCCTCGTAGAACTCGGCGTCATCCCAGAGCCGGATGACGGCCCGGACCCAGGGCTCGACCTCCTCGGCGGTGGGGAGCATCCGGGTGGCCTGGGTGATCCGCTCGGGCAGCGGGAGGACGATCCCGGCCTCGCCCAGCGTCTCGGGGATCCCGCCCCGGTCCGAGCCGATCACCGGGATCCCGTTGACCATCGCCTCGACGGCCACCAGCGGCTGGTTCTCCCACCAGAGCGAGGGGAGCAGGCAGGCCTTGGTGACGCCCCAGAAGTCGCGGGGGTCGGCGGTGTGGGCCATGAATTGGACGGTGCCGTGGTCGCGAAGCTCAAGCCCGCAGGCGGCCACGGTGGCCTCGGTCCCCCGGCTCTCGACGACCAGTATCGGGATGTCGGGGCGGCGGCGTCCCAATTCGTCGGCGATCCGCGCGAAGGGGAAGACTCCCTTCTCTATCGAGGGATTAACAAATGTCAAATAAACATCTTTTCTTTCTGGCGTTCTGCAATCAGATATCAAATTGGGCACAACGGAGCAGCCGAGCCCGAGGGCCTCCCGATGATATCGGGCGGAGAATCGCGAGGCCACCAGAATGGCGTCCGCATCCGAGAAAGGCGCGGTGTGATGGTACTGGAAATTGTGCAGGGTGAAGACGGTGGCAATCCCCCTACTGGCGGCCATGGAGAAGGCCGCCAGGATTTCCTGGCCCCCCCCGAAGCCGATGAGAACGTCGGGGCGGTATCCTTCGAGGACCTCTTCGAAGATGCGGAGGTTCCCTGCGGCCTCGCTGGGGCCGGCTCCCGCGGCGGCGCGCAGCCCCGGCCGCAGAAACGTGATCGGGACGACGCCCTGGTTTGGCCACGCCTGGCCGCCGGGGGGGGCGTAGCGTGCCCGCATGTCGGGTGGCAAGGCGGCATCGCTAGCGTCGATCGGCCGGCCCAAGACGGGCGTCTCGGCGAAATCGAGAGCCCGCCCATTTCGCTGTTCGGACCCGCAGATGGCCTCGACGGAGAATCCGAGGCGTGCCAAAGAGAGGAGCATCGTCCAGCTGGCCCTGGCCGCGCCGCTCGTGGTGTCCAGCAATGAAGGCAGCGAAGCGAATAGGATTCTCATGCCCCATGAGCGTTCCGATGGTCACCAGTGGGAATCTCCGGGCCGGTTCAATCGGCGCCACAGATCAGCTCCCGTCTTCACCGACGGGGCGAGCGTGGGGCCCCTACTCGAGACGCGGAATTGACCGCAATCGTGCCTGGCGGGGATCTGACATTCCTATTGTCAATAGGATCATTCATTAAATGGGACTTCCCATTCCCACAGCCTGTCGATCGCGCGTCGACCGCTGCGGACTTCGCGATCGGCACCCCCGACAACCCTGAGGCAGTTGGGCCCGAAGTCGAGGCACCGGATGGGGAGTATGGCGGGCCCAGCACATGTGCAGATCGGACGCTCTTGGTCGACATTCCAGATCCGTACCACGCCGTCCTCGGACCCGGAAGCAAGCCGCTTGCCATCCTTGCTGAATACCAAGGTGGAGGGGGCATGGGGGGCCTTCGCTCCGGACTCGGCCTGGAGGAGCCCGGTCGCGATCCCCGTGTCCGAACTGCGGATCGTCAGGCGATGATCCCGGCTGGCGGTCGCGAAACGCATCCCATTCGCGCTGATCGCCACGCAATAGACGGGCTCCTCGCCGCATTGGTATGCCCGTCCGCCAGGGGCCGCGTCCCCCAAGATGACCACCTCGGAGATGCCGCTGATAGCGGCCGCCCTGGCCGCGAGCCGACTGAAGGAGTACCCGGATCGTCGACCAACGAGCCCTTCCGCTGGCGACCTCCTCCCCGCCACGCCGAACATAGGTTTACCGGAAATTACGGACCACGCGTTGAGTGCCCCGGCGTCGTCGATCGCGGCGACCATCGAGCCCCTCGAGGAGAACGTGACGGCCCGGAATAGCCGCTCCCCCTGTTCAAGCGATCGAACTTCGGCACGTCCTGCGACGTCGAACAGCTTCAATACCCCACCCCGTCGGGAGATCAGCGTTCGCGACGGTGACGGCGCCCGCAAGACGCCCGGCGGCACCCGGGCGGGACCTTCCACCCGGTCACCGGACCCTTCGGGGCCGGTGACCGCACTGAAATCCGCCCGGAAGCATGCGGCGACCATCGAACCATCGGGGCTGATGGCGAGCGAGACGATCGACGACAATCGGGGGGCGATCCTCGCCAGAAGCCTCCCATCGGCGGTGTCCCACACGCAAATGATCCCGTCCTCCCCGCCGCCTGCGGCCCGCGAGCCATCCTCATTCAGGCAGGCGGCGGCGACAGCAGATCCGTGACCGCCCAGGATCTTGGCGTTCGCGGCAGCAAGTGCCTGGGGCAGCCCCCCGGGCGGGGGGGAGTGATCGCCCCGAAAGCCCGGGCTGGCGTTCGCAAGTGCGGCCGAGGCGATAGGCGACCGGGCCGCCCCGGCGCCGATCAACGCCCCGATCTCAGCCAACGCCTTTCGCCGATTCATTGGGGCCATGGGTTGTTCCCGTTGTACACCAGTTGATCATTGGGATTTGTGGCGGGCGGGCTCCAGGTCGGCCAATAACCCAGGATCGCCGACGGGACCGCCTGGGGGATGTCGGTCGAGAGCACCTGGGTTGTCCCGTTCGGGTTGACGATGACCGACATCCCCCATGACCAAGTCACCTCGTAGAGAGCCTCCCAGACGCTCGCACCCTGGTCGGGTCTGAACATCAGAATTGTGGTATAGGACTTGGGGGTTCCGCCCCCCGGGTATCCCGCGGCCAACCTGTCCCAATTCGCGGCGGACCCACTGACCGACGGCGAATCGTTCATGAAATAGTCGGGCGCCGCTGTCTGCGGGGTCGCGATGCCCCAGAAGGACGTCCCGTTCTCCGTCTCGTAACCCAATGCCGCGCCGTCATGATTGACATCGGCCGGGCCCCCGTTCGGCCCGTTGGGAAGGTAGATGGTCACCGGCCCCGCCGCGCCCGTCGGCGTCCCCCTCGTCCTGTAATAAGTGGCGTTGGGAGATGCGAGGGTCTGGAGGAACATGAACTGGCCCGAGAAATCGTGCGTCGCCGTCTGAGACTTGATCCTAATGCCGGTATCTTCCGGTTTCCCCAAGGTGTTGAAAGGGATGGGATTGACGGCGAGTTGCAAGGTCGTGCCCTTGGCCGGATCCGGGTCTACGAATCGCTGTATGGTCGCGCTGAGGTGGTCGACGGACAGGGAAGCCACCGAAGGTGGGTCCGATTGGAACTTCATGTGGGACGTATATTTAGTGCCGGTCGGATCGTTGGAGTAGGTTACCGTGACGCTGACATCATAGGTAGTCCCGCCCGTTCCCGCGAATTCGGGCTGCACAATGAACGAGTATCCGCCCTGGTTCGTGTTGTTCTGGACAGACGGGGGGCCCTGGGTTGCGGGGGCGGGATCGCCCGATGACGTGGTGAGGTAACCGCCGTACGTCGGATTGCCGGATGGAGCCCCGCCAGACCACGAAACGGACGAGAAACCACCAAATTGCGAAGTGACGCCGAACGAGGGGACGGCTCCGATCGGGAGCTTGCCTTCCGGCGTGTCCATGGTGAAATTGGGTGCCTGCCCCTTTCGCGTATAGCCAGCCCAACCGCCGCTGATGTCAGGGGCCCCGAAAGTTGCTTGGGAGGTGCTGGACGAGGTCGAGGCGCTCGTCCAAGTCGAAGTGCTGGTAGAAGTCGACGCGCTGTCCGAGGTGCTCATGGACGTGAAGTCCAACGGAGTGAACTCTCCGGATGAATGAGTCGCGGTGTCCGGCGATGTCGCGGCCATCGTCATCGGGCGGATCTTGGTCGATGCAACGGCGGACGAGGACGCGACATTCGGGACCGGCGAGGAGACGGCGGCGGGAGCAGGCCCGGGGACGACGCCCGCAGGCTGGGCGGCCATCGGGCCTGGGACCGAACTCCCACCGCCCCCTCCCGCATCTTGACCCGGCGTCGACAGGGCGGATGGGTGGGCCGTCGCCGCATTCGCCGAGGCGACCGTGATCGCGTTCCGGAAGCGACCAATGTCAACGCCGGCCGCCGGCGCGGACTGCGACAGACTGGCGATCGAGACCCGCGAGAGGGTCGCGATGTCGGGTCCGGCATTCGCGCCTCGGCCACCCGGGGACATGACCAAACCCGGGCTCGGCCGCACCGACCGGAGGGGCATCGCCTCGGCCCTCGCCAACGGCTGATGGCCGGCCAATGCCAACCCCGCCTCACCGGCGATGGGCGAGGCCACCATCGGCAACGCCGTGGCCAGGCTCGACACCGGGCAGATCGCCTCAAGGGCCAGCGGAGACGGGCGGAACGGACGCAGCTTACGGGGGGGGGTACGCATAGGTTGATCCGTCCTCTGGAGGTGTCGACTCACCCTCGGCGGCGCGAGCGGGCCGCGCCCGGCGGCTGCCGTCGGTCGTCAAGTTGCATGATCGGCGAAGGATGGCTTGTTATATAAACCCGTCGACCGAAGAAGCAAGAGGATTTTTTCTCCATCCGTCTTTTTCAGGCGGCGGCCCCTGATCGGAGGTCCGGGGCGCGAGGGCCCTTCGGGGCGGATTCGCCCCGGCCTTCGGGCTCGATCGGTGACGGCCCGACCCGATCAGGCGAGCCCGCGATGGGCAAGACCGACCGAGCGGGGCCCTTCGCCCGACCGATCGAGAGAGAAATGATCCACCGGGACCGCCGTCGGGGCCGGCCGGGGAGTCGGGGCGGGCACTCGGGCGGGGACGGGGTCCTCGGCGCGGAACGAACCCAAGGACTCATCGTTCGCCCCCTCGTCGGCGGACTCGACCGCGGCCAGTTCGGCCTCCGCTTCCACCTTGCGCAACTCCCTCAGTGCCCGGAAGACCCCTCGCTCGGCCGCCGCCTCGTAGCGACGGGCCAGAGTGGCCTCCTTCGAGGCATCGAACAGCGCCCGGTCCGCCGCGGTGGCGCGGTCGTCCTCGATCGCTTCGAGGTCCAGCGTCTCCCGATGGGCGCGCAGGTCCGCGATCTCCGAGTCGATCTGGTCGGCCATCGCGTTCCGGGCCCAGTCGACCCGGTCGGCCTCCGAGAGCCCCGCGCCGTCGCCGGGCCGGAGGTGCTGGAAGTCGCCGACGATCGCCTCGGAGAGCGCCCGGACCCGGCTCGTCGGGACGTCCAGGAACCGGGCCCCGGTGAGCTGGGCCACCCGCTCGCCGTGCCGGTTGTCCCACCGCCCGGTGTCCAGTTCGTCCCTCAATTCCAGGAGTTCCGCGATCATCCGGTCGACCCCCTCGGGCATCGACCCGAGCCGGCGCGCGAAGGTGGCCGGCTCGTGGCCGATCCGGGCCATCAGGTCGTCGACCTCGGCGAGCCGGGCCTCATCGAAGGCGGCCCCGGCGTGGGCGACGTGGCGCTCGTTGGCGGCCCGCTCCTGGCGCGAGCAGCGCTCGACCCGGACGGTCAGCTCGGCCAGCCGACCGACGAGGAAGCGGCCCATCTCGGTCTTGGGTCCCATCTCGACCTGGATCGCCCGGGTCCGGCGGTCGACCTCGGCGGTATCGACCGGCGGCAGGACCACGCCATCGCCCGCCAGACCATGCTGATAAGAGTTGGCCCGCGAGCGGGCCTTGCCCTCGGGCGTGACGGGCCCGCGGCTCTTGCTTCCGTTGGCTCGGGCGGCGGCCTGGCGGGCTTCGCTGGCGGGCATGGGTGCGCCTCCTGGAGGGGATCCGATGGTGCTTCGCTCCCCAACAAGATCGTGGAATCGAAGGCCGCTTAGCATACTTTCGGGAAATTTTTCAGGATCTCCGCCGGGCGCGGTCACCAGAATCCATCGGTCCACCCCCTGTCAGAGGCGATCCGGAAACATTTCCTTGAGACCTGGCAACGATTCATGACTGATGGGCGATGGGCGATGGGAGAGAAATCGAGGAAGATTTCCCCGGCACCGGCATCGGATGTTGCCCCGCTGATCGACCTTGGCCCATGGGCCATCAACCAGTGACGATCCCGGATCGCCTGTCAGCCCACCAGCGGGACCTGCCGGCCCTCGCGGAGGCGGCGGGCCATCCGGGCCCAGACCAGGAGGTTGCCGAGCCCGGCCAGGCTCAGGCCGATGGAGAGGCCGACCCAGAGGCCGACGATCCCGTGGCCCATCTCGAACGCCAGGGCGTAGCCGATCGGGAGCCCGATCCCCCAGTGGGCCAGGAGGTTGCACGCCATCGGCGTCCGGGTGTCGCCCGCCCCCCGGAGGACGCCCGTGGCCACCACCTGCACGCCATCGAAGAGCTGGAAGGCCGCCGCCAGAGTGAACAGGCGGGCCGTCGTCTCGATCACCCGGGGGTCTTCGGTGAAGACCCCGATGATCGGCCGGGCGATCGTCAGCAGGGCGATCCCCGAGGCGGTCATGAAGCCCGATCCGATCAAGAGCGCCGTCCAGCCCGAGGTCGACGCGGCCTCCGGCTCGCCCCGCCCCAGCGCCTGGCCGACCCGGACGGCCCCGGCCGAGGCGACCCCGAGCGGGACCATGTACGTCAGGCTGGAGACGTTGAGCACGATCTGGTGCGAGGCCAGGCTGGCGGCGTCGAGCCGGCCCGCCAGCAGCGTGGCCGTCGCGAAGACCCCCACCTCCAGCGTGATCTGGAGCGCCGCGGGAAGCCCCAGCGCCGCCAGCTTCCCGAGCCGGGCCCAGTCCGGCCGGGGCCAGGCCCGGAACGGGTTCGATCCCCGTCGCGAGAGCGGCCCGTAGATCGCGAACGCCCCGACCCCGACCGCCATCAGGTAGGCCCGGGCCAGTGAGGTCGCCCAGCCCGACCCCTCGACCCCCATCCTCGGGAGCCCGAGCTTGCCGTAGACCAGTCCCCAGCAGGCCGCCGCGTTGACCAGGTTGGCCGTCACCAGGGCGAAGGTGATCGGCTTGACCACGCCCACCCCCTGCAAGTAGCGGCGGAAGGCCGAGAACAGCAGGAGCGGGGCCGTCCCCCAGGCCAGCGCCTCCAGGTAAGGGACGGTCAGGCGGAGGATCTCCTCGCGGACCCCGAGCCGGGGGAGAAGGGGGACCATCCCCCGGATCGCCATCATCAGCGGGGGCGTCAGGGCCGCCGCCAGGTACACCCCCTGCGCCAGGCTCCGGCGGGCGTCGTCCTCGCGCCCGGCGCCGTGCTCCTGCGAGACCAGGGTGTCGAGCCCCAGCAGCAGCCCGATCCCGAAGATCGCCGCGGCGATGTAGAGGTTGCTCCCGAGCCCGACCGCCCCGGTCGCCTCGGCCCCGAGCGGGCCGACGACGATCGTGTCGACGATCCCCATCGCCATCCAGCCGACCTCGGCCACCACCACCGGCCCGGCCAGCCGGAGCATCGGCCCCAGCTCCGCCGCCAGTCGCGACCGGGCAGGATCAGGCCGGGTCGATTTTGATTCTTGGAGGTTCGATCTCATCCGTGGCGACGCGATCCGTTGAGTTCGCCCCGTCCGGCCGGGGCGGAGGTGGAATCATAGGCCCCTCTGGGCTCGGGGGACAGGGGCCTCAATTGTCCATCCGCTTCTTCGCCTTGGTCCGGCGGAGCAGCTCGTCGAAGGCCGCCTTCCGCTTGACCGGGCTGGAGGCCGGGAAGGCCCGCCGGATCCGGGCCGGGGTGATCGAGGGGTCGGTCGAGGTGATCTCGGCGATCTGGGCGGCGGACGGGGCCATGACCTGAAGGTCGGGATCGTCGCGCTTCGCCACGCACTCGGCGCAACTGATCCGGTGCCGCTTGTCCGCGACAAACTCGGCCGTCGCCGGCGAGAGCCAGACCGGCTGGCCGCAGTCGCCGCAGGGGACCCGCGAGCAGCCGGGGACGTGGGGTCGGGGCATCACCAGGACCTTGAAGCAGAGGACGACGATTTCATCGTCCTCTTTCTCTTCCGCTTTTTCCGGGTCCGCCTTCTTCTTCCGGGCCATCCCACCCTCCTCCTCGTTGCCGTCCGGGATCGGTGAAGGTTTCGTCGAGAGGCCGTCCCATGGGTCGTCTCCGGTCCCGGGCCGGCGGGAAGCCGGCCGTTTTCGCTTTTACAGTCTACCTCCCAGCAGCCCCGCCAGCGCCCTCCCGGTGTGGGTCTCGGTCCGGGAGACGTCCTCGGGCGTCCCCTCGGCGACGACCCGGCCGCCGCGGTCGCCGGCCTCGGGGCCGAGGTCGATGATCCAGTCGGCGGCCCGGAGGACGTCGGGGCCGTGCTCGACCAGGATCAGCGAGTGGCCCAGGTCGAGCAGGCGGGTCAGGGTCTCCAAAAGCTTGGCCACGTCGAGCGGGTGCAGGCCGGTCGTCGGCTCATCGAGCAGGAAGAGGGTCTTGGGCCCCCGGGCGGCCCGAGTCATCGCGGCGGGGGACGAGGCCAGAAACCCGGCGAGCTTGAGCCGCTGGGCCTCGCCTCCCGAGAGCGTGGTGGCGGGCTGGCCCAATCGGAGGTAGTCCAGCCCCACGTCCATCAGCGGCCGGAGCCGGGCCTGGACCTTCGGCTTGTTCCGGAAGAACCCGAACGCCTCGCGGACGGATAAATTGAGCACCTCGGCGATCGTCTTGCCGGCGTACTTGACCTCCAGGATCTCGGGTCGATACCGGGTCCCCCGGCACTCCGGGCAGCGGATCCGGACGTCGGCCAGGAACTGCATGTCGACGGTCAGGTCGCCGGACCCCTCGCAGACGCCGCACCGGCCCCCCTCGACGTTGAAGCTGAACTTGCTCGGGGCGAAGTTCCGGATTTTCGCCTCGTGGGTCTCGGCGAAGCTCTTGCGGATCTCGTCGAACGCCTTGAGGTACGTCACCGGGTTCGACCGCGAGGTCCGGCCGATCGGCGACTGGTCCACCAGGACGACCTCGGCCAGCCCCTCGAAGCCCGAGACCTCGCGATAGGGCAGGCTCGGGAGCGGCTCGGACCGGATCGCCCGGGCCAGGGCGGGGTGGAGCGTCCCGTCCACCAGGGTGCTCTTGCCCGAGCCCGAGACGCCCGTGACCACGCAGAGCACGCCCAGCGGGAACGCCACGTCGGACCCTTGCAGGTTGTTCCCGGTCGCCCCCCGGAGGACGATTTGCCCCTTCGGCGGCCGACGCTTCCCGGGCGGGGCGGATCGCTTCCGGCCCGAGAGGAAGGCGCCGGTGGCCGACTCGGCGACTCCGGCGACGCCCTCGGGGGGGCCTTCGTAGAGGATCCGGCCACCCGAATCGCCCGCCCCGGGGCCGATGTCCACCAGCCAGTCGGCGGCCCGGAGGATCGCCTCGTCGTGCTCGACGACGACCACCGAGTTCCCGGCGTCCCGGAGGCCCGCCATCGTGGCGATCAGCCGGCCGACGTCGCGCGGGTGGAGCCCGACCGAGGGCTCGTCGAGAACGTAGAGCGTGTTGACCAGGCCCGACCCCAGCGCCGAGGCCAGGGCCAGCCGCCGCCCCTCGCCGCTGGAGAGGGACCGGGCCAGGCGGTCCAGGGTCAGGTAATCCAGGCCGATCCGGTCGAGCGCGTCGAGCCGCCCCCGGACCTGCTCCAGGATCCGCCGGGCCGCCGGATTGGCCGCCTCGGCCGCCTCGACCTCGGCCAGGAACGCCCGGGCTCCTCGGACCGTCAGTCGCGAGAGGCTGGCCACGTCCATCCCGCCCACCCGGACCGCCAGAGCCTCGGGCCGGAGCCGGGCCCCGAGGCAATCGGGGCAGGGGTGGTCACCTCGCCAGCGACTCAGGAAGACCCGGACATGCAGCTTGTACGACTTCGCCTCCAGCCGCCCGAAGAACCGCCGGAGCCCCTGAAAGCCGTGCTTCGGGGACCCATCGTAGACCAGGGCGACCTCCGCCGGGGTCAGCTCGGCGAAGGGGACGTCGACCCGCAGGCCCATCCCGGTCGCGGCGGCCAGGAGGTCGTCCCGGTTGTTCTCGTAGCTCGGGGTGGTCCAGGGGGCGATGGCGCCTCCTCGGAGGGTCTTGGATGGGTCGGGGACGATCCGGCTCGGGTCGAGGTCGATCACCGCGCCGAAGCCCTGGCAGGTCGGGCAGGCGCCGAGCGGGCTGTTGGAGCGGAACAGGCGGGGGTCGGGGTCGGCGTAGTCGATCCCGCACCGGGGGCAACGCCGCTTCCGGTAGAAGGTCAGCTCCGGCCCACCCCCTTCGACGATCAGCCGGCAGCGTCCCAACCCCTTGGCGAAGGCCGTCTCGATCGAGTCGAGCCGCCGCCCGGTCGCCTCCGAGCCCCGGGTCAGGCGGTCGACGACCACGTCGACGCCGCCCTTGCCCGGCTCGGGGATCGGCCCGTCTTCGAGCCGGACGACCTCCCCGCCGACGCGGACCCGGGTGAAGCCGTCCTCGCGGAGGGCCTCGGCCAGGCCCGCCCGGTCGGAGTCGGGCCGGACGTCGAGCGGGAAGGCGACGAGGTAACGCGATCCTTCGGGAAGTTCCTCGATCGTCCGGACCACCGCCGAGGGGTCGGCCGGATCGACCGGCTGCCCGCAATTCGTGCAGGTCACGCGGCCGACACGGGCGTAAAGCAGGGCCAGGTGGTCGTGGACCTCGGCCACCGTCGCCACCGTGCTCCGCCCCGACCGGCGACCGCCCGTCCGCTGGGCGACGGCGATGGCCGGGGGGATCCCGTCAATCCGGTCGGCATCGGGCTTGTCGAGCCGCTCCAGGAACTGCCGGGTGTAGGCCGAGAAGGTCTCGACGTACCGCCGCTGCCGGGACTGTCTCATTCCCGATTTCGTGAGGTTGACAGTTCTTGCGTCAACTTCTCAGGATCGGACCGAAGCAATTCCCAGAAGTCGTACGACGGCAAT
>JAABUV010007904.1_pt1 | contig 10957 bp, 12 predicted proteins | sample 5559971 | NCBI WGS metagenome assembly JAABUV01 (sample SAMN10711881, study PRJNA513362) | rock metagenome | isolation source: Antarctica rocks | place: Antarctica: Victoria Land, Knobhead nord | collected 2015-12-19
CAGCAGGGTCCCGGGCACGCGGCGGGCGGCGGCGCGCGCGGCGGCCGCCACATCGACGACGAGGGCGTCGTCGCGCTGGTGGACGCGCTGTGCAAGCGCCGCGGCGGCGACGCGGGTGCGCGCCCGGGGGCGCGCGGGGCCGGCGGGTCCAAGCGGGGCGTGGGCGAGCTCGTGCGCTGAGCGGGGGGCCGGTGGTTGGACCGCCACATGGAAGGCTTTCTGATTATCAATTCTATTATTTTCCAGCCTGCAAACATATAGCTCTCCTCGACGGCAGTGCGACCCCGCTGCTGTCTGACCCGCGCCGCGCGCGGCGCAGTGCCGCGGCCGCTGGCGCTGTCGCTGTGCGGCGGCAGCGCGCTGACGCACGAGGCCGCCAACGCGCTGCTGCGCCTGCCGCTGCTGACCGGGCTGCGCCTGGACGGCTGCACGCGCGTGCTCGCCATGGACCGCCTGCGCCTGGCCGCCAAGGTCAAGGCCGGGCGCGAGGCGCTCGCCGCAGCCGCGCGCGAGCGGCTCGGCCGCGCCTGAGCCCGCGGGGCTGACACGGGACGCTGATGACCCCCGGCTGCAGCACGCCTCCGGGTGTGAAGTCTGGCGGCGTGCGCACCCTGTGCAGCCCCTGGCAGGGCGCGTGCTTGCAGTGCGAGAGTGCTCCATACTGCGGCCTAAACGTAGTGCCGGGGCAGGGCTGGGGCAACTGGTTTGTGGCAGTAGAAGCTTTGTTGCTACTGTCGAACTTGTCAGCCAGTGAGTGTAGCTGGGTAGCAACGGCAGTGCAGACCGCCTTGTATCGCGCTCTGCTCGGCTGTGTCTGCGCAGCGGTTGTAGCTGTGAACGTCGCGTTGAGTTGAGAGCTTGCGGCGCCTGTGCCGCGCCGCAAGTCGTCTCGGCTCTCAGTCATACAGGGACAGGCACTGCGTCTGCCTGTTGTGCTTCTTGGCCGCCTTATTCGGGTCTACTGGGTTGCTGGTATGCAGCTCTAGCACGCGGGCAAGCTTACGCTTGTGCGCACTTGCTTGAATTGGCAGTAAAGTGGTTGCGAGCAGCCTGGCCGCTACATGATGAGAAAACGCCCACGTTCTTCCTACGCATGGTCAGCGTGCTTCTGCACGACTGACAAGTACATGTCTACTGTCCTTGCAAGAGTGCGCACATTCGGCATGGCATATCGAGTCACACGCCATGCTGCCATGCACAAAGCGCTTTTAGTGTATCGAATGGAGAAATGAGACTGACCTGTGCGGCGCAACAAACACAGTACGTGCACATGGTCAGTTCCCATACTGACAGAGGCTCACATACCAAGCAGTGTGCGGCATGCGCTGTGACTTCGAGATCCGAGGCCTCTTCGAGACACAATCTTAGGCCGTTGCTAGCTGCACCGAGTCGACTCATGCCAGCACTCTTACACATAGGGTTGGAAGGTAGAAAGAAGCTGGAAAGACCCCCTCCATAGCGGGTAGGCTCCGGTGCCTTCATCCATTACGAGGGCCGATTTGCGCACCCACTCCCCCAACGCAGGCAGTTTGCGCACCTCAAGTGCATGGCACGCGCGTGATAGCCTCACGTGAGCTGCGCAAAACTGGGTCATGGTCCCGCCGCACTGTTACCACGACTGTCTGGTAATGGATGTGAAGGAGCCGTTCGACCCTGTGAACCGGCTGCTTGAGGACTTGATGTGCGTCTCCCCGCGCGCGCCGCCCCCACCTGCCGCGCTTCGCTCCCACCGCTTGCACGATACTGGCCGCCGGCTGATGCGTACCGGCGCACCCTGCTCGCGGCAGGCAGCAGCCGTACCTGCTCCCGGATGTGGGAGGCGGGGCGGCCCCACTCGACCTGCCGGCGTCCGGGCCGGCCGCGGTGCCGGGGCCCGCGTACGCGCTGCGGAAAGCCGCGGGCAGCCGGGGCGCGGTGGCGACGCGGAGCGCGGCAGCGGCGGCGGCGGCGGAGCCGCAGGAGCAGCATGCGAGCAGCGGGGGCGGGCGGGGCGCGCGCAACGGGGCGACGGCAGGCTCGTCCGGCCGCTCCGAGCGCACCAACGGCTCGACGCTGAAGCAGTCCGTGCGCGAGCAGAACAGGCGAGTTGCCGCGGCGGACCGGGTTGCGCAAGTATCTGGGTTAAGGGGAGGTTGTTTCTTTGTGTACCATGCTGAGGCGGGTGCTTGTGTGCGCAGGCGCGCAGCGGCGCGCTTCAGGCAACGGCAAAAGGTGTGCCGCGGCGGCCCGGTGCTTTTGGCGTGCATGCTGTGATGCCTTTTGGTTGTTATGTAATCCAGCCCGCCGGCTGCATGCGCAGCGTAGCCTGCCTGCTGCGGCGCGCTGCGTGTGACTGCGGCGCCGTGCCGGCGCGCAGGACAAACTGCAGGAGTATGAGAGGCAGATTGCGGACCTGAAGTCGAAGCTGGAGGTGGTGAATCGGGAAAAGGGGGTGGTGGAGACGCAGCTGCAGCGCACCAAGAGCGATGAGCGGCTGCGGCAGTCGGACAAGGTGCGCCTCACCCGGTGCAGCGCTGCTGCGGTGAGCCAGCTCAAGTTGCTCGCGCATCTGCTGGTGGCGCTCGTGCATCCGCATTGCCGTTCACTACTGCCCCCATATGGGCTATATAAGGGCGGCCGCTGCACCGGGTCACAAGGCGTCGCCCTTTATGATGCGAGGCGATGGCCGGCAAGCTCATGGACGGCTGCGTGAAAGAGCGCGCACGGCCGCGCCGCGCAGGTGGAGGATGCTGAGGCCGAGGCCGCCAAGCGCGAGACGCTGGCCACAGCGCTGGCGGCGTTCGTGGCGGCCGTGCGTCGCGACCGGGAGCCCGGCGAGGCCGCGGCCGCGCCGTCCGCGGCCGACCTGCTGGGCCCGGGCGGCAAGCTGGGCCTGGCGCACATCATGCCGATCTACAAGGAGTGCGCGGCCGAGCTGGTGCGCGCGCGCCGGGCCCGCGGCGACGCGGGGCTGCGGCGCGCCACGCAGCGCGCGTGCTGCGCATCGACTAGCGCGCTCAAGCATGCCCTCTGTGGACTGGACAGGCGCATGTGTGGGCAGGCCGAGCCTGTGCTTTCAGACGGGGGCCAGGTTCTGAGCAAGACTGAAAGGCGCTTCTACAGAGCTCTGTTGCCACAGCCGTGCACGCAGTCGAGGCGTGAGATGCCCTGCAGCATGTGTCGCGTGCGCGCGAGCAGGCGCGGCTGTTGGCGAGCGGCGGCGAGGAACCGGGCACGCCGGCGCACGAGCGGGTGCTGGAGATCATTGGCGCGCGGGTGCGCTCCCGGGCCGCCACCGGGGGCGGCCGAGCAACAAGCGCCCAAGCGATGAGCACAGTGGGGCGCTCGGGGTTGCTGCGGGAGTGCGCATCCCTCTGTCATCAGTCGCCGCTGCTGCGCGCGTTCGGCCTGGTCAGCTGTTGGCCGCGCTCCCGCTATGAGCGCCGTGCCTTGGCTGCCCCCCCGCTCAGGTAACTTGGAGCTCACTCCGAGGTGTGGACCGCTACACAGACGAAGGATCGTCACACAGTCGTGTGCTCCGATTGAGGGAGCCCCGGGTATGAGAGCGTTGAGGCCAGACCCTGACGCGCGCGCCGCGAGCGCAGCGGAGCCTGTTCCACAAGATGGGCTGGCTGGACGCGCCGCTATTCCGGCTGGTGGCCTCGCTGCGCTACGCGAGCAGCGCCGGCGCGCCCACCACGCCCGCGCCCGACCACTGGCGTAAGGTCCTGGTGCGGCCCTAACCCTAATATTAGCCCTAGCCCGCCTCCAGGTCAGGTCAGGACACTGGTCAGATGAAGCATATAAGGATAAATGTGCATGAAATTGTGCCAGTCCCAGTTTAGCCACACTGTGCCTCTCCAAGCCTGCTGCCGGCGCTGCCGCTCGGTCCGTGCCCCGCCGCTGCACGGGCGCCGCGCCGAGCGCGCACGCGTTCGACAGCGCGTACGCGGCCCTGGCGCGGCCGCCCGCACATCTTTGTCTGCCGCGAGCCGCGCGCAGGCCTGGCGGCGAGTTGCGGGAAGCAGCCCACGCCCAAAAGAGACCAGGCTCAGCTTGTGCCCAGGCTGCAGGCGTGCTCAGGCGCGGGCGGCGCGCGCGCGCGCAGGCGGCCACCGCGTACACCAAGGAGCAGCGCGAGGGCCTGCTGGCGGCGCGCGAGGCGCTGTTTCGGCGCATGCACCAGATCCTGGAGCAGCGCGAGCGCCTGGTGGCCACGCTGCAGGCCGGCTTCCCGTCCACCGACACCGAGCACGCCAATGCGCCGCTGTACGTCGCGGTACGCTCCCCTATGCGCAACCCTACCGTAACCCTGTCGCAACAGACGGCCCATGTGGTGCCACCCGGAAAGAAGCAGCGCTGATGCCAGGCAGTCGAGTCCGGGGCACCGAGCCGGCGTGAGGACTGTTTTGCGGGGGAGCGCGCCCCCCCCTGCCGAGGCGCGGTGCAGGCAGGAGCGCCAGCGCGCGCCGCGCGCCGCGCCCGAGCGGCGCGCCCGAGCGGCGCGCAGACTCACCGCGAGCACAGGCAGCGGCTGACCAGCGCGCGCCGCGCCGGCAGGCGTGCGCGGCGGCGGACGAGCTGAAGAGCAACCTGGACGGTGAGTTCGTGGCAGTGCGCGACTTCATCGCCGCGTTCTGCCGCTGCATGGACTACGTGCAGCACGCGCGCATGCTCGTCGTCGGCTACCCCTGGACGCCCGACGTGCTCGCCATCACCAACCTGGTGCGCGGAGCCTCCCCTGATGCCGGTCCTGCGCCGCGCGCGCCGCGGGCCGCGGTCCCCCCCTGCCGCCTGTCTGGGGTGGTGCACGCGTAGTCGGACCTTCTGCGTGTCCGCCCATGCCCCAGGGGTGTCGTAGCAGAGGCGCAGGGGTGTCCACGTGCTGGCGGACATGCGTGGGGGTAAGCACAGCACTTCTGCCAGCGTGTAAGGTCGCCCCAGAGCAGGCACGTGCCTCCGCCTGTTCGCTCGTCGGCGCCATCATGCGCGCCTGCTGCTGCAGCGCTCAGTGGGCTTGCCAGAGGCTGACAGGGTTGCCTTCGCATAACAATCTCACCAAGGCGTTTTGACTGCAACGCGCGTATGAGGCGGAAAAGCGGTGTGAGGAGGCTGCGGCGGCGTGCATGTGAGCGATCGCTCGCCGCCAGTGCCGTGCAGCGGGAGCCTGATGGGGCCGTGGCCGGCGGCGGGCTGCAGGTGCGCGAGCAGGAGGGCGGCGGCGTGTGCACGCAGAGCGCGCTGCTCATGCAGCAGCTGCCCGAGGCGTCGCCGTTCCGCACGCTGTCCGCGGCCGGCGCGTTCGCCTGAGCGGGGCCTGCGAGGCCCTTGCTGGCCGGGTCTGGCACGGGCGTGACTGTCTGCGCCCGGCGCGCGGATTCCCGTCCGGTAGTACGGTCTCATGAATAATGCCCTGCGGGCGGAGGGGCAGAGGCTGGGCAAGGCAGCGCGGCGGCGACCTGCAGAGGGACGCGGGCCTGCAGGCTCTGTGGGCGCAGGGCCGGGGGCTCTGGCCTGCGGTGCGGGTAGTGCTGCTGGGACCTGTCAAGGAGCGGGGCGTCTGAGGGGGGCGGCGAGGCCGTTGGGCGTGCTGTGATAGAAGATTGCGGGCGCCGTGGGCTGCCCGGGGCTTACAAGGAGTGGCAGCAAATTCCCTGAAGTGGCGACATGTCCTGATGTGGCAGCAACCGTGGAGCGGCAGCCCATCCTGCCGGCTCGGGCCCAACGGCTGTCCGAGTAGCAGCCTCCCTGGCTGGGCCCGGGCGCTTGGCAGCCGGCTCAAAGGGAGCTGGGCCCGGTGCGCAGGCAGGGCAGGGCTTAATGCTTGGTTGTGTTTTCGTGAATAAGAGCAAGGGTGTTATGTGGGCACGGCGGAAGGGCTGTCTGCAAGGCCGGCTCTGCGGCCTTGCATGGCAGCCCGTGTAGGGCTGCCACGTCATCGTGCTATCATATACAGCACCTTCCTGGGCCCGGCCAGCCAGGATCCCGACCACCTTGTGAGGTACACGGCGCGGCAGCTTGTCTGGTCTTTCTTACTGTGATCCACCGAACCAGGTGTCTGCAAAATGGGGGTAGGCCTGCGGTTGTTGGTGGGCACTCACTGCCTACCGGCCCATATGGAGAAAGTCCTGGAGTGCTTGCGCGCGGCGTGGTAGGGGGCAGGAGTCCGGCCACCTGCAGGCGCTAACGGGAGCGCGTGTATGGGACCGAGGTTGTGCCCGGGCGTGCGTGCTGCAGCAGGCCCGCCGAAGTGAGCCTCAACAACCATGCGGGGACCTCGTCGCGGGCCTGTGGTTTGAGCAAAGCGCGATTCGGGGCCTGGCAGGCATGTGATATAGCCATGCCGTCCCTCCAAGCATGGCGCATGTAGCCGGGGCGCGCGCCTGCGCGCCCCTGCCGCCGCCGTCCTGCAGAGCGGCTCTCTGTTGCGTTCTCTTTTTTATGCTCTCTCTTTTCGTCGCGGGCGTGCACTGCGTTGCACGAGCACAGCCCGGGAGTGCTCATTCCCTTTAGCGCTTACCCGTGTCGCGCGCGCTCGCTGTCACGCGGGCCTGCATGCGCGCCATGCCTGGGGCGGGGCAGGGGCTGCAGCGTGTGCAGGTGAGCGGGGGGCGAGGGCGCCCCTGCTGGCCCTAGGAGGTGCGATGTGCCTCCTGGCAGAGTGGCGTGACTGCGCCTGCGGCCGCTCATGGAGCGGTCTGTGCGCGCAAGGAGTGCGAGGCTGGTGAGCGCTCCAGAGCGCAATCTCTTGTTTCCCCCCTGGGGCGTGGCTGCATCAGTCGTGTATAACCATGGGGGCCTGCCTTCCGCCGAGCGGCCACCCTCAGCGTCCTTGCGAGGGATCAGGTTGGGCTTCGGCTTGCATGTCACGGGTTTGCTCAGGGGTCTGTGTTTACTAGCAACGCAAGATAGTCAGTGCGGTCACCCATCGGATGCTATTTAAGCACGGGAGTCTGCGGCCGTACGGCGGGCGCCACAGCAGCGGGCTGCTGGAGTGCGCGTGAACTGCAAGTGTGTTTTCGTGCGGCAAGCGGCCACGTGCATGGCTGCGGGCTGTGCGTGTGGCAGCCTGCGCGTTTTTCTCCAGAAGTTTGTATGGAGCATTGCTGTTGGTTTGTATGTGTTCATGTTCCGGGGGTGCAGCATTTGATGTTGGGCCTCCAGCGCGAGGCGAGCCCTGCCGGCCAGGCGCCGGCAGTTTTCACATTGTAACCAGTGTCTGGAACAGAGTTCATCTATCATTGCTGTATATAATTTCTAAAACCAGAGCAGCTCCCAGCAACAGCCAGCATTTCACAACCACTGTAACCGCGAAGAGGCTCGCCGCGCCACGGCGCTCGCCCTGTGTCGGGCCTAGGCGCCGGCGCCGTCGCGCAGGCCCCAGAGCTGCGCCAGGGCCTCGCGTGCGCGCTCCATGCGCTCGGCCTTGCCCTGGAACATTCCTGGGCGCCCCCCGCCCTGCCCCACGAGCACGCCCGCTGCGCGCGGCCCCGCGCTTGCCACCTCCTCTGCGCAACACAGCACAGGCGCTTGGCCTCAGCAGGCCGCCCGCCCGCATCGTGTGCACCACATGCATATGTGAGAGTAAAGAGTGACTTATTACACCGCTGCCTTCCTGACCAAGCAGGCAGGCTGCTAATGTCGCGCACGAGGCGCTCTGTGATTGCACCCGGGCGCCACACGCAGCGGCGCCGGGCGGCCGCTTCGGCCAGCAGAGAGCTGCCGGAGGCCCGCGTGCGAGCAGAGACCCTGCATGCGGACCCGCATGCTGGAGGAGCAGGCACCGCCGTGCGCGTCCGCGCCGGACGCAGGCGCGCAGCACAGACTCCCACACGTCGGCGAGCCTGCGCCGGAGCACAGGCAGCTGCCGGCCCCGGCGGGCGCACCGGGCGGCCCCGCCACCAGGAAGCAGCCGGCGAGCGGCTTGGCGGGCGCCGGGCCGCCCTCGGCCGGCAGCGCGCCCGCCGCGGCCGTGAGCAGCAGCAGCGCGCCTGGCGCGGCCGCGCGCGCCGCGGCCGCGACGCCCATAAGGAAAGCCAAGTCGCCGCCCTCCCTGAGCGGCGCGGGGCAGGGGTGCCTGAGTCCCGCGGCAGCCGCGCGGCGCGGCTGCAAGGGCTGCCGCTGCACGTCACACAGGCACCAACGCGGGGAGAGCATGGGAGGACGGGCATTCCCCGCGGTGCATGTGCTCCCCTGTCCTCTGAGGTGGAGAGTGCACAGGTGCGGGCCATATGTACGCCGCAGGATGGGCGGGCGGGGGTGTAACGGATCTGGGCGGCCGCTGCCGCCCTAAGCTGCCGCGCGTGCAGCGAGCATGGCGTCGTGTGCGGAGGGCGGCTCCATGCTCCATGGCAGAGAAACTCCCATCCCATGCAGGGGCACGCGGTGCAAACACGAGAGGCGCACGCCAACCACTTTCAATGGGGCGCGCCCGCCACGGCAAACAGGGCGCCCAGGGCTGGGGGGCGCGCGTCGGTGGTAGGCGGCCACGCCGCCCTCGGCGGCCGCGCGCGCGGCGAGCGCGGCGCCATGCGCGGCGGCCAGCTCGGCGGCCAGCGCGCGCTGCGCGCGCGCGGCCTCGCGCCGCTGCGCCTGCAGCCGCGCGACCGCCCCCGCGTGCGCTCCCGGCGCGCAGGCCAGCGCCTGGCGTCGCGCACCGCGAGGACGGCGTCACGCTTCGGCCCGGACGCACACATGTCGATCCTGCCTGCACTGCCTGAACCGGCGGCAGTGCCTCGAGTCCTTGTTCATTCTCGCCCTCAGCGCGACCTCGCGGCAGCAGCGAGGGCAGGCAGGGCTGTGGGTACCCTGCAGCGGGCAGGGTGAGGTAAGATACCCTACATGGCAGCACGCCGCGCAGGGAGCGCGGCCTCATGCCCCACAGCGCCGCCAGCGCCGCCGGCGCGCAACCGCCCAGCAGCAGCGCACTAAGGCCGGCCGCTCAGCCAGGCCCGGCGGGCCGGCGCGCCTTGCTGAGCGCGGCCTCGCGCGGCAGCGCGCGCGCCAGCGCCGCCAGCGCGCGGCCGCCCAGCAGCACGCGCAGGCGCAGCCGGCCGCGTGCGCGCTCCGCGCCGGCCACGACGCACAGCTGCAGCTCGGCCGTGCTGGCCAGGTGCGTGCCGCCGCACGCGTTGACGTCCACGCCCTCGATCTCCACCAGCCGCAGCGGCCCGGCCACCTGGCGCCCGCCGCAGCCGGGCTCTGCCTCGCGCCTCGCGCCCTACGGCGGGGCCCAGCCGCTGACTGCCAATTTGAGGTTTTGGACTCAGGCTGCTCGCCGGGCCCAGGCCAGTGCAGCGCCGCGGCGAGAACGGCCTTGGCTCGGGCACATCGGGCGCCCCGCGCTGCGCTCCGTGACATCGGGGCGGCGCGCCGCGAAGCTACGTGGTGCGCGGCATGGCGCGAGCGGGTGCGGCTAATCTGTGCAGGATGCACGCTCACCATTTGGCACTCTTGCCAGTCTTCTCGCTCCACCCCAGGTCCGCCGCGACGCGGGCACGGCCAGCAGGGCGCGGCCCAGGGCGCGGCGCGGCGTGCGGCGGGGCGCACCTTGCCCGGCCGCGGCAGCGCGCCGCGCAGCAGCGGCGAGCGCAGCAGGCCGTGGTCGGCGCCGGGCAGCACGGCGGCCGCGCGCACCGGCCGCGCCGCGCGGATGACCTCGTTGCAGCGCGCCTCGATGGCCTGCGCGCGCGCGCGCGCGCAGTGGCGCAGTGCTTGCTACGGCGCCTGCCGCACTCTGCTGCAGCCCGCCCACAGCCCCGCGGAAGTCGACGGCTGGGCCGCCGCGCGGGGCTGCGGGCGGCCGGGGCCGCCGCCCGGCCGCCCGCCCGCCGGTGACTATGCAGAGCAGCGCCGCACACTCCCACACCTTCCCGCTTGGCCCCATCACCCATTTGCCTGCGTGAGAGGCTGAGCACGGCGGGCCGCCAGCGCAGCGCGGCCAGCGGCCCGCGCCAGGCAGGGAGGCTGAGACGGGCGCGCGGGCGCCGGGCGCGCGCCTGCACCTGCGCCGCGCTCAGCGCGGGCACGCCCAGCTCCACGGCGATGGCGTCGTCCGCGGCGCCGGCGTCGGCGTCGCCGCAGCGCGCGCCCAGCTCCCAGGACACGGTCTCCGCGCCGGCCACCTCGGCCGCGGCCGCGCTCACGAGGTGCTGGCCTGCGCGCCGGAACCCAGATGACACTCCCGCCGCCTGCATTGCAGGCGCGCCAGGCCGGCGCTGCGCGGCCCAGACGAGCTCGCCCCCGCACGGCAAGAGATAGGACCGGGCACTCGCCCAGGCGCACTGCGCAGGCGCGCACGCCAGCCGCCGGGCTGCAGCGCCGCTGCGCCGCCCGGCGCGCGCGGCTGGGGCGAGGGGCGCGCCCGTGTGCTGCTGCATGTGGTCGAAGCGCCGCGCAAAGTCCGCGACGACCTCCACCTGCCCCCAGCAAGTGCTAGGGTTAGGGTTGCACGAATGCGCAAAGGCGCTCGCAACTCACAGCTCCTGCCCCGCGCGCGGCCGCCGCGGCGGCACCCGACACCACAGTGCGCTGGCAGCACAAGCACCCGCGCGTGGGCGGGCGACGGCGCCGGACAGCGGCGCGCGGCGCGCTCGCCTGCGTCCCCGCCGGCGTCGGGGACGCGGAGGCGACGTAGTGCACGATGCTGCCATCTGGCCGCCGCTGGACGTCCAGCACCTGGGCGCGCCGCGGCATAGGCTGGCGCTCGGGGCGCCGTTGCGAGCGCGCAGCGAGCACATCGAGCGGCGGCAGCTGCACTTGCGGCCGCACCCCGCGAGCGCAGGAGACAGGTCGGCTCTGCTTGTCTGCCAGCCACTGTTATAAGTGTACTCGACTCGTGACGGCCTGTAGCCGCGGCGACAGGCTTGCAGTCTGTGTGCCGGGCTGCACCTCCATGGCCCGCCCGCCCTCCGCTCCGCCGCCGGCGCGGAGCCAGCCGCGGTCCGCCGGCTGGCCACCACCCTCGGGGTACAGCGGC
>JAABUV010007906.1_pt1 | contig 10956 bp, 10 predicted proteins | sample 5559971 | NCBI WGS metagenome assembly JAABUV01 (sample SAMN10711881, study PRJNA513362) | rock metagenome | isolation source: Antarctica rocks | place: Antarctica: Victoria Land, Knobhead nord | collected 2015-12-19
GCAGGCTTCAGACCTCGACGGGTGCCGCCCCTCGACGCCTGCTGCGTAGTCCTCATCTCGTTGTCCAGAGATGACTCCTCAATGGAGCAATCTTTCATACTGTTAAAGGGCGCACGCCAAAGTCTAGGTTAGGGCAATCGCATTATAAAAAGGCTTGCCAGCGAGGGGACAGGAGGCGATACTAGGGCCAAAAGGGGAGGGGGCGGGGCAATGCTGGACACGGGCGCGACCTGTACGATCATGACGCATTTTGAGGCACTGGACGACCCGCGGGTCGAGCGCGCCAAGCACCACAGCTTGCTGGATATCGTCACGATCGCGTTGTGCGGGGTGATCTGCGGGGCCGATGGGTGGGTGGAGGTGGAGGAGTGCGGGCACGCCAAAGAGGCCTGGCTCGCCACGTTCCTGGCCTTACCCCACGGTATCCCGTCGCACGACACCTTCGGGCGGGTCTTCGCGGCGCTCGACGGGGCGCCGTTCGCGGCGTGTTTCCGGGGGTGGGTGGCGGCGATCGCGGAGCGGACAGGGGGGCAGGTGATCGCGGTGGACGGCAAGGCGCTGCGGCGGTCGTACGACCGAGGCGCGGGCAAGGGGGTGCTGCACATGGTCAGCGCCTGGGTCTGCACGAACCGGCTGGTCCTGGCCCAGCTACCTGTGACGGAGAAATCCAACGAGATCACGGCGCTGCCCGCGCTCCTACGGATGCTAGCGCTGGAGGGCTGCATCGTCACGATCGACGCGATGGGCGGCCAGACGGAGGTCGCCCGGACGATCCGGGACGAGAACGGCGACGATGTCCTCGCGCTCAAGAAGAACCAAGGGCGCTTGTATGGCGACGTGGAAAGCCTCTTCGCGGAGGCCCTGACGACGGGCTTCGCGCACCTGGCGCCCGCCACCCACGACGCGCACCACACCGTCGACGGCGATCACGGGCGCATCGAGATCCGGCAGGCCTGGGTCATCACTGACGTGGCGACGCTCCGCTATCTCGACCCCGAGGGGCGCTGGGCCGACCTGAGCAGCGTCGGCATGGTCCAGGCGGAGCGGCGCGTGGGCACGGAGGTCAGCCGCGAGACGCGCTACTATATCTCCAGCCTGACGGCGTCGGCGCGGACGCTCAACGACGCCGTGCGCAGCCACTGGGGCATCGAGAACAAGGTGCATTGGGTGCGTGACCTCGCCTTCCGCGAGGACGAGAGCCGCGCGCGCACCGGCGAGAGCGCCCGCAACCTGGCCGTCCTCCGCCACATCGCGCTCAACCTCCTCCGCAAGGAAAAGACCGCGCGCTGCGGCATCAAAGCCCGTCGTCTTAAAGCGGGGTGGGACCAGCGCTATCTGCTCAAAGTCCTCGCCGCTTAATATGCGATTGCCCTAGCCGTCCCCGTAGACCAGGACACCCCGACAGACACGGAGCGACGACTCGGCAGCGCCTTGCGCGCTCTGAGCGACACGCACACGCAGGACGACGCGTACGCGGTCCTCCTACGTCGGGTCGATGAACTGGAACGGGCCGTTGCCGCCGCCAACTACGCCGCGATGCGGGCCGCGTGATGGCGCCGCGCACGACAACGACGACACTGGCCCCGCGTGCGAGGAGCGCGGGGCCGGCCACTCCCGATCGGTCGGAGTATGTCTACGCGGGAGAGGGGCGCTGGTTGCCAGCCAATCAGGCGGCGCTCGACGAGTGCGCAGCCTGGAATGCATGGGCCGATGCTGTCAACGCACGTACAGCGCACAGGGGGGCGCGCGATGAGCGCGGGGCAGAGAGACCGCGCACCGCCCATAGCGCCGCACGCGCCCCCCTGTGCGCCCGCAGCGGCATTCCGTAAACCGTCGATGTTCTAGACTGAGTTGACCGGCGTCAGTAGCGCCGGATGGAGAGCAGGAAAATGAATAACAACACAAGCGCCATCAAGCCCGTTTATCTCGTCACCGTCCCGCCGGGCTCCAGCGCGCCGCCAGAGCCGGAGCGTCGCGCGTGGGCCGATCTGACCGTCACGGAGCGTAACGGCCTCATCGCCTCGCGCGTTATGGGCTGGAGCCGGCCGGGTTGCGCTGCGACGATTGCCTATCGCGCCACGCACGGATTGGGCGCCAAGCGTTTCGATGGGTATTGGATGGCCCCGTGCGGGAGGCGGGTAGACATGCACGCCGCGCCGCCCTCCTTCACGCGCAACTTCGACCAGGCATGGCGTGCGCTCGCGCATGCGCAGGCGGCGCGGCCGACATTGCGGGTGGATGGATTGGCGCAGATGGAGGACGGTGCCGTGACAGCGCGCCTGGTCGATGGAGAGGAGTCGTGGGAGCGGACGTCGACGCGGCCAGCCGAGGCGCTGTGCCTCGCATTGCTCGCGGTGGTCGGTGTGGACGTCGCTAACGTTACGAGCGCCTAAGAATTATGTAGAGTGGGGTGATAGGGGCGCGACCGAGCGCCCTATCACCCTTGGAGGGGCAGTCATGGCAGACGGCAGTATACGCAAAAGTATACGCAAAAAGGAGCGGAACGGTCACACCACCTACGAAGTTGTCGTGGATTTGGGTAACGACCCGATGAGCGGCGCGCGCCGGCAGCGTAGCAGGAGCTTCAAGACCATGCGCGAGGCGCGCCTATCGCAAAGAGTCACAGGCCAGCATTGACGCGGGCACAGCCGTCGACCGTTCCAAGCAGACGGTACGGGATCTGATGTTGTACTGGTTGGACACGCACAAACACAAGGTCAGTGCCGCGACCTTCGAGAGCTACGCGCTCACCGTACGCGTGCACATCTTGCCATCGCTGGGAGCCATACAGGTGCAAAAGCTGACACCTGAAACGCTCCAAACGTTTTACACCGAGAAACTCAACGCGGGCGCCGGCGTCCGCAGTGTACAGCTTGCCCATTTGCACATATCGCAAGCCCTGCAACTCGCTATGAAGTTGGGCCTGATCGCCCGCAACGTTGCACTGTCCGTGACGCCGCCGCACGGGCACGCGTCCGAGATGACGACGTGGGACGCCGCGCAGCAACGCCGCTTCATGCTGGCTGCTGCTGGGAGCGCGTACGGGCCAATCTGGATCATTTTCCTGTCGACAGGCATGCGCCGCGGCGAAGTATTGGGCCTGCGGTGGCAGGGCGTCGATTGGGAGCGCGGGGTGCTCTCTATTCGGCAAACAGTCGGCGTGCTCGGGGGGAAGACCGAGATCAAGCCGCCGAAAACCAAAAGTAGCCGGCGCGATGTGTTGGTGGAGCCGGAGGTGATCACCGCCCTCCGCGAGCACAAAGCGACGCAGAACGCACGACGGTTGACCCTGGGGGCGCTATGGCAGAATCACGACCTGATCTTCCCGTCCTTCAGCGGTACTCCAATTAACCCAAATAACTTAGACCGGGACTATGATCGTTGGGTCAAAAAAGCCGGCCTCCCACGTATCCGCATACACGATCTGCGACATAGCCACGTTACTCTTGCAATCAAGGAGGGCGCCAATATCAAGGCGGTGAGCCAACGCGTCGGTCATGCGAACGTCGGTATAACACTGGGCACGTATGCGCACGTTAGTCCCGAGCAGCATACGGACGTGTCACGACGTGTCGGCGCGGCCCTGTTTAGCCGTGATGCGGACGCTATGTAGGGCTGCCGTGAGATTTTTGTGAGACACGGAAGCGGGCGTTAAAGGCGTCCTATTGAAAAGTGGCCTGATATAGCGAAAGGACCGAGATTTATGTCCCGGTCCTTTCAATTATAGGGTGGAGCTGAGGGGAGTCGAACCCCTGACCTCTTGAGTGCGATTCAAGCGCTCTCCCAACTGAGCTACAGCCCCACGATCGCGTCGAGGAGCCTAACGCATCCCAGACACATGCGTATTTTGCCGCATTTGGCGCTACTTGGCAAGTGTGACTCAGCGCCGCGTGACGTTTTTGTCTCGGTACATCGTAATTAGGTACCATACTGATAGCCGTGCCGTGAGAGCAGGCGGAGGAGACGATGGATGAATGACCTGCTGGGCGCGTGGCAGTACGTGCTCCAGAACTGGGGTACATGGAGTGGGGCGCTTGTCAGGCAGCTAGAGTATCTGCTGGCGCTGCCTATCGCCATGGTCATCTGCATCCCGCTCGGCATCCTGGCCGCGCGCAGCCGCGCGGTCTCCTTTGTCGCGCTCAACATATTCGGCGCGGCGCGCGCGATCCCCAGCATCGCCATTCTGTTCCTGGCCATCCCCGTGCTGCCCCTGCTGGGCTTGTCGGGTTTCGGCCCTTTGCCCGTGCTCATCGCCCTCGTCATCCTGGCCTGTCCGCCAATCCTGGTGAACACGGCGGCGGGCTACCAGGGCGTCGACGCCGCCGTGATCGAGGCGGCGCGCGGCATGGGCATGGGCGGGTGGCAAGTGCTGCGGAAAATAGAGACCCCATTGGCGCTCCCCATCGTGATGGCGGGCGTCCGCACGGCAACGCTAGAGGTTATCGCCAGCGCCACGCTGGCGACATTTATCGGGGGAGGTGGATTCGGAGACATTATCACGCAAGGGCTCGCCAACAGCACCATCAACGTCTTACTGGCCGGCGCACTGCCGGTCGCACTGCTGGCGCTGGGAGCCGAAGCGCTCTTCAGCGGTCTACAGCGCGTGATTAGCCCACCCATCTAAAAGGGGTAGCCTGCATGAGCGCGCGAGATAAATACATCACGATATCGACGGCGGATCGATCCACCATATCCACATGGGGATCGCGCCAGCCGCCGCCTACGCGTATACGAAAGGAAACCAACGCTATCATGGCCGATTTGTACCCTTCTGACCACATCGACGACACACCTACTCTCTCACGCCGCCGCGTTCTGACCCGCGCCCTGGCAAGCGCCGCGCTTACCGCCGCCGCGGCCCTCCCCTTCACCGCTATGCCAAGCGCGCATGCGGCGGCATCCCCGACGGCGCACGCCGCCAAGATGACGCTCACCGTCGGCGCCAAGGGCTTCCCCGAGAACGACATCGTCGCCTACATGTATATCCTGCTGCTGCAGCACGCGGGCATCCCTGTCAACAGCAGCCTCAAGGACAATTTAGCCTCGCAGACCGCTACCCCGGCGCTACAGCGCGGCGACCTCGACATTTTCCCCGAGTACACCGGAACCGGCCTCCAGGCAATCTTACAACAGAGCGCCCCGCACAACACTCTCTCCTACTACGATGCGGTGGCCGCAGGCTACCGCAAGAAATATAACCTCATCTGGCTGCACCCGTATCCGATGAACGACACAGACGCCTTCGCGACGACGCAGGCCTTCGCCAAGCAGAATGGCATCTACTCGATCCCGGACATGGTGAGTAAGGCCTCCAAAGTGAAGCTTATCGTCGCCACCGAGTATCTTGGGCGCGCCGACGGCTTACCGGGGGTCCAGAAGATCTATGGGAACTTCCAGTCCAAGCTTGGCGATCTCATCAAACTACAGGGCGTGGGCAGCGTGCGCTATGCGGCGCTGGAGCAGGGCCGCGGCAATGTGGTAGAAGCGTTCTCGACCGACCCTCAGATCTCCGCGGATCACCTGGTCCTGCTCAGCGACCCCAAGAACTATGCGCCGCCGGACAACCTGGCCCCGGTCGTGCGTAACCAGGCGCTACAGGCCTACCCGAACATCAGGCCCGTGCTCAACCAGATCGCAGCCAAGATCACGACCTCGACGATCAGCCAGCTTAGCGCCAAGGTCGCGATCCAGCACCAGGACGCCAAAACGGTGGCCCAAAACTTCCTACAAAAGCAGGGCTTCCTCAAGTAGAGGTATCTATCGCTATGAGCGCTATCGTCTTCGAGCATGTCGTCAAACGGTACGGCGCCGGGGGCCGCGCCGCGGTCGACGACTGTTCGCTGACGGTCGAGGAGGGCCAGTTCGTGGTCCTCCTCGGTCCGTCGGGGTGCGGCAAGACCACCTTGCTCAAGATGGTCAACCGCATCATCGAGCCCACCTCCGGCCACATCCAGGTCAACGGGACCGACATCCACGCCGTCTCCGAGACGGACCTGCGCCGCCACATCGGCTACGTCATCCAGCAGATCGGCCTCTTCCCGCACATGAACATCGAGGATAACATCGCCGTCGTGCCGCGCCTGTTGCACTGGGACAAACGGCGTACCAGCGAACGCGTCGGCGCCCTGCTTGATCTGGTCGGCCTGCCGCCCGCCGAGTACCGCAAGCGGCGCCCGCGCCAACTCTCCGGCGGGCAGCAGCAACGCGTCGGCATCGCGCGCGCCATGGCCGCCGATCCCCCGATCCTGCTGATGGACGAACCGTTCGGGGCCATTGACGCGATCACGCGCGGGCGCTTACAAGACGAGTTGCTGCGCATCCAGGACCAGGTCCACAAGACGGTGCTCTTCGTCACACACGATGTCGAGGAGGCGCTCAAGATGGCCGACGTGCTCGTGGTCATGCGCGACGGCCGTATCCTACAGGCCGACAGCCCGAGGGCTATCCTCGCCCACCCCGCCGACCTCTTCGTGGCGCGACTCGTGGGAGCCGGCGACGCGCTGCGCCAGCTCAGCCTCGTCCCCGTAACGGAGGTGATGCGCCCCCTCGACGGCGCGCGGCCCGCGTCCGCCGACAGCAACGGTCACACCATCGGCGCCAAGGAGAGCGCCCGCGAGGCTCTAGCGCTGCTCATCGGCGGCGCCGCGCGAAGCCTGACCGTCGTCGGCGACGACGGCCGGACGCTCGGGACGGTCTCGCTCGACGATGTGCACGCCTCCGCCGAGGCCGAAGCGCTGCCGGTATGATCGCCTACCTGCGCGGCCACATAGACACCGTGCTGAGCCTGTTCGGGCAGCACGTCCAGCTAGCGGGGAGCGCGTTGGGGATCGCCATCCTGATCGCCTTCCCGCTCGGCCTGCTCGTCGCACGCTACACCCGCCTATATACGCCGATCATGGGCGTGCTCGGAGCCGCCTATACCATCCCCAGCCTGGCGCTCTTCGCCATCCTCGTCCCTATCGTTGGCATCGGCTTCAGGAATGCGCTCATCGCGCTCGTCATCTACGCCCAGTTCATCCTGGTGCGCAACGTCGCCGTTGGACTGCGCGGCGTCGATCCCGCGATTCTCGAGGCGGCGCGCGGCATGGGTATGAACGCGGTGCAGATTCTGTGGCGCATCGAGTTGCCGCTGGCCCTACCTGTCATCGTGGCGGGGGTACGCATCGCCACCGTCACCGTGATCGGGGTGACCGCGATCGCCACCTACATCGCCGCCGGTGGACTCGGCAATCTGTTGAGCGAGGGCGTGTCCAACTCCTACAACGAAGAGATCGAGGCGGGCGTCCTCGCCATCATCGTGCTGGCCCTGCTGGCCGACTTGCTCCTGCGCGTCGTCGAATACCTGGCGATACGCGCCAGCGGACGCGCGCCGACGCCGCGCGAGGCACAACGATAGTCGATAGTCGTGAGTCGTGAGTCGTTAGTCGTTAGTAAATGCGTTGGCGCTTACTATCGACTATCGACCATCGACCATCGACCATCGACCATCGACCATCGACCATCGACCATCGACCATCGACCATCGACCATCGACCATCGACCATCGACCATCGACTGCGTACGTCACGGCGCGGAACGTAGCCGCGCACACCGCGCGGAGTGGTGACCGCGATCCACTCGCCCACATAGCCATTCACGCGTAGTTCCGTCCCTCCCGCCAGCCATTCCACGATCGGCGTAGCAAGGCTTGGGCCCTGCCATACGCTCAGGACGAGGGGCGTGGCGACGACCGTCCCATACGAGGCCACCGCCGAGGCGGAGGTCGATGGTAGATTCAGGCGAGTCAAGGTAATGCCAGGTCCGAGCAGGACGAAGCGCTGTAGCGACGTGGGGACGACATAGACCAGCACGCGCTGGACGGTGCCGCGCGGGGGGACCGGGTACCACGCTGGCGCCAGGTGGTGCAACGCGGCCATGACCGCCTCCGGGTCGACGAAGGAGTGTGTATGGAGCAGGGGGCAGGACGGCTGCTGTGTCTCGCTCCCCCGTGGCTCCGACTCGTCTCTTTCCACGGCGCCGCGTGAGGTCTCGTCATGACTTCTGAGCGATACAGGGACCCAGCAGGGCCATTGGTAGGTCGTGGAACCGGCGATATCGGTGAGCATGAAGTTGTCACGGTGTATGCTGCGCCGCCGGTGTGACGACAGATTGCGCAGCAGCACCCGCACCACGACGTAGGAGCACGTCGTTTCCTGTTTGCCAGTCGAAGGGCATATATCGTCATTGGCCGGGTAGAGTTCGTCCAGTATGGAGCCTGGATGGCTGACGCCCAGGACGCGGTAGGCAAGACTCCCGTCGACCACCATCCGGCCCGCCGTGACCACGCGCGTCAACGGCGTGGCGTGGCGCGGCGCGCTTAGCGCGCCTGCGCCCGCGATGCCACCGTAGACCATGAGACTAATGAAGGTCGCTGTCGCGAGCGCCCCCAAGCCTGAGCCCGTGTATACAGTTGGCCGCGTCCGAGTCGTGTCCGTCGGAACAACCGCCGTCCCGATCGACGTCACAGGCGCGGGGCCGGCCAAGGACAGCGATTGCTTGGACGTGGACCATGGCGCCCGCGTGCGTCGCGCGCTGCCGACAACCGCGGCCGGCAGTCCCACGCTCGCCCGGCCGTCTACAACAGGACGGCGCGTACTAGCTGTAGCGCTTCCCAGCGGCTTGGAACGGTTCCCTCGACTCGAATCAGGCGTGAGGCGTAGGAGCGCCGCGCCGCTGCACAGGAACAGCCCTAACAGCGCGACGGCGAGGGTGATGACCATACCGGGGGGCCACCATGGATACATATGCGAGTGCAGCCACCAGATGGCGTAGGTATTGAAGCTCGCGCGGTCGCGCAGGGCGTCGACATCGGTCAGGCAGAGCGTGGCTTGATGATACACCGGGAAGACACACGACTCATTCGCGCTGCCCAGATGCACGGAGGCGGTGTGCCGCACGAGCGGCGCGTTGTCGACGTATAGCCGCGCGTTGTCGGCGACACCCTGCAATGAGAGCAGCAGCGGCGACTGCTCCGGCGTCCAGAAGTAGTTCAGGTTGAACCCCCAGGAATAGTTGTCGACCTGGTCGGGGTAGGTGGCGAACACATAGTGGAACGAGCGCCAATAGCTGACAGAAACGGCGGAGAACTGCACGAGCAGCGAGGCCGCCAGCACGCCGACCAGCGCGCCGCGCAGCGGGAGGCGGTAGGTCCGCCAGCGCGCGAACACCTCGCCCAGCGGCAGGATCAGGTACGGCAGCGTTGCGTAGAGGTAGCGCGGTCCCCACGCCGGGTCACCGTGCCAGTAGTTCACGTTGCTGTAGAACAGCAGGTAGCCGCCGCAGAGAAGCGCGAACAAGACGGCCGGCAAGGGGCAGCGCCGCCAGAACGGGCGCGCGGCCAGGACGAGCAGCAGCACGGCGGGCGTGTACCACAGTAGCCCCTTGCCGGGGCTGATGAGCAGGTCGGGCAGCCCCAGCCACGGCGGGAAGCCGAACGACGCGTCCCCGTGCGGCTCCAACTGCAAGGGTTTCCCGAAGCGCGCGACGTTGTACGCGGCATTGATCACGAGGGAGGGCAGGACACCGGCGGCATAGAGCGCGAGGTCGCGCGCGAGGAGTCGAAAGTTGAAAGTCGGACGTCGGAAGTGGAGCCATAGGGCACGCATACGTCCGTGTGGCGCCCCTTCGCCATCGATCACCGTCCGACGTCCGACGTCCGACTTTCGGCTTTCGGCTTTCGACTTTCGACTTTCGACTCTCCAGTGGAGCGCCACCAGATAGAGCGCAAGCAGGGGTATGGCGATCACGCCGGCCACGCGCGTGACGAAGACGAGCCCGGTCGCCATCCCCATCGCCACTAGCCACAGCCACCCTACTTTCGACTTTCGACTTTCGACTTTCGACTTTCGACTTTCGACTTTCGACTTTCGACTTTCGACTTTCGACTGACGTGTGTAGCGCAGCGCGGCGTAGGCCGCCGCCAGCAGGAACAGGCTCTCCATGGTGTGTTCCAGGTTGGAGAGCACGTCGGGTCACAGCGAGGTCCCGAAGGCCAGTAGCGCGGTGAGGGCGAGCGCGACGCGGCGGCGATAGGCCAGGAGACGCGCCGTGGTATAGAACAGCACGGCGAGCAGCGCGCCCAGAATGGGGCCGAGCAGCTTGCACGTCAGCAAGACGATCGGCGGGGCGACCGCGGCGGCGCAATCGGTGTGGGCAAGGCCGGCCAGACGACGCCCCAGCAGGTACAGCGGGATCATCGCCGTGGTCTGCCCCAACGTGTATTGCGCGTAGGTACGGCCGTGCAGGCCGAGGCCGCTGCGATTGTCGACCTGGTAGGGCGTGATGGCGAAGCTGTCGTGCTCGACGATGGAGCACGTCACCTGATAGCGGATGTACCAATCGCCGTTGTGCGAAGGCTGATCGACGTTGAACGAGAAGAGATACCCCGCGAGCACGCAGACGAACAGCAGCAGCCCCACGAGCCACGGAGGCACACGGCCTGTCGTGGCGCGCCGGGCTTCCGCGCCGTCAAAGGGGCCGGATGCGTCGTATCGTCGCCGCATAGCTGGTGTCGTGGCAACAATCTGTGACGCTTAGGACGCGTGACAAGCCTGCTGCGCTCTCCTCTATTGGGGGCCTCATCGGGTGCACCTTATTATTGTGGGATGTAGCCTGCGACGGCGGTCGCATGGCAAACGAGCGCCGACTGCGGTCGGGTGTCGCCCTCGGATGTGGCGCTCCGCTGCACTCGCCCTGGCACCGCAGTGCCCGTGGTCTGCCATGCGACCGCCGTCGCAGGCGTCGCCAACGCATTCCACTATTTTAAGGCGCACCCGGCCTCATCAACAAAAGTACTCGACTGTTGTGATTTGAAAGGCATTGGTTGATCACGTTGGCACGATGCCCTGGTGCTTGGCAAACAAGGAGGTCATCACGTCCTCAATGGTGACCCCACCGAGGAGACGATCATGCGTATAG
>JAABUV010007907.1_pt1 | contig 10956 bp, 7 predicted proteins | sample 5559971 | NCBI WGS metagenome assembly JAABUV01 (sample SAMN10711881, study PRJNA513362) | rock metagenome | isolation source: Antarctica rocks | place: Antarctica: Victoria Land, Knobhead nord | collected 2015-12-19
TCGTCAATATAGCTGAGTGACTGTAAATTTTCGAACTTTGCGCGAATCTTTGAAAACAAGTATCGAATATAAATTAGAAATAAAATGAGCGAGATAAATGAGTCTTGTGATATTTCTGTGCTTATTTTCTTTGATTTCTGACGTTTGTCGTCAAATGCTAAGTTTATAACTCAATTTTGTAAGAAACATTTTACTCAATTGATTAAATTGATCGATATTTTCAATTTAATTAATATTTTGACCAACTGTTTCAACGCAACATAGTCAAAGACTTCTTTGACATCTAGAAGTAAACAGATAAGCGTGTTTTCTTGACTTTTCGCTATTTGCGCATCATGTACTAGATTTAGTACTGCGTCTATAGCTGATCTTTGTTTTCTGTCTTTTATTTGATCACAATTCAGCAGCTTATCGTTAATTTCAGCTGTGTACAACAGTTGCACTGCTATTATTTTTTCTGCTACTTTGCCTAAACAGTTTAGCAGCGTAATAATTCTGTATATCTTCGAAATTGAATAATTTAACTTGTCTGATTTTTTTAGAATAATTTTCGTGCCTTCGCGTCATATTTTCGAATGATAGTCATTTTCAATCAAATCTGAGTACACTAAATTGAAGATTTTCAATATAGTTTTGTACGCTCGCTGTATGATTGCAAATGACATCTCGTCTGATTTGAATGCTTTTCTGAATGCTGAGAAGTTAATAGCGTACTTGATTTTCCCTTCGATAACTCTTGATCACTGTATACTTTCGTTCAATAGTAATTCTTCATTGATTTGAATTTTCAAGAATGATGAGTACATTGCTTTCAGAAAAGCCTCGCACTTTTCATTGAATTCAATCTTCAATTCTTTTTGCAAGTTTTGTATCAAGAGTAGCTTTTCGATTAAATGTGATTTAGTGAACTTGTATGCCTGAAACATTTCTTTCTCTTCAACGTTGTTCAAAAAATTGGTTCAGAATTGGTTTTTAATCAGCTTTATTGCATCATGATACGAATTTCGCGTTTGCAATATCTCTGCTCATGCGTCGTCATTTCTGCATCTTTTTCAGATTCGCTTTTTTGACGACAGCGTCTTTCATCTTTTGATGAGTTCATTGTTTCATCAAAGTTTTGATTTTGCGCATATTCGCTGTTTAAACACGAATAATTTCACTGTATTTTTGATGCATTTCGTCAAGTAAATAACTTTTGCTTCTAAACTCGTGATTCTTTGCATCTTGACAATCATTTTGTCTTTCGTCTTTTGCAAATACTCATCAAAGTCTTTTCAATCGACTTTTTGCAGATTGTATAACGCGTTCAACGAATTTTCGATCAACTTCATCTTTTCTGTAACTATTGTAAATAGAATTACTTCATGATTGAATTCTGTGTCTGCGTTCTCATTTATATGTCAACTCTTGATGTGATTGCGCATATTCTTTGATGCAAATGCTAAGTCAAGTATCAAGCTTAACTGATTCAAATAGCTATGATATATGTTTATATCAGAAGTGTTAATCAGATTGCACTTATGTAAATTTACTCAACTTATTAACGCTTTCATTCTAATAGAGTTTGAAATTTTTGCGTTTCACCAGCTATGATGTGCATTAAAGTCTTCAACGATAATAACTTTTTGCTCAAAATTTAGCCTAACTATTGCTAATTCTCGCTCAATCGTGTATGATTGCTCGTCATCTGCGTTCTGTGACTTTTCGTTGTAAATATTGAACAATAAAATTTCTCTCTGAATTTTATTGTTCGCTATTGATATCGCTTGCATATTTTCGCTATTGACTATGTCTGATCTTGATGTGCATGTAAATTTCTTTGTGTTTTTCGTAACAAATATCAGTACTCTGACACAAGCATTCTGAACATTTGATTTGATGCAGATAAATGATGAATGCGAAATTGTTATATTTTCGTCTCTCATTTATGATTCTTGTAGTATAACAATATCTGTCTTGTTCTTCGCAAATTTCATGCATGCGTGCATGATTTGCGTTGATCTTGCGCAATTGTGCTGTAGAATTTGAATATTCAACGTGTTTGCAAAGCTTTCATCATTTGCATTGTTTTGTGACATTTCGAATGCAATACTCATTACAATTTCGTGACTAGATGATCTTTTTGTGAGCTAATAGACTGAGCTGTCTGATATGTTTCGCACATTACGCTATTTGCGAAGTGCGCGTTTTGACAGTTGCAACATCTAGAAATCATGTGATTGCATGATTGCTCATCTTTGCACATAAATAATTGACATTTATGATTTCAGATCTGATGATTTCGCTCGCAGTACAAGCATCTTGATGATCTGTTGCATTTGTTCTGCAAATGCTTGAATGTTTGACATTTTTATCATTAATTATTTGATCGATAGTCTCAATATTCGACTGTTTGATATGTTGATCTCGCAGCTAAGAGTCATTTTTTCAGATGTCTTTGCGCTTCTGCTTCGATTTTGAATGTCAGTATCGTCGAAGCATGATTCTTTCTTGCTTTGTTTTCACCTTTTGATAATCATATTGAATTGATTATCAGCTTCAATTCAGAGTTGTACTTCTCTAGCTCGATTCTCAGATATTTCATTTCAATCTTCATGTTGAAGATTTCGATTTTCAGACTGTGTATGACTATTTTGTGTCATTTCTCATCTTTCTTAATGCTTTTAACATCAAAAACATGCTCTCATATTGCTCTTTGTGCTAGTAAGACGTCTGCAATGTATTTTTTCAAGATTGTCAAAGCAATGTTGTTTTTCTTTAGCGTTTTGACTATCTTGACGACTATTAGATCGATTTTCGCCTTTTTCAATGTGTTATTCATCGAATCTTGCATTTTCATCGTCTTCAACGTTCAGTTCTCATTTTTGAGATTAACAATGAGTCTTCTTTCGCAGTACGATATTTCTTGTGATTTTGGCGAGAATTTCTTGATAATCAGATTTCATTCGCCTGCATTTGCATTCACATTTGCATTTGTGTTTGCATTTGCATTTGTATCTGTGACTTGAGCTGCTTTTTGCGCATATGTGAGCTTCTGCGTTGATTTTTGCAAATTTTGCATGACTTGCAACGTTTGCGAAACCTGCGTCTTCTGCGAGATTTGCGAATTCTCTGTCATTTGCTTTGCATTGATTCTCTTTTTGATATTTTCAGCATTTTGTTGAATCAATTGTAGAATGATCTTCAGTTTGTTGTTTGTTTGACTTTAAAGTTGATTAATTTGCTTCTGAATCGAGTTTTCTATGCTTTCGTTGCATGCTCTTTGAATGTAGATTAAGTTATGACTTATAGTCTCTTTCTGTTCTGATATTGCTTGTCTTAGCTGATTAACTGCAAATTCATCTCTTTCGCGCAGTCTCTTTACCTGCATCTCTTTAGAGATAACATCGTAGCACTTGCTTGTACTAACTTCGATGCTAGCTTCTTTTTGCGAACTTTTCATCGCTTTTCGCTTTTTCATTCCTTTGAATTTCACAATCGCTCATGTTTGCTCTTTTTGCTGCGAATTTGCATTTCGCAGATTGATTGTATTCTTGTCATTATGCGCGTTTGCATGTGAATTTAGCATCAATGCATCAAATGAACTAAACATGTATTGCGTTTTTCTATTTACTGATGTAAGCGATTTTTGTTGACTGCGAAATAAATCAACAATGTTGTTCTGCAGTTGTTTGCTTATTGATGAACTCATGCTAAGTTCATCTCATAGATTTATTTCAATCTCTAATGTTGACTTTTTGATTTCTATCATCAACATTTTGAATTCTGACGCTAAGTTATTGCTTCTGCTGAGTTTCGCGTTACTATTCGCGAAACGAGGCGAGAAAGAATGCATAAAGCGACTCTTTATATTTCTTTTCATAAAGAGTTTTTTCGAGTTTTGAGCTTCAAACTTCTAGAAAATTCACTTGACATCACTTAAATATTTCTTTAATCTCTTATTCAGAGCGTTTCACGTAGGCAGTAACTTTAGTGTAGAGATTTCCCAATTTCTATTTCGAAACCTGCAATAGATCGTCTTCTATTACCGACTTATGTCAGACGAAAATGATATAAATCTAGTCTGCAAGAGTCTAGATTACTCTTTTTGATAGAAAATGCTTGACGCAATTGCTTTATATCTCAGATATCAAAGTAGTCACGTTATCTCGCTCAGAATAGTAACACTTCACGCAGTTGAAACAGTAAGTTTTGAAACTATGTATCAAATTTGTTCACGTTGATTGCATGTTAAAAAACAAATGTTCTAGTCACTTTAAATTGCTTCAAGAGCTTCATTTTCATCATTATCTTTGCTACTGCTTTGAAACTTTTCGTAATAATGATGATTATTTAATAGTTCAAGAAGTTAGCATTTTGTAAACTGATCATCAAGTTGAGTTTTGAGTTAACATTTTGAACTCGAATTGATATTGAGTCAAGTTGCTCACATTTTCAACTTGATTCAAGTCAAGTTGCTCATATTTTCAACTTGACGTGACTCGATTCAACTAGAAATCAAGTTAACTCAATTCAATTTATCAAGAATTTAAACTTGATATCAAGAGTGTTAAGAATAGAAATATAAAACAATATGTTTACTTGTTCTTTGCATTATTTTTTCGCATTATTTATTGCATCGTCTATATATTGCATTAGCTTTTTGCATTACTCATTACATCATTTATATACTATCTTTAAGCTATTAACAACTATTGTTGTTAATACAAACTATTTTATAAAATGTTTAGTTTATTGATAACTTTCAATCTGTCTGACAAAAGTGTTTTGCATAGTTCATCTTCAAATAATCTTCATCTTGAAGACTTTACAAATTAAGTTTAATGATTTATAAATTCTTTACATCATTTCAAAAAGAAGATTAAACAAGAAGTAATAAACAAAATTCATCAGAATTTCTCACAGCTTAAAATAAGAGAGAATAGCAAGTATGTTCAATGAACTTTGAATACAAATGATTCTTTTCTACAATAATGATCTTAAATCTCTGTTGTTGAGAGTATTCAAAACAAGACTTCAAAAAAGATAGTTAATTCACTCTGATTTAAAAAAGTCAAAGATGATAAGCAATTTAATATATGAAATGACTTTATACAGTTAACTTTGATTGTTGAAGAATTGTTTAAAATCTTATGCACAATCTGTTATAAGATTATGAATCATTCAACAGTTTTTGATAACTTTAGCACGTCTGCTATGAAAAAGCATCTTGAATCAGACTTTTGCACAATGACAGAGTGAAAATGTAAACACTTGCAATCATAAATTGAACTGACTTTCAAATGAGTAAGTTTTTCTTTCTTTTTTTTCCTTCATTAAGTGCATGCAGTCTATGACTATGACACTGTCTAGACACTATGTGTATACTAAGTTACATGTAATCTAGTCAAAGTCGCTACTTTATATCTTTTCATTGATCAATCACATTGATAGTTTGCGCAAATGAGCATGTGAACTGTTTATATGATCAAGTGATCATATAAACAATTCAAAATTGTGAAAGCTGATCACTTTAACATAAGCTTTCAACTTGTCTATATGATCATCAAGTCAAGCGAGCTAAGTGAGCTTTAATCTATGTAGATGAAAGCTGATCACTTCAACGTAAGCTTTTAAGTTCGTTGTATGATCATTCAGCTGAACGAACTAAATGAGCTTTGATTTATGTATTTGCGACGCATGTAAATCGATCAGAAAATTGAAAAATCGATCGATTTATTGCATCATGCAAGCGTGTAGATGTGCAAAAGCTGAATTATGTCTTTGCAATGTATATGTGTGTGATGTATATGAATTGCAACGCATGCGCAAAGACGTTGCTGTCGTTCTGTGTATATGAGCAAAGACTGTGTCGTGTTTTTACAGTGTATATGATTGCGATGCATGTAAATCGATCTGATAAAGCGAAAAATCGATCAATTTACTGCATCACGCAAGCATGTAGATACGCAAAAGCTGAGTTGTGTCTTCGCAATGTATGTATGTGTGATGTATATGAGTTGCAGCGTATGCGCAAAGACGTTGCTGTTGTTTTGTGTATATGAGCAAAGATTATGTCATGTCTTCGCAGTGTATGTATTTGCAACGTATGTAAGTCGATCAGAAAATCAATAAATCAATTGATTTACTGCGTTGCATCAATGTGTATATGCGCAAAAGCTGAGTCGTGTCTTTGCAATGACTGTGTGAATGTTGTATATTAGTTGCAGCGTGTGCGCAAAGACGTTGCTGTCGTTCTGTGTATATGAGTAAAGACTGTGTCATGTTTTTGCAGTGTATGTGATTGCGATGCATGTAAATCAATCAGAAAATCGAAATTGATCGATTTATTGCGTTGCACAGATGTGTATATGTGCAAAAGCTGAGTCGTGCCTTCGCAGTATATATGTGTATGTTGTATATGAGCTCAACGTGTGAATAAAGCGCTGTTACTGCTTTGTGTATGATTGCTCTGCGTGTAAATCAATCTGAAAATGCGAAAAATCTATCGATTTACTGCATCACATCTGTTTGTATATGCATCAAAGCTGAGTCATGTCTTCGCAATATATATGTGTATATTGTATATGAGCTCAACATGTAAATAAAGCGCTGTTACTGCTCTGTGTCTGATTGCGCTGCATGTAAATCGATCTGAAAATGCGAAAAATCGATTGATTTACTGCATCACGTCTGTTCATATGTGTGCAAAAGCTGAATTGTGTCTTTGCAGTATATGTATATATGTTGTATATGAGTTGCAGCATGTATGCAAAGACGTTGCTGTTCTTCTGTGTATATGCAAGCTTCAACGTGTCGATGACTGCGTTGTTATTGTCTCGCTTTTCAGCTGTGTGTAAACTTAATGTATGAATACAGCACTGTTACTGCTTTGTCGATGTTGATGAGATTGTTCAGCTCTTCTGACAAGCATAACTTGCAGAAGATTCGTAGTCAGCATCTCATACAGATAAATCTCATTGTTGACTTAAATGAGTAAGTCATATCTGATAATGCAAATTGATAATGCAAAATTGACAAATTATTAGAAGAAAAATCATATTGAGTTAATCTCTGTCTTCAATTAAAAGAATTGAGAAAATCAATTATGCAAGACATCGACAAAATGTTTGACAGCTAACTTTTTACTCAATGACAGAATCTGAAAAAGTTGACTTAATTCAGCTAATAATCAGCTAACAACTGACTAATCAGCTAAATTTCAGCGAAATTTGACTAACTCAGCTAATTCAGCTAATTCAGCTAATTCAGCTAAAATATTTATCTACATGCTCATCATTCTACTCATTATTCTACATGCTCATCATTCTACTCGTCATTCTACATGCTCATTATTCTACTCGTCATTCTATATACTCATTATTCTACTCATCATTCTATATGCTCATCATTCTACTCATCATTCTACATGCTCATCATTCTACTCGCTCATTTACTCGCTCATTTACTCGCTCATTTACTTGCTTATTTACTCGCTCATTTACTCGTTCATCTACTCGCTCATTTACTTGCTCATTTACTCGCTCATTTACTCGCTCATTTACTCACTCATTTACTCGCTCATTTACTCGCTTATTTACTCGCTCATCTACTTGCTCATTTACTCGCTCATTTACTCACTCATTTACTCGCTCATCTACTTGCTTATCTAAATTTCCTACCGAATTCTCTATTAAATTTTCTATCAAATTTTCTATCAAATTCTTTATTAAACGCTTTATCAAACACTTTATTAAACGCTTTACATGCTTCAAATTATGAACGCGTAACATGAATTAAACAATGCTTCAAACAATGCTTTCTACATGACTTGAAAACAGTACTGTTATTCTTGTGATTAGTAATCTTCGCTCTCAGTTGAAGATCAACGCTAGAAAATTCAAAGAATTCAGAGTTTGTACTTCTTCTCACTTCTTTCTTTCGTAGTTTCTACTTTTTATTTCGTATGAAATAATGCTAATTAACTCAATAGAACACACTCTTCATGACTCAATATTAAACTTTTGATCAAACACTTTATTAAATTCTCTACATGCTTCAAAATACGCGTTGAATGAATATATAACATGCATTAAACAGTGCTTCAAACAATACTTTCTACTGAGCTTTTTACTAAGCTATTTACTGAGCTATTGATTGAGCTTTCTACTGATCTTTCTACTGAGCTATCAATTAAGCTTTCTACTAATCTTTTTACTGAACTATCAATTGAGCTTTCTACTGATCTTTCTACTGAGCTATTGATTGAGCTTTCTACTGAGCTATTGATTTAGCTTTCTACTGATCTTTTTACTGATCTTTCTACTGAGCTATTGATTGAGCTTTCTACTGATCTTTCTATTAATCTTTCTACTGATCTTTCTACTGAGTTATTAACTGAACTTTCTACTGAGCTTTTTATCAAACACTCTATCAAACATTTTATATGCTTCAAAATACGTGTTGATTGAGATCAACAACGAGATTTATCTGTATGAAATGCTGACTATGAATCTTCTGCAAATTATGCTTGTTAAAAGAGCTGAACAATCTCATCAACATCAACAAAGCAGTAACTGCACTCTACTTATATGTTAAGCTCACACACAGTTAAAAAGCGAAATAATAACAACGTAATCATTGATGTGTTGAAGCTTGCATATACACAGAAAAACAGCAACGTCTTTGCATACATGTTACAATTTATATACAACATATACACATATATTGCGAAGGCACAACTCAGCTTTTGCGCACATACACATCGATGTGATGCAGTAAATCGATCGATTTTTCGATTTTCTGATCGATTTACATGCATCGCAAATACATACACTGCAAAGACATGATACAATCTTTGCTTATATACACAGAATTACAGCAACGTCTTTGCGCATACGTTGCAACTTATATACATCACACACATATACATTGCAAAGACACAACTCAGCTTTTGCACATCTACACGTCTGCATGATGCAGTAAATCAATCGATTTTTCGCTTTATCAGATTGATTTACATGCATTGCAATCATATACATTGCAAAGACACGACACAATCTTTGCTCATATACACAGAACAACAGTAACATCTTTGTGCATGTGCTGCAATTAATATACGACATTCACATAGTCATTGCAAAGACACGACTCAGCTTTTGTGCATCTACACACTTATATGATGCAGTAAATTGATCGATTTTTCGCATTATCAGATCGATTTACATGCATTGCAATCACATACATTGCAAAAACATGACACAGTCTTTGCTCATATACACAGAATGACAGTAACGTCTTTGCGCATGCGTTGCAACTCATATACATCACATACACATACATTGCGAAGACACGACTCAGCTTTTGCACATCTACATGCTTGCATGATGCAGTAAATCAATCGATTTTTCGATTTTCTGATCGATTTACATGCATCACAAATACATAAATCAAAGCTCATTTAGTTCATTCAACTGAGTGATCATACAACAAACTTGAAAGCTTACATCAAAATGATCAGCTTTCATTTACATAAATCAAAGCTCATTTAGCTCACTTAACTTGATGATCATATAAACAAGTTGAAAGCTCATGTTGAAGTGATCAGCTTTCACAATTTTGAATTATTTATGTGATCACTTGATCATATAGACAGTTCATGCACTCATATGCACAAACTATCGATGTGATTGATCAACAAGAAGATATAAAGCAGCGACTTTGATCAGATTACATGTAACTTAGCATACACATAGCATCTAAACAATGTCATAGTCATAGACTGCATGCACTTAATGAAGAAATAGAAAAATCGTCATTTGCAATATTTTAAAAGTTTTCTGATGTGATACTCATTACAATTTCTCGATCAGATGATCTCTTTGAGCGCTAATAGACTGAGCTATCTGATATGTTTTACACATTACGCTATTTGCAAAGTGTGCATTTTAACAATTACAGCACTTTTTTTTTTTTAATTTCTTCATTAAGTGCATGCAGTCTATGACTATGACACTGTCTAGACGCTGTGTATATGCTAAGTTACATGTAATCTGGTCAAAGTCGCTGCTTTATATCTTCTCGTTGATCAATTACATTGATAGTTTGCGCATACAAGCGCTCTCGCTCAAATTCTCGCAATCATACTTTCGTTTTTCTTCGTTTCTTTGCATTCTTCGCGTTCTACTATTTCGTTTCTAATAGTCATTTTCTCGTTGTAATTCGAGTATTTTTCAAATACTCTAGTGTTGCAATTCTTTCGATTTTGATGATGAACAGCGTCAATATGATGTCTGTGTTTTTGAGCTGAGTCTTTTTCTTAAGCTTTATTTGCTCTGATCTATAATGCTTGCAATTTAGTAGTAAATGCTCTGACGTTTGACTTGCATTGCATATTTCATAGCATTTGTTCGAATTATTCTCTGATAATCGATGCAAATAACTCTTGAAATAGTCGTGTCTCATTTTCAACTGAATAAAGATTGAAAACGTTAGTCTATCGATTTTTCTAAACTCTTTTAGTGATTTCTGACTTAAATTCACGTTCAATATGTGCTTTTGATACTGATTTTCCTTCTTGATGCTGCTTTTTCAGACATTTAATCATTGTGCTTTCGTCTCTTTGCAAATTTGCTTTTTGACGAAGCTTATGATGATTGCTTTCGTGTTGTCAATAACTGATAATTGTTGAGCCGCGCTTTTGATCAATTGATCTGCTTTTCGTTTTCAATAATGCTCTTGCAACTCAATATTCACTGTATGCGAATTTGACACTGATTCTGACGTAAATTGGTCAAGTTTTGTCGTATGTCATCGAATAACTTCGCATTGACGTTGCTCTTTGCGTTTAGTCTTTGCAAAGTCATTTGACTGTTCATGTACACTCAAATTTCGCTGTTTTTGAGTGCTTTTTCGCTGCATATTGCGATTGCATCGCTAATAGCTTGCAGTTTCGCTTTCGTTGTGATTATTTTGTCA
>JAABUV010007908.1_pt1 | contig 10956 bp, 5 predicted proteins | sample 5559971 | NCBI WGS metagenome assembly JAABUV01 (sample SAMN10711881, study PRJNA513362) | rock metagenome | isolation source: Antarctica rocks | place: Antarctica: Victoria Land, Knobhead nord | collected 2015-12-19
TGCGCGGCGGCGGGGATCGATCCACTGATCGCGATGGGCCGGGAACCCCATCATCCCTCCCTGGCCGAGCGCTTTGCCGACGCGCCGCCCCCACCGGACGCTCCGACACCTCTCAAGACGATGGCCCATCGCCTCAAGACGCCCGAGGGCAAGACGCTCTACGGCTTGCGCAAGCACACTCCCGAGCCGGTGTTCGGCATCATCAAGTCGGCGCTCGGGTTCCGCCAGTTCCTGCTCCGCGGGCTTAATAATGTCCGCGGCGAGTGGAGCCTCGTGACCATGGCCTGGAACATGAAGCGGATGTTCGTCCTTGCGGTCACAAACTGAGGCGTAAGCGCGCCAGCTGGGCCTGGAATGGCACTGCCGCGCGTCGCCGCGATGCCATTTTGGCCACCATACTCCTCAGTCAGCAAGTTCGACCGCGAGAAACCGTCCCAGCGCCACCCAGCAACGCATGATTAGCCCAGGCACACGAAATAGCTCGCAACTTCACTCCGACAGGCTGCTAGAACGGGTCTTTAAGCCCCCTCGGCCGTTGCCAGGTTGCATCAGCCCATCCCGGTTGTAGCGCGTCGATCAGGATGGGAGCGGACGCGCTCCCAGGCAATTGCTCGGGCTCGGCGTTGGGGGGAGCTGAACCTCGCCTGCGTCGCTACTGGGCGCCTCTTGGTTTGGATGTAGGCCTCCGATCTCGTCATTCATATCTCGCTCGCATGAGTTGAACGTCGGGCTTTTCCAGCCAAAGCCCGGTGGCCATCGCCAGGACCAAAGCGTCTCCTAAGTTAGGTAGCCTATGCAAGCCCAGAATCGTGCTGTTGAGCAGTGCGAGCTGTCGCCAGGGTCGCCGGGGTCTGGCCAGGCTAACCCGAGATTGTGATGTAGGAAACAATAGTAAGTACCGCAATCATCCGCGCCGGGACCGTCTCAGCACAGTCTCTGCACCACCCTGTCCGCCTCGGGACTGACCTAGCGTTGGCGCTGTCTCGAACGGCCGCTTTCCGGATCGGGCATCCGGGCGTCCTATGTCCGACTTGGGTCGACATCAGCGGTTCCGAGCAGGCACCCGCGTGAAAAGCAGACGGTTCAGCTTCGGGATGAACCGAACCGCCATGAACCCCGTCTTGGTCAGCACACGCTGGGAAGCGATGTTCTCCGGATGCGCAAAGGCTCGCACCTCGGGCAGCTTCAGCGCATCGTCGGCCCAGGCCAGGCATGCGCGCGCCAACTCCGTTCCGTAGCCTTGGCCCCAGGTGGCAGGGTGAAAGGAGTATCCCAGCTCCACCCCCCAAGCCGGATCGAACGGGTCCTCGTACAGCCCGCCCCAGCCTACCAGTTGCTGGTCGTCCTTCCTGATGATGGCCCAAGGCGCATACCCTCGTTGGCGGCGCTTCCACTCGAAGGCCGCGAGCCTGCGGCGGCACTCCCGAAGCGAGGCATGGTGGTGGGTGAACCGCATGGCCTCAGCATCGCCAAGGAAGGTGAAGAACGCCTCGGCATCTCTGGCATGAGGCGGGCGGAGGAGCAGGCGCGATGTGTCCAGCATGTGGCACTCCCACCTCCATCGTAGACGCCGACGACGTTGCATGTTCCAGTTGGCCCGACTCCCGCCGAAGATAAGCCTGGTCGGCAACGACGCTTGCATCAGCATCATGTTCGAAGCACTGGGCCAGCCTTCCTCTGACCCCCCGCCGCATCGGTGAGTTACATTCCTGGTGACGGCGAGGAGGACGGCTCGTGAAGCACCTCTCCCATCTTGCGCCGCGATGCCGAGGCATCGACCCGCATACCGCGGAGATGGTTTTCGATGTCCTGTCCCAGGCCGCCCAGGCTTTGCGCGTTCCGCTGCAGCGCCGCGTCCAGCCCGGCCACATGCGGAGACAATGTTCTACGGGCTGCCTCCGCCTGGGTCAGTCGGCGCACCTCGCCGGGCCGTCGTTCCCCAACGCCCGGCTTGGCCCCGTCCTGCTGCTGCACAAAAGCTCGGACCCTTTGTCCGCGTTCCTGCATCGCGACTTCCTGGCCCACTCCCTGCAAGGCTGCGCCGGCTTGCTGCATCGCTCCGCCCAATGCCGTCCCGTGCCCTGCCAGCTCACGGTCCGCGGCTCGCGCCTGGACCTGCTTGCGGATTTCCAGGCCAGGGTTCCTGCCCTCTGCTTCCATGGCCTGGAAGCGGTGGCTTTGCCGGATGAAAGCGTCCACCGCATTGTCCCGAGCGGCCCGCGCCCCTCCGGCCAGGTCCATGCCGAGCGCCTTGTAGGGCTTGTTGGCCATGTCGGCCGCCGCCCGTTTCCATAGATCGGCGACCGTCACCGGAGAAGCGTCGCCCAGTGCCCGGCTGCGCCTCTCTGCCTCGAGCAACGCTCCCTCGGCGATCATCGTCCAGGTCGCGCCCCTGGCGCGGCTTTCCGCGACGTAGGCCTTGAAACCGGTCACGCCCGCGGTGCCGCGCGGGAACGCCGCGATGTGCTCGTCCGACGTGATGCCCTGGGCCGCGTCGATGGTCAGCGCGTGCCCGAAACCCAGCAGCAGCTGCCCGGTCTTTGGGTCGGACATCCGGCGCCATTCCACCTCGCCCACCCGGCCCTTCTTGTCGCGCAGCCGCAGCCCGTTCTCCGTGTAGCCCAGCACCTCGACCACGTTGCCGTTGTTGCCGATCGAGCCGCCGCGGCCGTTGATCCTGGCCCAGGTGCGCCGGTACAGCCGCAGATGGTCGCCAGTCGCGATCGGCAGGTCGTAGGTCTGGCGGCGCTGGTCGATGGCCTTGTGCAGCTGCTCGTCCGGGCCGATCTCGCCGCGCGCCTTGCGCCGCGCGCGGATGGCCCGGCTCACGTCGGCCGCGTCCTCGTTGGTCGGCACCGAGACGGTCACGCCGCGCTTCGACCCCGCCGCGCGCAGGTGGTCGCGGCGCTGCATGTAGAGGTCGGCGATGCGGCCGACCACCTGGTCCTGGTCGCCGCCGACCAGCATGGCCGTGCCGTCCTGCCTTTTCATGTCGAGCGCCCTGGTCACTTCAGCCAAGCGGTGCTCCTGCATTTCCTTCTTGGTCGCATACCCCTCCAGCTCCGTGCCGCGGAACAGCCCGGCGATCTCGCGCAGGCGCAGGCCCTCCTCACGGGTACGCCCGACCTGGCGCACGGTGGTGAGCAGCTCGGGCCGTGCCTCCTTGGGCAGCGACCGCCGCATGATCTCGATGGTGTCGCCGGCCTCGATCGCCTGCGCCTGCTCCCGGTCGCCCAAGGCCTTGACGGTCATGCCGGTGCGGGCCTGCAGCTCCAGCAGCTGCAGCATGGAGCGCGGCCCGACTTGGCTCACCTCGTCGATCACCAGCACCGTATTGCGGGTGGGGCGGAACTCGCCGTCGGCGATGGCACCCAGCAGGGCAGTGACCGCGAAGCCCCGCTCGATCCCGGCACCCTGCAACTCGTCGGCCTGCTTCCAGGCGGTGGCGAGCCCCACCACCTCCCGGCCGCCCGCATCGAAGCGGGTGTCTGCCCGCCAAGCGGCCACAAGCGGCTGCAGCAGCGTCGTCTTGCCTGACCCGGCGACGCCGGTCAGAACGGTCAGCCCGCCCCCCTGGCCAAGGGCATGGATCGCGGCAAGCTGCGCCTGCCCATGCTCCGGTTCGGTCGTGAAATCCAGGCCCGAGGAGGCCACAGCAGCCCGGATCGCCTGGATCGACAGTGCCCCCGACGTGTCGAGGGCCGCCTGCCTTGCCTGGGCCGCCAGGCCTTTCTCGATCCTGACCTGGGCGGTGTTGGTGACGCGCACCGTGTCGTCGGCCATGCCGACCAGAAGCTCGACATGCTCGCCCCGCAACTCGATGCCCCTGGTCTCCAGCAGTTCCACCACGCGGTCGATGTCCTCGGGGCCGCTGATGCCGGTGCCGATCAGGCCCCGGGCTGCATGCAGCCGCAGCTTGTCGTGGTCGAGCACCGCCGCGGTGTGGAACTCGGTTTCGAGGTGCCGGGCCGCAAACGCGTAAGCGAGGTCGAAGCGCTCGGCGTCGGTGAACCGCTCATGCCGGATGCCTTCCAGCACCGTGCTGTGTGCCCAGCCTATGGCTGCGGCCTGCTCGCGCCAGAGTTCCTTGTCGTTCTTGCCGGCGTGCTTGGACAGCCGTTCGGCGGCGGCCTGTTCCCGCAGCATCTCGAACTTCTTGTCGGCCGTGATCTCGTCCCAATCGAGGCCTTGCTTCTTGGCGAACTCCTTGGCGCCCCGCACCACTTGGCGCCCGCTCTTGCTGAAGGCGTCGTTGGCATATTGTGGGATCGCCCCGATCACCACCGCCTGCTCGGTCTCGTTGTAGCCGATGCGGACCCCAAGCCGGCGCAGCTCGTCCGCCAGACACGCCTGCCCGAAGGCTCCGAAGTCGTGCACCCTGGAGTGCGCCCGCTTGGTATCGAGCGATCCGACATGGCCGTCCTCGGTCGCGACCATGTTGAACAAGGCATTATGGATGTGGGCGAACGGATCGCCGCCGATGGCCGCATCGGCCAGATAGGTCGCGCCACCCGGCCCGTCCTGCACCTGCATCGTCGGACGCGCCGTGTGATGGCGGAAGGAGAGCCAGCCGACCTCGCCTGGGTCTGCCCCGTCCTCGCCGCCTTTGCCCTTGCGCGCCCAGCCGAGCTCGCGCGCGATGTAGCGCATGGCCTTGTCGTTGGCCCGATCGATCGCATTCCAGATGGCGGCACTTTCTGCCGGCGTGTCCGCGAACTCGGCCGCGAGCGTGACCGACTTGTGCGGCGAGAAGGTGAAGTCGTAGGCGCTGATCTTGCGCTCGTGCTTTGACCAGGCCTCGCCCGTGTCGGCACGCTTGCCCTCGAACAGCCGGTCCATCTCCTGGTCGCGCGGCATCCGGCTCGGGTCGATCCCGAGCGCCTGGGCAGCGGCGAACGGCATGTCCGGCCGCCAGGTCGCCCGGCTGTCCCGGCCGGTGTAGTAGGCCGTGAGGCGGCCCCCGGGGTCCAGGTGCTTTCCGGGTGCCAGGGCCGGGTCATGGATGGGTGCCGGGGTGTTCTCGGTGAAGTACTTGCGCAGCAGGCTGCCCTTGGACGCGGCCGAGAGCTTGCGGAACGTCATCATGCCCGTGAACCCCGCCCAGCACCGTTCCCGGCTGGTTGGCTGACGGCGTCGGCGGCCAGGGCGCGCACGACGTCGCCCGGCAAGCTCTGCTCCATCTGCGCCTGCATCTTCACATTCTGCCGGGCATACCCGATCAGCTCGGTCAACTGCCCGACGATGTGGCCCAGCAGCTCGTCCAGGCTCGGGCCGTCCTTCGGCTCCGGCGTGAGCAGCTTGATGATCTCTTCCTGGCGTTCGGCCAGCATGCGCAGCTGGTCGCCGTGGCTCTTTTGCGTGGCCGCGACGCCGTGGACGGCCTGCTCGATGCCGGCCAGGGTGTCTTTCTGTGTCGTGCTCATGTGCCCCTCCTTTCGGGTCACGGCACGATCGATGACCGCGGCGCGAATGGGGGGCATCTACTTCAGAAATGTGCTCTACAACTCTGACCATGTGAGTGACCGGAGTTGGCCGGAAGCGGATTGGCCGCTTTGGGCTGACCGACGGCGAGAAGCAGACTTTTCCTTGATCGCCATGGAGAACAGCCCCTTCCGACCCAAAAAGGTCAACGCATACCGGAGCTTGTCCGCTGTCAGGCATCCTTGATCGTCGTTCGCATTGGGTGAAGCAACACCCAAGACGCCAGCCTGCCGAGCGGCTTCGCGTCGTTGCGTGCGAGCATTTTCGGATGCGCGAATACGATGAAACTGTCCTTCGCACGAGAAACCGCGACGTTCAGCAGGTTCGGCTTGTCGTCCAGGAAGCTCGTCGAGGACGGATTTGTGGCGCAGGCCGAAAACACCACCACAGGAGCTTCCGCTCCCTGCAGCCTGTGCACCGTGCCCACCACCAGCCCGTTCAGGGCGGCTTGGTCACCGGCAAAAGCATCCCTTACGCGGCCCTCTAATAGCTTGGCATGCGCACGATAAGGGGTGATCAACACCACCGCTCGGCCGATGGGGCCGTACTTGCCCTCGATGGCAGCACGGTTCTGCTTCAGCCAAGCGACGATTGCGTCGACCTCGATTGGGTTCTGCCGCGACCCTCCTGGAGGCTGTTCCGCTACACCGGCCACTTTCACGTGGCCGACAGGTTGGATCGGACCGGTTTCGCTCTGATCACGGTGCGGCACCATCCGCCCCCCGTAGACCACTTCGTTGCACCAAGCGATGATCTGGGGCAGGCAGCGGTAATGCCTCGACAGCATCGCGGGCCGATGCGCACTGTTACGCTCAGCCATCAGCATGGCGCTGCCGACAGAGACCGACCCGGCACCTTCTGCGAGTTTGAGCTCGTCTCCCTTGAGGCGACATGCGGTCCGAAGAAACCGGTCGCCTGTCGGAGTGTCGGACCAGACCGGGTCGAGCTGCCGGGTGTCGCCGACCACGAGTGCACGCCGTGCAAGCGCCAGGGAGGCCGACACGATCTCCGGCGAGGCCTGGCCCACCTCGTCGATGATCAGCAGGTCGGCCACTCCCCATGCGTATCTGCCGAAGGTGCACGCGAAGCGCGGCAGAGAGTGCGCTGTGGCGACCACACAGGGCGCAAGCATCAGCATGGGATCGATCTCCTCCCGCAGACGAGCATCGGCGTCTTGAGGCGGCTGATAGATCGTCTCCGAGCGGATTGCCTGTTGTCTTTGCTGCAGGTGGAGCAGAAATCTCGCCTCCCAGTAGCGGGCAGCGAGGTGGAAGGCCTCGACCCTCGGACCTACGTCGATCGCGTCCTCGAGGGCGTGGAATATGGAGAGACCGTCCGGAAGCTCTCCTGAGGTCACCTTCTGCCGAAGGGTGGCAAGGCTGGGTACGACACCGCCGAGCGATTGCCCGGCCACGTTCAGCAGGTGGATGGCTGCCGCCTCCAGTGCAGCTCTCGTGGCCGTCCACTTCGCCCAGCGCGCTGCCGCGGTCTCCAGGGCTGCGACGGTATCCCGCCCCCGCGAGAGGCGCTCGTAGCAGGTCGCGAGTTCCGTCTGGACGGCGTTTAACAGCACTCCCGCCGCTGCAACGTCATCCTCCAGCCCCACCTGAACTTGCGGCAGCACCAGGCGAGTCTCGCGGATGGCCGCCACGGCCTGCGCGCGGTCGCGGCGACCGTTGAACAAGCGCTTCACAATCGCCCATATGCCGATTGGCGACCCTAGAAAGTCGATCGCCTGCTTCAGGGCATCGCCGTGCTTCTGCCAGATGGCGATGGCCTGGACCTCGGTTTGCTCCCTCTCCCGCGCTCGCGGCAACCGAGCACCCGCAGTCTCGTCTCCTGACTCGAGCCGCCCATGCGCGGCGCGGGCAATGTCGAGCGCGGGCAGGAAGCTCCGGAGTCCGGCGCGCGCCTCGCGCTGTCTTCCGATCGCCTTCCGCACGCCTCTGCGCAGGCGGGTCGTCGCGTCCGACAGGTCAGTGACGGCCGCCCCCATGAACTCCCGAAACTTGCCGAGCCAAGCGGCGGTCATGCTCTCGAGTTGATCGAGCTGCATATCGCTCGCGGCACCATGCAGTCCAGGCAGGCCAGGGCGGCTAGTGGGCGAGCCGGGTGTCCGGGTCAACAGCTGGAATTGGCCCCAGTCCTGGCGATCCCGGTCCGCCTGCTGGCGACGTCTCGGCGAGAGTTCGGCCAACTCAGACGTGAAGGATTCTACGATGCGTCCGCTGGGGGCGAACCAGCCAAAGGAGCCGATCCCGGTTAACCATCGGGAAGAGAGATCAGCGGTGCCGCACGGGTCAGCAACCCCGGCGAAACCGCCGATGACATTGGTTACCGCCTTGTTGGTGGCAGCAGTAGCGAGGATCAGGGCAGGAGCCGGGTTAGGGGCGTCGCCAAGCAGCGGCGCGGTCATCGCAGAAGCTACCACTGCCTTCATCATTGATGTCTTGCCGGTGCCCGGTGGTCCCTGCACTGCCATGATGTCCGAACGTGCCGCCGTGAGGACGGCGATGCGCTGCGACTGATCCAGAGGGAAGCTCTGACGACCAGCCCCCGCCTCCTTCGGGTTGCTGTCCATGTGCGCGACATGGTTGTCCGCAGCGTTCAGGATCTCCTGCAAACGGAGTTCCGGCTGCGGAGTGGTGGCGGCCTCAGTCCAGCGACCCAGCAACCCAGGGCGCCCCTGCTTCGCCGGCAAGCGCAGCACCGCATCATATAATTCTGCGATGGCCCGCACCGGGCCGGATGGCTCCTCGGCGCGCACTAGGCGGGCCATCAGGGGCGTTCGTCCAGCCATGGCACCTGGTGCACGCCCTAGGTCCCCTGTCAGAGGGTCCGTTCCTGTCACAACCCGGAGCAGGTCAAGACCACGCGCGATCCCTTCCGAGAGCTCCTTCGGTTCAGGCAATTCGGCAGCCTGGGCCGTCCAGGCCTCCGCAACTTCCAGGAGCCCGATATCTTGCTCACCAGGCTCCGCGCCAGGTTGCTCCAGGTAGTCTGAGTTGAGGCGCGGGAGCGTGTCGCCGGGCACAGTGATGCGGAACCGGCCTTGGTGGTGCGGGTGGGGCTCGAGGAGCAGCGGCACCGCGAGTAGGACCCTGATCCGGTCCTCGAAGTAGCCGACCAGCAGTAGGTGCTGCCCTTCTTCGAGATCGCCGTCCTCCGGGAGGGCGACCTCGTCCCGCAGCGTGCAGTCCCGGCCGACCTGCGCCGCGTCCTTCGCCAGGGCCTCGAGATCCTCGTTGCCGACCGCGTTGCGCCAATACCCGATGACGCTCCCGGCCCCGATAGCGCGGCGTATCTCGCTCGCTGGGCGAGCCATCCAGCGCACGAATGGCTCGACCGCGACGCCGCTCGGAATGAACCAGTGCTTCGTATTGGGATCGTATTTGGCACCGCACTGTTTCGCGGCATCCTTCTCAGGGAAGGGGACGTTGAGCCATATGCCGCTGTCCGCTCGTGGCGGGGGAGGCGTCCAACGTTTCGTGGCGCGGCGCTTGCCCCCTCGCCCGTCCGGTTTACCGTGCACTGCTATACCACCAGTTTATTAGGCCAGAGAGTATGGAGCGAGCGTCAGAACGGCAACTTTCCGTCGTCTTGAAACTCGGTCCGAGGAGCCAATCCACAGGCTCCACAAAGTGTGGCGTGACGGCCCTCTCACTGCCGGACCCAGGTCGCCCGCCTATGCGGAATCCCATATGCGATAGCTCTTTCACGTTCTACCGCCGGCGTCGATCCTTGCGTTGTGAATCGCTTGACGTTCATTCCACATAAATGGCTTCCGCGGCGTCGGTTAGGGCCAAAAAGCTGAATGAACGTCCGCTTCGGAGCAGCGCATCGCGGCCTAAGAACGACCACGATGAGGCGCGAAGCCGCCGGCTCTGGCTTCTTCGCGCTGGGTTGCAGCTTCGATCTCAAGACCGGATGCAGGGGTGGAAACTGTGAACGTCGCAGATGCGTCGACAGCGGCGAACCCGCTTTCCGGTCTATTCTGGTTCCTTCGTCGAGCGGGTTGGTTCCTTCTCCTCGAGAAAGCCCGCCAGCTCGTGGAAGAACTGCATGCGGTTCTTCTCCAGCATGACCGTATGTGTCCCTTCCCCGAATTCGACCCAGCGCTTGTAAGGCGCGTGGGTGAGCTGGCTGAAATAAGCCTGCGTCTGGTATGTCGGCAGGTCAGCGTCCCATTCTGCATGCAGCAGCAGGGTCGGCACGCGAATGTCCGACGGCTGGTATAGCGGCTTGCCGGCCAGCCAGTAGTCGCGGCTGTCCTGGGCCACGCCGTTGGGCGCGCGCAGCACGGGCGGGGTCTGCTTGGCGCCTGCCGGGTCGGTAGCGAAGGTGGCGTCCGCCCATTGGTCAAACCAGCCTGCCGGGATCAGGTCGGCTTCCTTGTCGGCCGGCACACCCTTCAGCCAGCGCGCGAGTGTCGCGTCCCGTGTCACGGTCCGATACGCGCCGAGCGCCGGCGCGTCGGTCGGGACCGTGCTGGTGCTCAGCCATTGCGGCGCATAGAGCACCAGCCGCTCGACCTTCTCGTTGTGCGTCGAGGCATACAGGCCCATGATCGACGTGCCCCAGGACCAGCCCATCAGGTTGATCTTCGCCACGCCCCGGCGCTGCTGGATGAAGTCGACCGCGGCGGCCACGTCGCGCGTGGCCTCGGCGGTCGAGGTGACCGGCTTGCCCTCCGCCGGCGGTCGATCCATCGACGCCGGACGTGTAGAACGGCTGTAGCCGCGCACGTCCACAAGCCACACGTCCCAGCCGCGGGCAGCCAGCAGGTCCATCATCGACGCGCCGCCGACGGGCAGGTCGAACGAGGTTTCCGCCGGGTAGGTCGCCCCATGCACGAACAGCAGGATGCGCTCGGTCCCGAACTGCTGCACGCCGGCAGGATGCTTCTCGCGCACATAAAGCTGGATGCCGGGGTCCGACGGCACGGTGTATTCCGCCATCTCGATCCCGGCCGCCATCGCCGAGCCACTCCAGCCCAGACCGGCCGTGACCAGACCGGCGCGTAGGCAATGCGACAAATGGGCCATGCTTCCTCCCTCGCGCGCCCTCTTGGTTCGGGCGCTGACTGCTGCCAAGCTTGCGCACACAATGCGGAAAAGCCAACCGGCGTTTGCTCCGGCGGGTGAGCCTATTGGGCATGACCGATCATGCCCACGGTAGATCTGAACCCGGTCACTCAAGATGTGATCGGCAGTCGTACGCTTACTCAGCAGCAGTTCTGCGGCTGAGCTCCCTGCTTTGGCTGCCCCTGTCTGCCGCGTTCTACTGCCCGGGGGACGCTTTCGAGCGCTTCAGCGACCGCGTCGTCTGCACCATCGGTGCAATGGTATATATACCCTTCCTGCCACGTCTCCACTGCGTCACCACCGCGTCGCGAGTGCGTCACCACCACGTCACGACCGCGTCGGACAATCCACGTCGCAGCGTTTCCCGTTTTCGCCACGTGAGTGGACCTTT